>OHAA01001997.1_pt1 | contig 11361 bp, 13 predicted proteins | sample 1606051 | NCBI WGS metagenome assembly OHAA01 (sample SAMEA3541493, study PRJEB24748) | human gut metagenome | biome: human gut; feature: human-associated habitat; material: faeces | place: China | collected 2012
TATTGTTTTTTCTTCTCTCAGGATAATGACGCTATCCGGTTGTCATAGTGACGCCTGAAGGCGGCAAAGAAACTACACCTTGAAAAGGTTCCGTGCATCGTTGCCAATGTTTGACAGATGACCAGGCTTTTGATGGATGGCTGACGAGGCATCAAAGGACGTATGGCTATAAATTCGTACATAAGAAAGTAAAACTTTGATTTTTTATGATCGGCGCAGGAGAAAATGGGAAATGATAACTTAAGGTCTTTAGGAACTTTAACAATGGAGGAACGACGGGAAATAGCCAAGAAAGCGGGTATTGCTTCGGGGAAAAAGAGAAGGCAACTGAAGGCATGGAAAGACATTACAAGGGCAGTACTCGCGATGCCTATAAAGAGCGGAAAGCTCGATAAGAATATCAAAAGCATTGCTGATGCAAAAGGAAAGAATATCCGCGTTCAAGACGCACTTGTCATCGCTCAGGTAATGCAGGCGATGAAGGGAAACCCGAAAGCATTTGAAATGCTGCTGTCACTGTCTGGAATATTTGAAGAGGAAAAGGCAGAGCAGGCAGCAGCATCAAATCCTTTTGACGGAGTGTCAACGGAAGATATAAAAAGGCTGGTCGATGGGGATGAATAAAGAGCTGATCTTATACCAGGCACAATTGGAACTGGCACGGCGCGACTTCTTTTATTTCTGCCGCTTGAAGGCGCCTGACTTTTACAGGAAGAACCGCGGATATTTGCGCGAATTGTGCGAGACGCTGCAAGCGTTTTATGAACGTAAGTATGAAGAAAATGTACTTATTGTGAATCTTCCGCCGCGTCACGGCAAAAGCCGGACCGCGTCCCTCCTTGTTGAGTGGGCATTGGGAAGGAATATCCACGAAAAAATAATGACGGGCTCTTATAATGAGACGCTGTCTATGACCTTTTCGAAGAATGTCAGGAACGACATTCAAGAAGTCAAAGCAAGTCCTGACCGCATCGTCTACAGCGATATTTTCCCCGGCGTAGAAATCAAGCGCGGTGATGCTTCTATGAACTTATGGAGCCTGGATGGTGCATACAATTCATACCTTGCCACAAGCCCGACCGGCACGGCGACCGGTTTCGGATGCTCCCTGATGATCATCGACGATATCATCAAGAACGCAGAGGAAGCGTATAACGAGAATGTGAAAAGGAAGCATTGGGAATGGTTCACGAATACCATGCTCTCAAGACTTGAAGAGGGCGGGCGCGTGATCATCATCATGACCAGGTGGGCGACAGATGACCTTGCAGGCCGCGCGGCTCTCTATTACGGTAAAAATGCCCGTGTGATAACAATGAAGGCCATGCAGGACGATGGCAGCATGTTATGTGATGAAATTCTTTCGAAACGTTCCTATGAGGCTAAAACGCGCGCCATGGGCGCAGATATCGCCGCGGCCAACTATCAGCAGGAACCGATAGACATACAAGGCCGCTTATATACGTCGTTTAAGACGTATGACGATATACCGCGGGATAAGAAGGGGAATCCTCTTTTTACAGCAATCAGGAATTACACGGATACCGCAGACACCGGCGCCGATTTCCTATGCTCTATCAACTATGGATGTTATGAAGGCGAGGCCTATATACTTGATGTCCTATATACCAATGACCCAATGGAGAAGACCGAACCAAAGACGGCAGCCATGCTCTATAAAGACGGTGTGAACAGGGCTGATATAGAATCAAACAACGGCGGGCGCGGTTTTGCCCGAAGCGTTGACAGAATTCTGAAAGAGAAATACAAATCGAACAAATGCTATGTAAGCATGTTCCACCAATCCATGAACAAGCAGGCGCGGATATTTTCCAATGGGACGTGGGTAATGGATCATGTTTATTTTCCTTCTAACTGGCGCGACAGATGGAAGGATTTCTATAATGCATTGAACAGATACCAAAGGGAAGGAAAGAACGCGCACGATGACGCGCCGGACGCTTTAACCGGTGTTTGTGAAAAGTCTATGATGAGTACACCTATGCAAGGGTTTGTCATTGATATTTAAAAGGGGTAAAAATGCCGAATTACAGATTTATGAAGGACGCGTATTATGGCGCGGGCGGTTTTGCTGACGGCGGGTATTTAGTGAAGTTTGACCGCGAAACAGACAACAACTATTTGAAGCGTCGGAAAATGGCGTATTATATCAACTATTTCAAAGACATTGTTGATTCTCTTGTTAATCCCGTATTCAAGAAAAAGCCCGGCAGAGCGTATGACGGGATGGGAAAAGAATATATTGATTCGTTTCTAGATAATGTCGATAATACAGGGACATCAATCAATAATTTTATGAAAAACGCAGCTCTGAAGTCTAAACTTCTGGGAGCTGTTTTTATTTGCGTTGATAACTTCCCCATGATTCCTGGCGATATGCAGACGGCAATAGAAAACAGGCTGTTTCCTTATGCGTACATGATTGAACCGGAATTTGTAACAGATTACAGCGTCGATAATTTTGGCCGTCTTACTGCATTGACCTATGAAGAGAGCGTACAGGCAGGAGAACACACGACAATTACCAGGCGTGTTATTTTTAACGACAAAACGATCACGACGACAATTAATGGCCAGACGGTGACACAGACAGAACACGGACTCGGACGGATTCCGGTTATCTATTTCCCGGCTGTTTCCTTCTCAGGCCGCCAGACATTAAAGCCTATACCCCCTCTGGAAGCGGCGGCCGGTGTCGCAAAGGCTATTTATAATTTTCAGTCTTTTTCGGGTGAGATTTTAAGGAAACAGACATTCCCGATCTTAGTTATGCCGTCAACCGACCGCCAGAGTTTAGATCTTGGCGTATCAAATGCGCTGGCCTATGACCCGAATGCCACAGGCGGCGCACGGCCTGACTTTATCGCGCCTCCGTCCTCTCCAGCTGACGTCCTTATGAATGAACGCCATTTCTTGGTCAGTGAATTGTACAGGATGAATGGTTTAAGTTTTGTCATGGAAAGCAGCGCGCAGGCATCCGGCGTATCACGCCAGTGGGAATTTGAACGAACAAATCAGACGCTGGCAAGTTTTGCCGACCAGTGTCGACAGGCAGAAATGGCGCTCCTTAATTTGTTTCAGAAATGGCTGCATATTGATTGTTCTTATAACGTACAGTATGCGGACGATTTCGGCATCGTTGATGTTGCTTCTGAGATTGCGGAAGCGCAGGCCCTCTCCGATCTGAACCTTGCGCCCGGGCTCAGGATTGAGATTTTGAAGAAACTTCTGGCGGTTTATCTGCCTGATCTTGCGCCGGATAGATACGATGAAATTATCGGGGAAGCCGAAGAGGCAGAAAGAAACCTCGCCGCGGCGCAGGCAGCACAACTTGAAAGCGTCATGAATGGAAATGGAGAAGGGCAAGGCGAAGGAAATAGCGAAGGCGGCGAAGAATGAAACCGCAGGAAGCCGTAAAGGAGTTTCAAAAGGATTATGACGAGACAGTCAGGCGTTTAAAAGCGGAAGTACAAAAACAGATAAAGGCAGGTGTACCGCCAGATCAGGCGGTAACGAAAGCCATCAAGGAAACCGGCATGATGGCAGCCATTACCAAAGGCGTTGAAAAGGCTATTTCAGATTCTTACGAATCCCCCGCGTTTTCCATCTCTGACCACGGCGGTAATCCTTTTGATCACTGGCAGGCCGGCGATATGAAACTATCTGAAGTCATCCACGGCGCAGGAATCCAGATCAAACAGACAATAGCCATGGCGATCAAGCAGGCGCAAAAAGAAGGCAGCGCGATACGAAAGACTGCGCGGCTCTTGTACGACGGATATGGGCATGTCCATATAACAAAGAGGCAGAAGCTGCCTGAATACCTGGAACAACTCTTAAGCGACGTCGATGAAGCGGCAAGCGGCGCTGATGTAGCAAAAGACGAAGCTATGAAAGCCGTCATAAAAGACGTGAAGAAAGCAGCGCGCAATGTCTCAAGGCTGTCTGGAATGACAAACGGCAGTATGAATCTGAAAACAGCGTATAAGGCACTTCTAAAAGCCTTGGAAATGTTCGATGATAAATTAGTCGAGAACACCGTCAGAACCGCTATAGAAGAAAAATCACGCTATATAGCCGACAGAATAGCAAGGACAGAAGCCGCCAGAGCTTACGCGCAATCAACCTTTGATAAATATGCCAATGATAAAGATATCGTTGCTTACAAATGGACATTATCTTCCCGCCATCCCTGTGATGACATATGTGATCTATACGCCAATGCTGATTTATATGGCATAGGAAAAGGCGTATTCCCAAAAGACAAGTTCCCTGTACTGCCAGTTCATCCTAACTGCCTGTGCCACATGACACCCATGCACCGCGCAGAATTGGATAATTTGACGCCCGTAAAGGACCCGCTCAAAGCTGGTGAAGAATATCTCAAGACAGCACGGCCAAACGTTTTAAAGCGTATTCTGGGCGTAAATGGTGCTGCTGATTTCAAGGCCGGCAGGGTCAAATGGTACGACGCGGCGAAGGAGTACAGTGAAAATTACATGAAAACACTTTTTGAGATTGAAAAATCTGATACAGACGATTAATATGAATGTCTTTCGGTTTGCAGACGTTAAAGAACAAGCTTTTTACTGAGAAAACACGGCAAGACGCCGGTTTTTATATTTGCGGTAGACCCGCGGAAAGGGTGCATTCAGACAATGACACTTGAAGAAATTTATGCAAAGCTGAAAGAAATTGACGGCGGGGCAGATATGGCCGACGCCATTCGTAAAGAGTTGACCTCTTTACGCAACGAAGCGAAGGAAAACAGACTCGCAAAGGATGAAATTCTTAAGGCTATCGGCGCAAAGAATGCCGATGAGGGAAAAGCGCAGATGGAATCGTTGAACAAGCTCATGGAAAAGCTGAAAGAAGCAAATACGAATCCTGATGCAATGGTAACGCGTCTGAGTTCTCTTGAAGATCAGGTGACTGCATTGACCAAGGCAAGCAATGATGCAAAAGCGGCCGCTGAAAAAGCAAAACAGGGGCAGATTGCAAGCCAGAAACACAGCGCGTTGATTGAAGCTCTGACGGCAGCGCACGCAGTAAGTCCAGCTGAGATATCAAAGCTCTTAAGCTCGCAGGTAAGTCAGGATGATGCCGGAGCACTGGTATTCTCTCTGGATGATGGTACGACAGCAGATATCAAAACTGGTGTTGAAAATTATTTGAAATCCAACCCGTGGGCAGTTTCCAATAATGGCAATCCAGGCGGCGGCAGTCACGCTCCGATTGACAATTCAGGACATAAATACACCGGGGAAGAGATTCAGAACATGTCGATTGACGACATTAACAAGAACTGGGATGACATTGTAAAATCATCCAATAGTAATGGTTAAGGAGAAAACATTATGGCAACAACTTCTTTTGTCCCGAAACTCTGGGACGCACGACTTATTGCAAATCTTGACAAAACTCTCGTTTACGCAAATCTGTGCAATCGTGATTATGAAGGCGAAATCAGATCCGCAGGCGATACTGTACACATCAACAAGCTGAATGCACTGACAGTTAAGGATTATACTGGCACTGTTACTTCCGAAGAACTCGGCGGCACTTCTCTTGATCTCGTTATTGATCAGCAGAAATACTTCAGCTTCAAAGTTGATGATATCCTGAAGGTCCAGTCTAATCTGGCACTGGTTGACTCTGCTATGCAGCAGGCCGCTTATGCACTCTCTGATAAAGCAGATCAGACAATTGCAGGTCTTTATGCTCAGGCTGGCACTCAGATCGGCTCTGATGAAAGCGCTACAAAGATCGGTACAACAAACAAAGCATATGATGCGCTGATTGATATGGGCGTAGCACTCACAGAAAACAACGTGCCGACTTCCGGCCGTTTCATAGTCGTACCGGCATGGTTCGAAGGCCTCCTGCGTAAAGATGACAGAATGGTTTCCACTGGTGATGCTGCCGCACAGGCCGCAAGAATCAATGGTTACCTTGGCCGCGTAGCTGGCTTTGATGTATACGTTTCCAACAACTTACCGAATACTGAAGGCACTCTGTACAAGATCATTGCAGGCAACAATACAGCTATGTCTTACGCACAGCAGATTCTCAATACTGAATCCTTCAGAGACCAGACTTCTTTCGCTGATATTGTTCGCGGCCTCATGGTTTACGGTGTAAAAGTCGTACAGCCGCAGGCTCTTGTATGCATGACTGCCAATAAGGGCTGATTATCATGGCAGATGATGCAGAGGGCATCCTGGAGAAACATATAAGGCGTGTCATCGCGAAGAGCGCAACTGCTTTGCAGGAATACGCAAGGGAAAACCACAGATTTACAACGCGCACCGGTGCGCTTGAGCGGTCTGTCTCAAAAGACGTCGCTCCGGATGGTTTCTCTGCTTCCGTTTATCTTGACGAAAATATAGCTAAATATGGGCCTATGATTCATATGGGAACGCCTCCGCATGTCATTTTGCCAAGATACAAGAAGGTTCTTCGCTGGAGCGGCGGCGATGGGTTTGTGTTTGCTAAACGCGTTAAGCATCCAGGAACAAAGCCTGATGAATTTCTATTTAAGGCTGCCGATGCAACGAAAGACGAAATACAAGGCGTGGTTGATGCGGAAACAGAAAAGGCGGCACAGGAGATTGCCGCACAGATGGTAAAGGATGTGATGAAATGATCTTTATCACAAAGGCCACAGACAATGTCATGACGGCCGAAGAAAACGCTATAAATTATGCAAACGCATATGTGACACGCCTTATGTTGCGTCTTGGTGTGCAGGAAAGCGAAGTGAAAACGCCTGTGTCTGAGATCGTGCAGAAGCTGGCCGAACTTGTCGCCTTGCGTGAACAGGCGGCGGCTTTAGTGGGAAGCGATGCTACCGCATATCTGGAAGGCGTGAACGCTGATGATATCTATAACAGAAAATACAAGATATACAGCGACAGAGTGAAACAAATCGAAAATACAATTAGTTATACCGATTTCATGGGAGCAGATGCAGAAGGCAGAAACAAACTGTTTATAGGCACAATTCCCATCAACCGTGCATAAGAGGGCCATTATGGATAGAGTTCTATTTTTAACAGATCGCGTTTTGAAAGTCCTTCAGGACGGTACAGATTTGCCATGGGTGAAAACCCTGGGCGCGCCTTCCTTCCCAAAGGTAACAACGGGATTCTTATGCATGGGAAACATTCGGTACTATGATTTCACGAAGGATGCGCAAAAAGGCAAGATTTCTTTTGAAATCTTCATTATTACACCAGAACTTACCAACGAAACCGCCTTGACCATTGAAAAAACAACATTTCTAGTTAAAGATATTTTGAACGAGAATGAAGATTTTGCAGGCGAGGCGCTGTCTTCTGAAGTGACTGAAATCAATTTTGCACCTCCGGCGGGTAAAACGGCTGCCGGTGCATCCCGTATTGTGTATACTATCGATTTTGAAGATTATGAGTATTAACAGAAAGGAACATAATATATGTCTAAAGTAAGACCCGTATACAATGCAGCAGCTGACAAGCTCAAAGGCAAAGACGTGCTTGTTTATATCAATTTCGGCGAAACTGCTACATACGAAGCGCCGGTGTGGTGCCTGATCGGCGGACAGACTGACGCTAAATACACCATCAAGGCCGATTCTATTGATGGTTCTAACAAAACTTCTGGCGGATGGGGCGAAACTTACTCCGGTATCAAAACTTCTGAACTTTCCATGTCCGGTATCCGCTGCAAGAACGATGAAGGATACAACGCGCTGAAAGATGCATTTCTTAAAGACGAAAAAGTGGATATTGTAAGATATTCTACTGACGGCGGCGCAGAAAGAAACTGGTATTCTGTTACCGATCTTTCCGACTCTACTCCCCATGATGATATGGCAAGTTTTGATGCAACGCTGGAAGGTGTCGGAAAACCGACATTCTATTCTGGTCTTCTTGCAATTACCGATGTTAAAGGCGCAGGGGGAGAAGGATAAGATGATTAATTACGACAAAATCAATCGTTTTGTCGTTGTAAAGATTAGAGACGTGAATGTTCACGTCTCTTTTTCTTTATCAGCTCTCGAAAAGCTGGAAAACGACGTATTTAAAAACCTGATCACTTTTGTGGATTCCGGGGATGTTCCCACACTGTCGCAGCTGGTCAAAGCGTTCAAGATTGGCGCAATGGATGCTAATAAAGCACTGACAGAAGAAAAGGCGAATGATCTTGCACTTGAACTGATGCGGGGAGAAGGGATTCCCGAATTAATGCGCGTGTTTTATGTAACTCTTGGCGTTTCCGGGATTATGGGCGAAGCGGCCTCCGCACAGCTTATGGAAAATTTCGGTGTGACCTCCCGTGATGAAAAACCAAAAAACGCACAGACGGAAAAACCGACGAGAGCAGCCAAAAAGAAATAAAGAGTTTTTCCGATTATCTGAATATGATACTTCCTGTATGTTATGGAGAATTGGCCATGACGGGCGAAGAGATCGCGCGGGTGACTCCGTATGAGATCATGCGAAGGGTGGAAGGATACAAGGAGAGAATGAAGAATAAACGCATATTTACAGCGTCATTCCTGACGGCTCCTCTAATTAATTCCAGTTACCATGCCCCGAAGCGGGCAATAAGCGTTAAGAAGCTTCTGCCCGATGATTTCGAAGCGGATATACCGAAAGAAAAGTTAGGTCATATGTTAGAAGTCGTTAAAGAAGCAGAAAAAGAAGAGGAAAGGAGGAAAAATGGCAAACAATAAGATACAGATATCTATCACGGCTGTGGATAATGCAAGTAAAACTGTTGATAAAGTCAAAAGCAATATGCAAAAGCTGAAAGGTATTCAAATCAACGGGCGTGCTTTTGATGGCTTAAGAACATCGGCAGATAAAGCGGCTCAGAGCGTTTCGCGCCTGCAGCAAGCAGCAGGACAAACGGGAGGAACGTTTTCCAGACTTGCACCAATTATCGGCAGTGCTTTTGCGGTTGGCTCTATTGTGGCATTCAGCCAGAAATGTTTATCGGCCAGTGCAAACATGGAGCTGCTCAAAAAAGGCTTGTCTCGTACGCTTGGTGATGCTAATGCGGAAAAGTTGATTTCTGACCTTCAGGATATCGGCGAAGCATCCGCGTATGATTCGACACAGCTCCTGCCGCTTGCCCGTGCATGGGTCAATATCGGCGATAATGCAGAACAAGCAACAGACAAGATGCGAACGATTGTGGACATTTCCTCGGCTTATGGCCTGACGGCTGAACAGGTCGGCTCTGTCAATCTGGCACTGTCGCAGATGTCGATGGCGGGCAAGATTGGCCAGCAAGACATGATGCAGCTGCTTAATGCGGGCGTTCCGGCGTGGAATCTTTTGTCTGAAGCCATGGGCATGTCTGTTGCAGAGCTTAAAGACATGAGCTCTAAAGGTCAATTGACGGAAGAGGCCATTGCTACATTGTTCGACGCCATGAAGAACAAAGGCCAGGGCGCGGCTGCCGATATGGCTGGCACTTTAAGCGGTAAATTTTCTAACATTCAGGAATCAGCGACCAATTCATTAATTGCTATCGGCGATTTAATGGAAAACGCCTTTGACTTAAAGAACGTATTGGGCAGTATCGGTGACTTTACAGGCCAGTTCAAATCTCTGATGATTTCTATCAGGGACGATGCTAAAAATGTGGGTGTTGCGCAGGCTATCACGAATGAATTGAATAAAGTCTCTCCTGCTGCCGCCAGTGCTTTTTCGGCGGTGACAGACGCACTAAAAGACGTCTTTAATTTCTGCAAGAATAACAAGGAAGCCATTAAGGATGTCGCCGAAGCCGTCACGATTGTGGGCGGCGCGTTCTTGACTCTTAAAGGTGTTATTGCTTTATGTACAACGGCCGCCAGAATCTTTACAGCGGTAGCGGCCATGAATCCCTATGTATTAGGCATTACTATTGTTATCGCGGCATTGATTGCCATTCATGACCATTGGGATGATATCAAAGAAGCATTTCAGAACGGGAAAGCGGTCGTTCTTAAGGTTATGGATGATATCGGCCAGTGGATACATGACAAAGTAGAAGGAGCGATCAACAGCGTAAAACAGGCGTGGGATGGGTTGGTATCTTTTATACAGCATCCTATCGATACAATGGTTAGAGTCAATACACAGGCGCGCGAACAAGCGGCGGTAAGCCCAACAAGATACGCTAAAGGCGGTGTATTTGGCCTTCATGCTATGGCCAAGGGTGGATTGGTCGGCGGGCTTGTCCCGATGGCCACAGGCGGCGAACTGAAACGCGGTACTCCTGCTTTAGTTGGGGAAGCCGGACCCGAAGCCGTTATACCTCTAAAAAACACCGTCCTGTCGCAGATTGGAAAGGCGATAGCCGACGCATACAATGGCGGCAAGGCTGGAAAAAGCAAGGTCGGCGAGATTGAGGAATCAATCAAAACGACAGCTGACACCGGCGAAGTCAACGCCTATGTGAAGGTATTACAGGATGCTTCCAAGAAGGCGCAGGAAATAGGGCAGAAGGTTAAAGAGTTTTCTGATTACCAGAAGGAAGCCAACGAAGAAGCAAAGAAATATACTGAAACAGGCGAAGCGACGATTTCCATGCAGGAAAAACTTGCAAGCAAGGAACGCGAAATTTCCAAACTGAAGGCATCCCGGTCAGGCGCTGATACGGCGGAAGGACTGGAAGCCCGTCTCTCTCAATTGGAAGCGGAAAAAGCACAAATCAGTGCTACATACGAAGCGGAAAAGGCCGCAGCTATCAAGGCAGCACAAGAGGCAGCCGACGCAAAAACGCGCATTGAACAAGAAGCAGCCGACGCGGTCAAACAGGTACAGACCAAAGCCGCAGAAGATGTGTTTTCCCATGAAACGACACTCAGGAACGCCAAAGCGGCATTGGATAAGGCCGCCAATGCGCAGAGCCTGTCTGAATATGCAGCAATTATGTCGCAGAAGGACGAAGTGACCGGTGAATCTTACGCGTCAATTCTTGCCAACGAAAACGCCTTAGGTGAAACAAGGCGCGCCTGGTATGAAGAAATGATGCTGAATGCAGTTTCTTGGGGAACGTACATGCAGGAAACATTAACAACGGTCGCGGAACAATTCCAAAGCGGCGTTGCGCAGGGGTTAACGGAATGTATCATGCAGGGGAAAACGTTATCGGCCATGTTCGGCTCTCTTGCTAATACTCTTTTAAGTACGCTCATTAACAACGTGCTTAAGAAATGGATTTCTTCCATGGGAATCATTCAGAGCTTGAACGCCGCCAACAGTAAAACGGCGATGGCCAACGCTAAAGCAGAAGCGGCAGCACAAGTCGGCTGACAAGCTTTCTGCTTACCAGACTCTTTATACCTGTCTGGAAACTGTT
>OHAA01002040.1_pt1 | contig 11238 bp, 7 predicted proteins | sample 1606051 | NCBI WGS metagenome assembly OHAA01 (sample SAMEA3541493, study PRJEB24748) | human gut metagenome | biome: human gut; feature: human-associated habitat; material: faeces | place: China | collected 2012
AAAGAGAAACGCCCGGCAATTTCATGATATTCCTTTTTCACTTCCTCTGCGACGAGGGCCTTATCTATTTTTTCGACAGGCACAAAGGACGCATTCAACGAATCTGTATAAGTGGATAAGAACGAACGAAAAGCGTCGGCTGAATAAGCCGCATACGGGATTTCCGTCCGTGTAAAAAAGTCTTTCCTGAAATAATTCAATCCCCAAGCCAGATAAAACCAGACATATATCCACAACAAATATTCGATCATCCGTCCGGCTGTCGCCCGCCAGGAACGTTTCTTCACAATGGCATAAACCAGATAAGCAAGCAAACCGGCCATACTACCGTATATCAGGCAATCACCTATCGAAAAAGAAAATAGAGAAGAAAAACAGGACAAAGCACCCGATATATAAGGATATACATTCCGGGCATACGCCTCTCCCATATCCGGCGAACGCATGGCGCACCAGATACCGGCCAGAAGGAGAGACAAGACTATCCAGCGTATATATTTCAATTTGAAATGTTTTTATTCAATAACTTCTTCACTTCCGCTTCCGACAGATTCCGGCGACAGGCATAATCTTTCATCTGTTCTTCATCAATATTACCAATCATGAAATATTGGGAATCCGGATGTGCAATATAAATGCCGCTCACCGTCGCCGTCGGATACATAGCGCCGTTTTCCGTCAACCGGACACCGATCTGTGACATATTTAACAACTTATCCAACGTGTAGTTCAAAAGCTGGTCCGGCAATGAAGGATAACCGATAGCCGGACGTATTCCCTGATATTTCACTTTATACAGGTCGGAGATGGAAAGCGATTCATCCGGAGCATATCCCCAATATTCCTTACGGACCTTTTCATGGAGATATTCGGCCGTAGCCTCGGCCAAACGATCGGTCAAGGTTTGCAACAACATGGAATTATAGGTATCTCCCTCCTGCTCGAACCGTTCTTTCAGAGATTCGGCGCCGGTACCGGCCGTCACCACGAAAGCGCCGACATAATCCGTACGCCCTTCCGATACTGGCATCACATAATCGGCTAACGACTTATAGATTCCTTCCTCTTTTTTCGCCTGTTGACGCAAAACTGGAAGCAAGACTTCACCCACACGGATATTATCCCCATCACCATTTGCCGGGAAGAAACCATAAACCGCCTTGCAATACTCGGCTTTCATCTCAACCAAGCGATCCAACAACTTAACAGCATCCTTGTATAACTGCATAGCCTCCGACGCCTTCGTCCGGTCCGCTTCCGAGAATTCGGCCAGCCAGGCGGCACGACAAGCGTCACAGCCGTGGATCTGCGCAATTTCCGAGAAACGCCCATTCAGTTTCCAGGCACTAAAAAAGAAGGTCCAATGAATATATGGAATTATTTCTTCCAAAGGAATAGAAGGAATCACCTGTACCCCGTTCCGAGCCGGGACAACCGGGTTATAAGAAGCCCAATCGATCACCGGACGATTCGTCCGGGCTTCCGCCAACGGGACCAGTATCTCTTTTTTCTTATTCACAGAGGCACGCAGAGCTTCATACTCACTGTTCAGCTGGGCGATATAAGCATCGCGCGTATCCGGGTTCAACAGTTTGGCCGCAATCAACGGGTTTTGCGAGGCGTCCAGCACATGAATGACCGGATAGTCATAATGCGGAGCGATCTTAATGGCCGTATGCAACTTCGAAGTCGTGGCGCCGCCCACCATTATGGGAATGCTCAGGCCGGCTTTCTGCATCTCGTCCGTCACATGCACCATCTCTTCGAGCGAAGGCGTGATCAGACCGGAAAGACAGACCAGGTCGGGCTTTTCTTCAATTGCCTTTTTTACAATCACGTCTGCCGGAACCATCACTCCCAAATCGATCACCTCATAATTATTGCAAGCCAGGACGATCGAAACAATATTCTTTCCAATGTCATGCACGTCACCTTTCACTGTCGCAAACAGAACCTTTCCTGCCTTAGCAGAATCAGAAGAGACCTTTTCTGCCTCGATCGCCGGTTGCAAGATGGCGACTGCCTTTTTCATCGTACGGGCAGTCTTGACAACCTGCGGTAGGAACATTTTTCCAGCACCAAACAATTCGCCTACCTTATTCATCCCACCCATCAGCGGTCCGTCGATAATATCCACCGCACGCGGATATTCCTTCAAGGCTTCCTTTAAATCTTCTTCCAAATGATCGCCGACTCCTTTTATCAGAGCGTTTTCCAAACGTTCCTTCAACGGATATTCATGCCAGACTTCCTGCTTTTCACCTTCTCCCTCCTGCGCTTTTACATGCAGGTTCTGGGCATATGCAATCAGTTCTTCAGCTGCTTCCGGACGGCGTGCCAAAATGACGTCTTCCAGCAACATACGGAAAGCAGGTTCTATATCTTCATAGAGTACGGACGACGACGGGTTCACGATCCCCATGTCCATGCCTTTGTTAATCGCATGATACAGGAATACGGAATGCATGGCCTCCCGCACATAATTATTTCCACGGAAAGAGAAGGAAAGATTGCTGACACCGCCGCTCACCTTCGCCCCCGGCAGGTTCTTCTTGATCCATTCCACGGCACGGATAAAGTCAAGTCCGTACCCGTTATGTTCTTCCATACCGGTAGCGATAGCCAGCACATTCGGATCGAAAATAATTCCGTTCGGATCGAAATCGACTTTCTCCCGGAGGAGACGGTAAGCACGTCCGCAAACCTCGATCTTCCGTTCAAACGTGTCTGCCTGCCCCTTTTCATCAAAAGCCATTACGACCGTAGCTGCACCCAACTGTTTGATGCGAGCGGCATGTTGCAGGAAAACCTCTTCTCCTTCTTTCAAAGAAATCGAATTCACAATACTTTTACCCTGCACGCACATCAAACCTTTTTCGATCACCTCCCATTTAGAAGAGTCGATCATCACGGGAACACGGGAAATATCAGGTTCGGATGCGATCAAGTTCAAGAAAGTCGTCATCTCCTTCACGGCATCCAACATTCCGTCATCCATATTGATATCGATCACCTGCGCGCCGTCTTCCACCTGCTTGCGGGCAATTGTCAAAGCCTCTTCATAATTTTCTTCCTTGATCAGGCGCAAGAACTTACGTGAACCAGCCACATTGCATCGTTCGCCGACATTCACGAAATTATTTTCCGGCTTTACTTCCAGCAACTCCAGACCGGACAACCAAAGACAATCGGGCCTCGGAGCCGGTACATGCGGCTTGGCCCCTTTCACCAGTTCGGGATATTTGGCAATATGGGCCGGCGTCGTACCACAACAGCCTCCCAATATATTCACCAGCCCTTCGTCAATAAAAGATTTTACATGAATAGCCATCTTTTCCGGCGTCTCATCATAGGAACCGAAACTGTTCGGCAGACCGGCGTTCGGATAAGCACTTATATAATAGGGAGCATGTTTTGCCAATTCAGCCAGAAAAGGCTTCATATCGGCAGCACCGAAAGAGCAGTTCAGACCGACACTAACAATATTGGTATGTTGCACGGAAGCCAAAAACGCAAGCAATGTCTGCCCCGAAAACGTACGTCCTCCCTGGGCAGATAGCGTCAGAGAAAGCATAATTGGTAAATCCTTGCCTTTTTCCTTCAACACAGCCTCGGCAGCTTCCAGTCCGGCTTTCACATTCAGCGTGTCGAAAGTCGTCTCAAACAAAACGATATCCACGCCCCCGTCTACCAAAGCGTCTACCTGTTCTTTATAGGCACTATACAAATCCAAGTAGGTGACAGCACGGTAAGCCGGATCGCTCACGTCAGGGCTCATCGAAGCAGTCTTATTAGTTGGGCCGACAGAACCAGCTACAAAGATCGTGCGATCCGGATGCTCCTTCATAAAGCCATCGGCCACCTCACGCGCCAATTTTCCGGCAGCCAAATTGATATTTCTCACCTGCCCTTGCATGCCGTAATCCTCCATCGAGATAGCATTTGCATTGAAAGTGTTGGTAGCAAAAATATCGGCACCGGCATCCAGATACTGACGGTGGATTGATTTGATCACATCCGGCCGGGTGATACATAACAGGTCGTTATTTCCTTTCAGGTCGCTCGTCCAATCAGCAAACTGTTTTCCGCGATAATCTTTCTCGGTCAGTTTAAATCCCTGGACCATCGTACCCATTCCTCCGTCCAGAATCAAAATGCGTTCTTTCAGGAGATTCAAAAATATTTCTTTATCCATAAAGGTTCGTTACCGTTTAAATGCACGATCCATCTCCCGGCGGTCGTCCCGTTCCTTGATAGAGTCGCGTTTGTCATATTCCTTCTTACCTTTGGCAATAGCCACAACGACTTTGGCCAGTCCTTTATCATTAATAAAAAGACGTGTCGGAATAATTGTAAAGCCATTATTGCGGGCAGCGCTTTCAATCTTCCGCAATTCCTTTTTAGTCAGCAACAGCTTGCGGTCACGGCGAGCCGTATGGTTATTGTATGTCCCGTAGAAATATTCAGCCACATACATATTCTTCACCCACAATTCACCCTTCTCCACAATACAAAACGTATCGACCAGACTCGCCTTTCCCAAACGTATCGATTTGATCTCCGTACCGGTCAGCACGATCCCTGCCGTAAACGTGTCGAGCAACTCATAATCGAAAGTCGCCCGCTTGTTCTTTATCTGTATGTTATTACTAATCTTCTCTTTCATCTTATTCTCCTATCAAAAACGTAAACCGGGCATCAGCATGGAAAGAATTACCTCGATCAACCAGGGCGTCAGCAAAATCAGACCGGTCGCGGTCCCGACAAACTTCAGGCGTATCTTCTCCTCCACCTGCATATAAGGGCCGGCCCCTTCCCATACGATATAAAATGTATATAACACAAATATACGCAAAAAGAAAAACTCCGGAAGTAACATCAACACGATGTTCAATGCAAACATCAACGAAGACGAATAGCCGACAAAGCGTTGACACAGTTTCATATCCTTCTCCCGTTTGAACCATCCCTGCCAAATCTCATTCAGCAAATAGGAAGCCAGATAAAAGCCGCCGAACGCAGCGACTAATGTCCGGATAGACGACTTCAACGCCAGTTCGACATCAAACTCCTTCCGAGTGAACAGCACGCCTAAAAAAGCAGCAACCGTAACGAATCCGATGAGAGGATACACAAACCGGGATAAAAACTCATCGTCCTTTTCTTCTTTTCTCGTCAGAATATCCCACGCCTTTCCCGGCTGGGAGATGATGGCTACAACCAATTTAAATATCTCTTTATACATTTTTCAATACGCTCGTTTGCTATTTATCATTTTATTTGCCTTTTCCTGTCAAGTCTATTGTAAACACGTCGGAACTTTTCCAGTTTATCGATGCAGAATCCTTCCCGAACGAATATGCATAGTTAATCCGGAACTTCAGTTCATCCGAATGATTCTTTTCCGCCTTTTTCACCAGATCTTCGATATTGAACGCACAAGGAATAATCATCGCCTCGCCTCTTGTCGTGTCCGCCTTGATTCTGATCGTGCGGAGGTAGAGGCTATAAATATTATCGTCTCCCAACAATTTATCCGAATTATAGGACAAAGAGAAACTGTCCACTTGGTTTGCCGGGTGATTGCTTATCTCCGTGAACAGGAACAAATTGCCTCTGATATAAGCGGAACGCGCCTGGAGGGAAGAAAGCAACAGTTCGTCCTTTGCAACAATAGAGGTATCGGTCAACGTATTATAGAAGTTCCAACGATTAACCTCCGAGATCGTATTTTCATAAATAATAGCCTCGGTATAACTGGTATCCGTCCCTGCCCCCATATTGTTTGCGACCCCGTAATCGATGGAATAATCAAACAAAATACATTCTCCGTTTTCCACATTGGCATTCTGGAAGTCTTCCGAAGAGACCACTACGTCCCCCTTGGTATAAATAGCCTTACCAGGTCCGTAACCGGTCACCACTACCCCTGCCTGGTTTGCCATCGTCAATTGGGTGGCCGGGTCTCCCAAACAAGAATTCAACACAACCAAACAAAAGGCCAAAACGCCATATAATACTGTTTTTCTCATTTCCATATACAAATTTGAAGTCGTATTTATCTTCCTCTCTTTATGGAGGAAACGCACAAAGGTACGAAAAAAAGGTTTATACGACAAAAGCCGGAAGATTAATCACACTCATAAAAGGAAAGCATGAATCGAGGCGGAGCTCATCCCACCCACAGATTCATGCCTTTTTTCCTAATTATTATGGCAAAATAATTAAAAACAAGTAAATAGCTACGGGAAACGGAAATAAAGAAAGGCAAAAGCCTACGGCTTCACAGTTCTCTTCCGGCCTATCCTCGAAGCCGTCGAAAAAATATGCGTTGCAGGTCTTCTGACTTACTTCCGGTATGAGCGCCTTCCCAACTCGCGTCAGTGGCATAAAAGAATTGCCCAATCCGTTTTGAAGCTTACAGCAGCGGGACTGTCCGGGATTTGCACCCGATTCCCTTTTAATCCTTTTCCGCAGATTGCGAAGCAGGAACAATGCATGGGACAAATATAATCATATTTTCCATATATTTCTCATCTTCTTATAGAAAAAAGCTGAAACCGACTCCAGACCCGTTAAGCTTTGCGGTAAGCCTCGATAGCTTCCTGAACGGAGCCGTACATCAACAGCAGATGTCGGGATTGGTTATAGGGAAGATTCAATTCCTCGGCAACCATGCGGGTTCCACGGTCTATAAGTTTCTGATTGGTGAGCTGCATATTGACCATCCGGTTTCCTTTAACCCTACCCAATCGGATCATAACGGAGGTGGAGATCATGTTCAGGATCATTTTCTGCCCCGTGCCGGATTTCATACGGGAACTGCCAGTGACAAACTCCGGCCCGACAATCATTTCGATTGCGATATCGGCCTCCATCGCCATCGGTGAATCTGGATTGCTGGAAATGGAGGCAGTCAGGATGCCCTGTTCACGTGCTTTGCGAAGGGCACCGATCACATAGGGAGTCGTCCCGGAAGCAGCAATGCCGATCACGGTATCCTTCGTATTAACCCGGTGCTCCAGCAATTCCTGCCAGCCGCGTTCCTCATCGTCTTCAGCATTCTCCACAGGATTCCGGAGGGCAGTATCGCCACCAGCTATCAAGCCGACAATCAGTGTGGAAGGCATCCCGAACGTCGGAGGGATTTCGGAAGCATCCAAAACCCCCAACCGCCCGCTGGTTCCGGCTCCCAGATAAAAGATCCGTCCGCCCTGCTTCATGCGGGGAACGATCTGCAAAACCAATTCTTCTATTTTGGGGATTGTCTCTCGGACAGCCAACGCCACTTTCTGATCTTCCGTATTGATATCTTCAAGCAAGTCCCGGACGGACTTCCGTTCCAGGTCGTTATAGAGAGAATTCTGTTCCGTTATCTTAATGAATGACATAGCTTATTACAATTTACTGGTTGCAAAGCTACTAAAAATATCACATTTACATGTCGGTAAACTTCAAGCAAACAGGCTTACTAACTCGGATGTCTTTTCCCGTATCTTTCAACAAACCGCTTTGCTTGTCTATTTCGTAAACCTGCACGATATGACTATCCCGACAAGCGCAAAGCAGGAACTTGCCGTTGGGGGTGATGACGAAATTACGCGGATGAATGCCGGTCAGCTGATAACCAATCTTTGTCAATTGCCCGTTTTCCAGATCGATAGAAAAAATCGCGATACCGTCACCTTTCAGACGGTTAGAGGCATATAGGAAACGACCGTCCGGTGTGATGTGTATATCGGCACTACCGGAGACATGTAACGTATCGGCTTCTACAAACCGGACCGGGGTCAGGTTGCCCTTGTCGTAATACATGAGAGCGACGCGGCCCGAAAGCTCGCTAATCAGGTAAGCCCATTTCCCATTCGGATGAAAAACCGTATGGCGCGGACCTTCTCCCACCGGCAAACTAAAAGAGGCAGGCGTCCCTTCCCGCAAACTCAAGCCTTTATCGGAAGCAACGATCTCGTATTTATAAATCCGGTCCGTTCCCAGATCGTTGGCATACAGATAGTTCTCATCCGGAGAAGCGTACACGCAATGCAGATGCGGGACCGCCTGGCGTTCGGCCCCCGGTCTTCCTCCTTCATACGCATATACTTCAGCCGGTAGCAAAGCTCCATCGGCCGAGATGGAGAAAACACTTATGCTTCCGCCGTTGTAGTTGGCCGTGACAGCCATCCGGCGTTTACTGTCCACCCAGATATAGCAGGGAGCGCTCCCATCCGTATGCTGCTCGTTCAGCAAAGAAAGCGTCCCGGTTTGCTTGTCAAACGAATAGGCACATACTTTCGCGTCCGGCACAGCAGTTTCACTTACCGAATAGACAAACTTGCCATCCCGGCTCACTGTCAGATAAGAAGGGTCCTGAATGCCCGACAGGCTTTTCACCGGCACAGCCGTCCCTTTCTCCACATCGAAGCGAAACAGATTTATACCAGGGTCTGTAGCATCCGCATACGATCCGACAAACAAAAACAATTCACTATCCTTTTGCATACACGATGTTATTGCCATAATTAACACCCCCGCTAAAAAATACTTTAAATTCGACATACATGCATTATTATTAACCGGGAAACGTATTTACTTCCCGCATTTATCTTTCAACCATTCAATACGTTCCGACTGCTGTTCCGGATATGTCCAGTGACCGGTTTCGAGGTAAAGATGCAAGTCCTTCACTCCCGGAATAACATTGTAGGCCGAATACATGGATGTCGGAGGACAAGTCACATCATTATATCCCCAGCTATACCAGCCCGGAGCGTTCACCCGGCGGGCAAAATTCACGACATCAAAGTAAGCGAGCGTTTCCACTTCGTTTGCCACAGGCTGCGCATTCCGGTAGTAATGCGGCCAGCCTCCCGCACGTTTATGCAGATAGCCGGCATAATCGCACAAGGCCGGATAGAAAGCAGCAAGAAACTTGATACGCGGGTCTAGTCCGGCCGTGACAATAGACAAGGCTCCTCCCTGGCTTCCACCGGTCACACCGACTGTATTTCCATCAAACTCAGGCAAAGAATAGAGGAAGTCCACAGCCCGCACGCAACCGAGATAGACCCGTTTGTAGTAATGCGTATCGCGATTATTCTTGTTCATTGCATTATATCCGTTCAATGCTCCAGCAGCCAAGTTGTTATACACTTCCTGCGGCATCGTCACAGGAACACCATGTATTCCAATCTCCAACGTAATGATATCTTCTCCCAAATTGAATCCGTTATAAGGACGTATGCCCGCTCCTGGAACCTGGAGGACCGCCGGATATTTACCTGTTTTCTTCGGTACAATCAGAATGCCATATATACGGGAACCGGGGCGTTCATTCTGGAAACTGACATGATAGACATTCTGCGTAGAAGTGCATCTTTCCGGCAACAAAGTCATCTTGGGATCTAGCGGCTGCTTACGGGCTTCAGCGATCGCACCGGTCCAGAAAGCATCAAAATCTTCCGGATTGACCGTCGTCGGCCGAATCCTCGTTTCATCCACGCCAACTGTCGCCATCCCTTCATACTTCCGTCCGTCCACTTTGGCCGTCACCCTGCAACGCAAGAATCCGGGTTCATTCATCTTCGCTTTCAGTATCGTTTTTCCATCCGCCAAACGAACGTCTTTCTTTACAACCGTCGGAAAATATTCCGGTCCCAACTCATAATCGACAACTACATCTTTCAACAAATTCTCATTCTTGAAAACCTGTACTGTAAACTTGACTTCTTCCTTCGCCTTGCATTTCCAATCGATACGATCAGGCGAAACCACCACATTGACCAACTTCTGGGCCGGTTGTGCCAACACCAACGCACAATTACCCAACATCCCCAGAAGCAAACACAATAAGAATAAAGATTTTTTCATGATAAAAACCGAATTAGATAATTTATTATTTATAAAACACAGTGATAGTGAATCAGACCTTGAACCGGACTTTGAACGATCGTTCCTAATCGAAGCTCGAACTCACGAGCAACATCTTTCAATATATCCTGATAATACCAAGCAATGGAGCCTGTCAGATAGACAGGATGCTCCCAGTAATCATACTGCATGACATTGCGGGCAAAGAACGCCCGGAAGCTATTGCTCACCAGATCACGTATTGCAGGTTCTTCCATATGCCGGAGCAAAAAAGGAGACAGGCTTGCCAAAAAACGATTCGGGAAAGGCCCTTTATAAACCTTTTCCATAATGATGGCCGGTGTCAAACCGGACTCCGCCCAAAAAGCCTCTTGCAAAGCTGCTGGCAACTGGTTCTTCAACACATCCCCAACCAACAATTTTCCAAGTACGGCGCCACTCCCCTCATCTCCCAAGACAAAGCCCAACGGAGATATGCTCTTGACAATACCCTTTCCGTCATACAGACAAGAGTTGGAACCGGTCCCCAAAATACAAGCAATGCCGGGGCTGTCTCCACAAAGGGCACGGGCGGCTGCCAGCAAATCGCTGCCGACCTCCACCGGGACCGGCAGATAGCGCGTGACAGAACGGCGTATAATCTCGTTCTTTTCCGTGAATGCACATCCGGCACCATAAAAGTAAACGGCCCCGACAGAATCGGACTCCCTTATCCGGGGAATCAGATTGTCCCTTATCTCAGCCGAGATCTCCTCTTCCGTCTGGAAAAAAGGATTAATTCCTCCTGTCCTGATCCGGTCTATCTCCCGATTGCCGGACACAATACTCCAATCCGTTTTCGTGGAACCGCCATCCGCTATCAATATCGTTTTCGCCACCATACAAAGCAAATATATTTAGTTATTTCCTTGTTTCTTCTTCCCGAATTCGGGATCGATCTTCAGGCAGGCCGTGACAAGCAACGTCACCAGGCAACATCCCATCACCCACCAGAAGAAATTCTCGTAACCCATCTGTTCCTGCAACCAGCCGGCCGCCATTCCAGGAAGCATCAGGCCCAAAGCCATAAAAGCCGTACAGATCGCATAATGTGCCGTCTTATGTTCTCCGTCGGAATAATAAATCAGATACAACATATAGGCCGTAAAGCCAAAGCCGTATCCAAACTGTTCGATAAATACGCAAATGTTGACTATCCACAAATTATCAGGCAACGCACTGCTCAAATAAATAAAGACAGCGTCAGGAAGGGAAATTGCCAACGCCATCGGCCAGATCCATTTCTTCAATCCTCCTGCCGAGGCGGCGATACCTCCCAATATTCCGCCCAATGTCAAACCGATCGTACCGATCGTCCCGTACACCAGTCCG
>OHAA01002108.1_pt1 | contig 11011 bp, 9 predicted proteins | sample 1606051 | NCBI WGS metagenome assembly OHAA01 (sample SAMEA3541493, study PRJEB24748) | human gut metagenome | biome: human gut; feature: human-associated habitat; material: faeces | place: China | collected 2012
GGGAAAGAATTTCCCTGCCTGAAATTCCGCAGCATGTGCGTGGACGCAGACGCGAAACTGAAAGAATACCTGGCCGCCAATCCGGAAGCCAAAAAGGAATGGGACGCTGAGTTTAAACTAAAAGACGATCCCCGGGTCACCCGGATGGGCCGGATTCTCCGTCGTACCAGCCTGGACGAACTGCCTTAGCTGTTTAACGTGCTCCGGGGAGAAATGAGCCTTGTGGGACCCCGCCCCATTGTGACAGCGGAGATTCCCAAGTACGGGGACTATATCCACGATTTCTATATGGTCCACCCTGGCATTACCGGCATGTGGCAGGTAAACGGCCGCAGCGATACCACCTATGAGGAGCGGGTCCAGATGGACTCCTGGTATGTGCGGAACTGGTCCGTATGGCTGGATATTATGCTGCTTTGGAAAACGGTAGGCGTAGTGTTGAGCCATAAAGGTGCATATTAAGAGAAAACCTGAGCAGGGAGTACGGAAACAATGGATATTAAAATATTAGTTGCAGCCCATAAAGCCTATTGGATGCCGGAAGATCCAGTTTATCTGCCACTACAGGTGGGGGCTGAGGGCAAGCCAAAGCTTGGTTATACCCCGGATAACACGGGAGACAATATTTCAGCCAAGAATCCCTATTTTTGTGAATTGACGGGGCTGTACTGGGCCTGGAAGAACCTGGACTGCGAATATATTGGCTTGTGCCATTACCGGCGGTATTTTGGGAAAACAATCCATACCGATGATATCGAGAAGAAAAAACAGGCCATTTTTCACCAAAAAGATTATGAGCGGCTGCTCCAGCAATATGACGTAATCCTTCCGGAAAAACGCCACTATTATATTGAAACGGTCCGGAGCCAGTACGAGCATGCCCACTACAAAAAGGACCTGGACTTGGCCGAGCGCTTGGTGGGGGAACTATACCCGGAATACAGCAAAGCTTTTACTCAGGTCATGAATCGCCGGTCCCTGCATATTCTCAATATGTTTGTGATGAAGAAAAGTCTGTTTGATGCCTATTGTCAATGGCTGTTTCCTATCCTTTTTGCTATGGAAAAGCAGGTGGATATAACGGGCTACAGTCCTTATGAGCAGCGACTGTACGGCTTTTTGTCTGAGCGGTTATTTAATGTGTGGTTGGAAAAACAGCAGCTAAAGACCTGTGAGGTGCCTGTGGTATTCCTGGAAAAAATTGATTGGGTAAAGAAAGGAACTGCGTTTTTGCAAAGAAAGTTTCGCAAACGGTAAAAGAATGGTATTATTGGATTACTCAGTTTGTTTCCTGTGGTATTTGCTGTGAACGACAATATGCAGCTAAAGTGACAATAACTTCTTATACAAGAAAGATATGATTTGGAGATTTGTTATATAATAATTCTTTATGCTGAGATAACTTCCCTTTTTACCTTAGAAAGGAAAATATATGAACCAAAGAAAACAAGGTATCTTTCTAAGCTACTTAAATATATTTCTCCATGCTTTTATTGGATTTTTATATGTTCCCCTTTTGCTGCATTATATTGGGAAAAATGAGTATGGATTGTATCAGCTGATAGGCTCCTTAATTGCCTACTTCAGTGTTATGGATTTTGGCCTTACAGCAGCTGTAGTCCGATTTTATGCAAAATACCGGGCACTGAAGGATCAGGAAGGCATGGAGAATATCCTGGCAATTGCCCTGCGGGGTTATGCCGTGGTAGATGCATTGGTATTAGCGGTGGGGGCATTTTGCTATTTTCACCTGGACCAGATTTTTGGCAGAAGCATGGGGCCTGCAGAACTGACGGAAGCCAGCCATATCTTTTTGCTGCTGCTGTTTAATATCGCCATTACCTTATCCACAATGGTGTTTCAGGCGGTTATCAATGCGGAAGAACGTTTCTTGTTTTTAAAAGGTACAGAAACTGTGCAGCTGGTGTTGCAGCCTATTTTGGTGGTGTTGGTACTGCAAAAATATCCCTACGCTTTTTCAGTGGCGGCAGTACAGACACTCATCAATGTGGTCTTGATTTTGGCACGCTTCTACTATTGCTTTGGCAAGCTGCATATTAGAATCAAGTACCATTACTGGAACCATGAGCTGTATGCCGAATTTTCCAAACTGGCTTTAAGTATCTTTTCCGTAGCTATCATTGATCAGGTATTTTGGAAGACCAATCAAGTCATCTTAGGCATTATTAGTGGCACAGCAGCGGTAGCAGTTTATTCTGTGGCTTCGTTAGTATATTTAAACTATATGTCTATTTCTGTTGCTATTTCTGGAGTCTATCTGCCCCATATCAGTGGGGTAGTTGCCCAGGAAAATGGAGATGAGTATCTTTCTGATCTTTTTATTCAAGTGGGCAGGGCACAGTACTATTTACTGGCATTAGTGACCACGGGATTTATTATTTTTGGCCGTCAATTTATAGCCTTTTGGGCGGGGCCAGGGTTTCAGGATGCCTATGCTATTACCCTGCTGATTATTCTTCCCTTTACCATTGATTTGATCCAAAATATAGGGCTGGCTATTTTGCAAGCCAAGAACCAATATGATTTTCGTGCGAAGGTATATTCCAGTGTTGGCATCTTAAATATTGTATTGGCAATTCCTTTGGGTATTCGTTTTGGGGGCATTGGCTGCGCTTTTTCTACTGGTTTTTCCATGTTTGTGGGGAATGGTCTCATTATGAACTGGTTTTATAACAAGTACGTTGGAATTGATATACTGGAATTTTGGCGAGAGATTGGCAAGATTACGGTAGTAGTAGCAATTTGCTGTATTGCTGGATATGCTGGAAATTTGTTATTTATGACAAATTCTAAATTTATTTATGGTCTTAAAATAATTCTATATACGATTTTTTACTGCATTATTTTATATAGATATAGTTTCAATATTGCTGAAAAACGGATAATCGCAAAAGTAAAACAACGTATTATCTCAGAAATAAATGATAATGAATAAGAAATGGGAAGAAAAGAGCAAAGCGTATGTATTGCATAAGTGCATATATGTAAATATGCGTAAGATTACAATAATCATTAAATTAAATATATGCTTTGACAAATATGATAGTAAAGTTGGTGCAAAATTTGGCTAGTTTGGTACAAACCGATTTTCCTATTGATATGGTTTATCTTTGGTGTGATGGGTCCGAGCCTGCTTTCCGAAAAAGAAGAACTAAATATCAGGAACATAGTGCTCAGAAAGATAATTTTTTGTCGACAGGCGATGTTCGTTTTTTTGATAATGACGAATTAAAATATTCACTGCGTTCTTTAGAAAAAAACGCACCATGGATTCGACATATTTATATTGTCACAGATAGGCAAATCCCCAACTGGATTAATTTGAAATCACCCAAGATTACAATTATTGATCATTCCGTTGTATTACCTAAAGAACTCATTCCATGTTTTAACTCCTCTGTTATAGAACGTTATATAGCATTTTTTCCTGGTTTATCTGAATATTTCTTGTACGGGAATGATGATACATTTTTTGGTGAACCGGTTAAACCAGACTTCTTCTTTAAAGATAGATTGCCTATTGTGCGCTTATATTATTTAAATAATAATAAGCAACGTTATCACATAGAAGAATTAAAGACATTAAAGAAACAAAAAAAATTTTGGGAAAAAACTGTCGTAAATGCTTGGGAACTGCTTGCAAAAAAGCATCAACTTAAAGGATTTCCCCTTTATGAGTGTCATCACAATATTGATGCCTATCGAAAATCAGATTATCTAAATACTTTTAAAGAATTTGAAGCAGATTTAGATGAATCAAAAAGTAGATTTCGAAGCCTGGAAGATATACAGAAAGTCTTATTTAGTATAGATGCTATTCTTAGAAACAAGGCCGTTGCAAAAATACTGCCTCGATATTCTAAGTTGCGAAAATATTTATTTTGGTTAAAACCAATTCATTTTGAGAGTTACTTTGGTACGGATTGTTATAAAAGTATTTTAGCTTTACATTTTATACGACCAATATTGTTTTGCGTTAACAGTGAAGGCAAAACAAATGAAAAAAGGAAAAAATACGCAAGAGAATTTTTAGAAAAAAGATTTCCTCAAAAGTCAGGCTTTGAAGTTTAAATCAAGTTGAGGAGAAATGCTTAAAATTATTAGAAAAGCTATTAGTATAGCTTAATTTTCTTTTAATCCTGAAAAGGGGAAAGTAATCTATTAAAATTTTGCAATTGAGGAGCTTGAAACGAAATGGAAAAAACGGAAAAAAAGCGGCCAATTCGTGTTCTGCAAATCGGATTAACTCGAAATATTGGGGGATTGGAAACTTATCTCATAGCTCAATTTCAACATTTGAATCGAAGCAATGTTACTTATGATTTTGTGAATATTACAGCAGAGTATGAAATTGCTTTTAAAGAACAGATTCTTAAAGCTGGCAGCCGAATCTATGGTGTGAAATCCAGGCATTTAAATCCTATTCGGCATTATTGGCAATGGATTAAGCTGCTGCATCGTATTGCTCCCAAGTATAAGGCCATTGTTTTGAACTCCAATAGCCTGACGTATGTTTTTCCCATTTTCCTTGCCAAATTTTTCGGCATTCCACTGCGTATCATGCATTCCCATAATACCGGCTTTGAACAGAAGATTGGATTTGGAAAAAAGCTGCTCATCCAGTTTAATAAATGTCTCCTTAAATGGGGAGCTACCAACTATTTCGCCTGTTCCAAACTGGCAGGCCAATGGATGTTTGGCCATAAAGCCAAGTTTAAGGTCATTCCCAATGCCATAGACTGCGCACAGTTTCAATATAACCCCATACAAAGGGGAAAAATTCGAAAACAATTGCAGTTAGAGAATAATTTTGTAGTAGGTCATGTAGGACGTTTTATGTATCAAAAGAACCATGAGATGCTTATTCAAATCTTCTATGAAATTTACAAACAAAATCCAGCAGCACGGTTGCTGCTGATAGGGGATGCTGTGGGGGATCAATCCTATCCAGAAAAAGCTAAGCTTTTGGTTCATAAATTGGGCTTGGAACAGGCGGTCCTGTTCTTGGGAATGAGAAAAGATGTACCCCAGCTGATGCAGGCTATGGATTGTTTCTTGCTTCCGTCACGTTTTGAAGGACTTCCTGTGGTAGGAATTGAAGCCCAGGCTGCTGGATTGCCCTGCTTTTTTTCAGATACCATTACAACAGAAGTTGGTATTACCAACCTGGCATATTTTTTATCGTTACAGAATGATCCTAAGAAATGGGCTGATTTTATATTAGATAATAGACAGCAGGTTCGTAAGAAAACTCAAAACTGTATTGCGCAAGCAGGATACGAAATTGATACAGCAGCTAAGCAAATCGAAAAATGGTATTTGGAACAATGAAAGTAGGACCATTTTATAAATAATCAACTATAATTATCGATTCACCTTATTACAATGCATTATATTTGGGCTTTAGTATTACAATATACAAGTTAATCATTTTGAAAAAATGAAGCTTTTGGAACATAGAGAAGATTATATATGGCGGAGCAGGGATCTTTAAAAACTGCCATTTCTCTTTGTGGGAATGAGTGTAATAAAAGTTTATAGGGGAATGAAAAGTGGAGAATAAGGCACTAATATCTGTTGTGATACCTGTTTATAATGTTGAAGAATATATAAGCAGATGTATAAGTTCTATACTAGAACAGACATATAGAAACTTGCAGATTATTTTAGTTGATGATGGGTCAACAGATAAATCTGGTGAAATATGTGATGAATATGCAAAAGTGGATAGACGTGTTACGGTAATTCACCAGACTAATGGTGGGTTATCATCTGCTAGAAATACTGGAATTGATAAAGCAACAGGAGAATATATTACTTTTGTTGATTCAGATGATTTTGTTAGTAAAGAGATGGTCGCATATCTTTTTGCACTTGCAAAAAACAATGATTGTGATATAGCAATATCAACGCACAACATTATTCGGGGGGAAAAAGTGTGGAAATCATACAATCTAAGTGGCGATGTAAAGATGACACCTAAACGATGCATTGAAAAGTTATTGTATGATGATGGCGTTGATACATCAGCTTGGGCTAAATTATATAAGCTGAAGTTATTTAATGGAGTTAGATATCCAGTTGGTAAATTATATGAGGATATTGCTACTACATATAAAATATTTTTAAAAGCAAACGCAATAATATCTGGTAACAATTGCATTTATAATTATGTATTGCGTAGCAATTCTATTGTTAATGGCGAATTTAACGAAAAAAAATTTGACCTAATTGAAATGACTGACGAAATGGTAAAAGCTGTTTGTGAAGTCTATCCTGATTTAAGTAATGCAGGTTTAAGACGTCGAGTATATGCTAGATTTAGTACTTTGAACCAATTAATAGGTGTTGATGGCTATGCAAGTGAACGAGCCGCTATTATTCGATTTATTAAATCTAATGCGTTGAAGCTACTGTGTGATGGTAAAGTTCCAAAACGTGATAAAGTCGCATTATTATTATTGTTGTTTAATTATAATTGCTACTTAAAGATTTGGAGCATAGTAAAAAAATAAACGATTAAGATCGAGAAAAAAGGAAAATGCAATGTATATGCGAAGCTAAAAAACAAACAGGTAGATATTATGAACAAATTAGTAACAATCATCATACCGGTTTATAATACAAGACAACTTTTAAATAAATGTATTGAAAGTATATGCAATCAAACATATAAAAATATAGAAATAATTATCATTGATGATGGTTCAACTGATGGAAGTAATGTACTATGTAGAGAACTCGCAGCAAAAGATTCTAGAATTAAAGTGATATATCAAGATAACAAAGGCGTTTCTGCTGCACGCAATAAGGGATTAGAATTTGTTAGTGGTGATTATATTACTTTCGTAGATGGGGATGACTGGATTGAAAGTAATATGATTGAATGTCTAGTAAAAGATGCTGAAGCTAATCAAGTAGATGCTGTTTTTTGCAGTTATTCCCGTAATTATGAGAATGGAAAAGAAATAAATATTGTTCCAAGACATGTAGGTATTGCTTCGCCTATAGACGCTATTGATGAATTATTAGATGTATATAATAAAAAAGCTTATCCAACTGGTATATGCAGTAAATTCTTTAAAAAATCTATAATTAATCTGTTGCGTTTTAATGACACATTTAAAATTGGAGAGGACATAGCGTTTGTTGTTGAGGTGTTATTGAAGTGTAATGCTGTTTATTTGAATAATAGCCCTCTGTATCATTATTATATAAGAAATGGTAGTGCATCTCATAATTCGATTATAGCAAATAAGATAACTGAAATATATGCTTGGAAATATATATCTAATAAGCTTAAAGAACATCCTCTACAAGCTAATAGAGCAAAGGCAATAGAAAGCGGATGTTATATTAATGCCGTGTTAATTGCTTATATAAATGGTGACGTCAGAAGTAATTGTTTGTTACGTGAGATTTCGTCTAATTTTTTTTGGTTTTTCTATAAGTCCGATGCCTCTAAGTTGTCAAAATGTAAGAAAATACTCCTGCTTTTCTTAATTAGATTAAATGTACCGGCTAATGTAATTAAAAAGCTTGAAAGGATAAAAAATAAAAACTAAGAATGTTATGTAAGTGGATAAAAGTTGACCTGATACTAGATGCTTAGGAGAAAATATAGATATATATTTTCTTAGAGTATGATACCGTTTAGCATGTAGCGTTTCAGTATGGAACGATATCCTTGCTTAGTTGCATTAGAATCTTCTGGTAATTTATGAAATGGTGGTAAATATCACCAATAAGACTGTGCAAGTGGCCTTCTAATTAGGCTAATATATTCAGACAAGTATTTAGAATGATCTTCTAGCAATATTGTTTTAATAGAGAAGAATTGATGATTAAAAATCAATGTATCATAAGGAGAAATTAATGTCCATTGAAACTAAGCTAGTTAAAAACATCATTTTTTTAGCTATTTTTTGCATTTGTTTTGATAATATTCCAGAAATCTTTCAACTAAGTAGTTTAAGTGCAGGATTATCGCATATGTTTAGCTGGTATCTCCTGTTTAGTTTGTTTTGTATATATATATATAATAGGCTGTTCAAGAATATTATCCAGATAAAAATGGAAAAATATACAATTAGGTTCTGCTTAATTCTGATTTTTGTATTGCTGTGTAGTTTGTTCGCCGGGTTATACAACTATCCTTATTATGATGTCATTGCAGTTATCCCAGATAAATTTGTTGGAAAAGCGAATCTTATTTTAAAGGCTTTTTCTCTTATAGGCGTAGTACCAACAACTCATCGCTTAATTCAGTGGTGGCTATCAATCAGAATTTTAAAGGGTATTTTTTTAGGGACAATCTATACTTTTGGCTTTGCATATGTGTTATATTATTTTATTCGAAATCATTGGCAGGATTCTTATGATATATTGAATAAGGCTGTGCGATATTCTCTGTATCTTATGATATCCTACTCCATCATTGAACTTTGCTATTTGGCACATTGCTTGTGGGCAGAAAAATTTTTATCAGTCATTAATCCATTTTTGCATACTATTGCGTCAAGCCATAATTGGTGGCCGCCGTTATTATGGGAAGGACAGCTGCGTTCTGTCCTATCGGAACCTTCACGGATGGGGAACTATGCGGCATTTTGTTTGCCTATATTATGGTCCAATATTTTAATTCCAAATAAAAATCGAAAAATAACGATTGGAATTACTTCTTTATTTACTTTTATGATTTTTATGACAAAAGCTCGCACCCCTGTAGCTATGTATATTGGATTGCTATTACTTTTGGGGTGTTTTTTATGGTATCTGAAGGGTAAACAATATTTGAAAGGGTACGGTCTGATCTTACTAATTACCCTATTATCCTTCTCATGTTCCATTGGCTTTATTAATAATATTATGACAGTAAAAGTTAAAAACGCCGATGAAGCAGTTAATGCTTATATCGAATCTAATGTTGAATCTTTGGCAAGTAGTAATGAACGAAGTAACGGAGCACGGTATGCTCTAATCAAATCGAATTTAAAAGTGTTTGCGGAACACCCAATATTAGGCGTAGGGCAGGGATTAGCAACACCTTATATTATCAATCATTTTGATAATGCTGATTTGAGCAGTGGGGAAGTAAGAATGTGGATTAATGATTATCAGGAAAAGGGTCCGTTACAATATTCATTGGACGGAATGAATGAATATGTTACCCGTTTAGCCAATACAGGAATTGTTGGTACACTTCTTTATTTATTTCCCTTCTTCTATGTTCTTCTCCGATGGATTCAAAAAATAAAAAAAGTAAAAGGCATACAGCAAGTGCAAATACTTGGCATGGGTCTGTCATTAATTGGGTCTCTAGTAGTAGCTTGCAATGGTTCCTTGACCATACTTTATGCTTCTTGGATTATGCTCGCATATGTATATGCCAGTATTGAAGAGATGTAAGCAGCAGTGTTCTACAATATTCAACAGGCTAATTGCTGAAGTCGCTATGAATATGCCGGAGATTAGGTATTCATCCGTCCGGGAAAGGGTTTGTCAAGTTAAGTGTGTAAGTTTTTTTAGGTATCATAAAAGAAGATGCGTTACCAGTGATTGCTGGCTTTAAAATTTCTCGTATTTCAGGATACGAGCTTGCAGCTTATCATCCATAGCCAACTGGTTTCTGACCATCGCCCAGTTCTGGATATGATGCCCTTCCCACTTGGCATAGAGTTCCTTTACCCTGAGATAGAGAACCTTGAAGACAGATTCCTCGCTGGAGAACGAGCCCTTCTTGGTGACTTTTCGGAAGCTGGAATTCACGCTCTCTATCGCATTGGTGGTATACATCACCTTCCTTACGGCACTGCCATAGTTGAATAGTTGCTGGACATGCTGCCAGTTCCGCTTCCATGTTTCTACCGCACCGGGGTACTGGCTCCAGGCCTGCTTGAACCGCTCGAATTCGGCCTCAGCACTCTTCAGGTTCACGGCTCCATAGACCTTCCTGAGCTGGGTCGTGTAGGCCTTGTAATCCTTGGATGGGATGTACTTGATGGAGTTGCGGATCAGATGGACGATGCAGCGCTGCACGACCACCTGGGGGAAGATGGACTTTGCTCCCTCTTCCAAACCGGAGACACCATCCATGCAGATGAATCCGACATCTTCAACGCCACGGGCCTTCAGCTCATCGAATATCTGCATCCAGTTATGTTTGCCCTCCGTCTCGTTCATCCAAAGGCCCAGGACATCCTTCGAGCCATTGATGTCATAGCCGAGGATGACGTAGACAGCGTGGTTCTTGGTCTCATAATCCTTGCGTACAGAGACGTACAGGCAGTCTACGAACAAGAAGGGGTAGAAGGGGTTCAGAGGACGTGTCTGCCAATGCTGGACTTCGTCCATCACTCGGTCTGTGATGTTCGAGATGCTCTCTGCGGACAGCTCGAATCCATAGATGTCATCAATCGTCTTGGCAATATCCCGCTGGCTCATGCCGCGTGCATACATGGCCAGTACCTTGCTCTCGATCCCTGTGACATCCTTGGTGCGTTTGGGGACTACCTGGGGCTCGAAGGTAGATTCGCGGTCCCGTGGGACGCGGATGGGGACCTCGCCGACCGAAGTCTGGATGGTTTTCTCCGTATAGCCATTCCGACGGTTGGAGGTTTCCTTCTTGCTATGATCATTGGAGCTATACCCGAGATGGTTATCTATCTCGCCCTGCAGCATAGCTTCGAAGATAGGACCGAACACGTCCTTCAGCGCTATCTGCATGTCTTCCTGCGTCTTCGGCTGGTATTGTTCCATGATGAGCTTGGCGATTGCCTGGCCTTTCTCACTCGGGTTTCTACGTTTCTTCATCAGTGCTGTACTCAATTCCTTTCAACCTGCTTTCTGATAGTGTACCGCACCTCGACAAAAAAATGAAGTGCGTAAGTTAGTAAATTGGTTACCGGTAACTTACACACTTCATTTTACACTCCCGTTATTACAATGGTTGCTGGCTTTACGGGATATCGGATATCTAAATTAGGATTGA
>OHAA01002113.1_pt1 | contig 11005 bp, 9 predicted proteins | sample 1606051 | NCBI WGS metagenome assembly OHAA01 (sample SAMEA3541493, study PRJEB24748) | human gut metagenome | biome: human gut; feature: human-associated habitat; material: faeces | place: China | collected 2012
AAAGAATGTGAATCTATGGCGAATTACAGGTTTGTCCAGGGTGATATATGTGATGAAATATTGGTCAAATCTCTATTTGAAGAATGTGATATTGGTGGAGTCGTTCATTTTGCCGCCGAAAGTCATGTCGATAATTCCATCAAGGGACCGAAATCCTTTATGGAAACCAATTTTATGGGAACTTTCAATCTCATAGAAAATGCCAGAAGGCATTGGATGGAAGCACCGAATCAGTTTAAAAATGGATATGAGTCTTGTCGTTTTCATCATATTTCAACGGATGAAGTCTATGGCACGCTAGATGAAACAGGTTATTTTTCTGAAGAAACAGCTTATGCGCCGAATAGTCCGTACTCAGCAAGTAAAGCAGGGTCTGACTTCATAGTGCGAGCGTACCATCATACATACGGTATGAATGTAACCACATCCAACTGTTCTAATAATTACGGACCAAAACAGCATTACGAAAAACTGATCCCAACCATTATCAGAAAATGTTTGGCTGAAGAACCAATCCCGGTCTATGGAAACGGCAAAAATATCCGTGACTGGCTTTATGTAATGGATCATTGCAAGGCAATCGATCTGATTTTTCATAAAGGAAAATCAGGAGAAACATACAATGTTGGTGGACATAATGAACGTGATAATCTGGAAATTGTTCATGCTGTCTGTCAGATTATTGATGAAAAACTTCCACGTAAAAATGGTAAATATACTGATTTAATCGAGTTTGTAGCTGATAGGCACGGCCATGATTTTCGATATGCCATTGATGCATCTAAAATAGAAAAAACAATTGGTTGGAGAGCAACGGAAGATTTTAAATCCGGTCTGGAAAAAACAATAAACTGGAGTTTGATGAATATAATATCCTGAAATTTTCAATTGTAATTATGGCAATCTAGTTTAAATGATTTAATGTAAATATTTTAAATGTTTCCAGAAGTATAGTTTCTTATTTAAAAATATATTTTAATTAATGGCGAAAATGTACGAAATTTCATCAACTGCGAAATCTGGATTTATAATAAAAGTAAGTAAACTGTTAGCAATGATTCGTCATCCATTGAGTAGAAAAATGAGACGTAAGTTTAGTGAAAAAATGGAATGGAGAAAGAGAGAATTTGATAATAGTTGCAAATTAACTCAGGAGACGGTTCCAGTATTTATAATTTCATTCAATCGCTTGAGTTATGTAAAACAGATTATAGAATGGCTTGAAAAATATAACTTTAAAAATATAAATATAATAGATAATAATTCAAGTTTTACTCCGTTACTTGAATATTTGAAAGGGTTGAAATATAAAGTTCATTATATGGACAAAAATTATGGGCATGATGTTCTTTGGAGTTCAGGGAAATTTGATAGTATTATAAAAAAATCATTTTATATTGTGTCTGATCCCGATATTGCAGAAAACAAAAATTTAAGGCCTGATTTTATTAAAGAATTCTATCGATTGCTGGGAGAATATCCGAATGTGGTGAAAGTTGGTTTTGCTTTGGAAAAGGATGATTTGCCCGAAACGGAAACAAATGCAATTGTAAAAAAATGGGAGAAACAGTTTTGGGAAAAGAAATTGGACGATGATCTTGAGATTTATAATGCCAGCATCGATACGACATTTGCTCTTTATCGCCCAGGTAAACTGAAAGTCAATACTCCTCTTTTTTTTAAGGCTATCAGGGTTGCAGGAGATTTTACTGCGAAACATTTGCCTTGGTATGCGACAAATGATTTTACAGAAGAAGATTATTATTATCATAGACATTCAAGTTCGAGATCATCTTCTTGGTTTAAAAATGTGGAATTTTACAGAGAGGCAGTGAAATAAAAGTCAAAAATTTTTTTGTAAAAATAAAATTCTAGAAAATTTTAATATTTAAATTTAATTAATAATATATATTGTATAAATGAAAAATTTCTATACTGATAGCACATTTTTATCATTCGAATTACAGAACGAATACAAAGAATTTAGTTTTTCTTCTATGGATAAAAAGGACAATAATTTTTCTTTTGAGATGACATCATTCGAAAATGCCTTTCTTTTTGGGTTGTTAAAAAAATATAAACCAACAAAAATTCTCGAGGTTGGTTTGGCGGCTGGTGCTACCACTCGGATGTTAGTTGATCACGTTTTTAAACAAGAAAATTGTTCTCTCTTCTCGTGTGACTTAAATAATAACTATTATCGTGATGAATCGAAAAGAACCGCTTATTTAGCATTGGATAAATATACACCAGATCAAAAGAAATGGCACTTGTTGACTGGAAAATATTTGCCCCAATATCTTAACTATATAGGTGGTGATATTGACTTTTGTATTCTTGATACAGTCCACTCATTACCAGGAGAGTTGCTGGATTTTATTGCGGTATTACCCTTTCTGAGAGAGGGCACAGTTGTGGTATTGCATGATGTAAATATGCCTCTAATATGGCAGGATTTACCACGTCGAAATGCACATTCTAATAAGGTTATACTGGATTCTACGGTAGGTGAAAAGATTATATGTAAGGACCCTAATAATTTTGGAGGGATATCTAATATATCGGCTGTAGTTATAAATAAAGATACATATAAATATATTAATAATGTTTTTTCAACTTTAAGCTTTAGCTGGTCATATCTTCCAAACCAAGAAGAAATTGAAGTTTATGCCAATCATTATCTGAAATTTTATGATGCTGATACTGAAGAGTATTTAAGAAATATTTACTTCTTACAAAAGGAGATGTTGGAAAGGGTGAATAATACAAAGAATACAAAAAAATCTAAAGAAAATTTTATAAATAAAATAAAAAATTTACTTAAAAAATCGGTATTATGAAAACATTGTTATTTATATTTGGAACAAGACCAGAGGTTATAAAACTCTCACCCATTATTAAAAAATTTAAAGAATACCCGAACGAGTATAAGGTGATTGTTTGTAATACTGAACAACAAAAACAACTATCAAATCAAACATTAGATTATTTTGATTTCAAAGCCGATATAAATCTCAATGCAATGTCAGAAAATCAGTCTTTAGCAGAAATATCATCAAGACTTTTAGTATTACTTGAAAATGTTTTTAAAGAAAAAATAGATTTGACCTTCGTACAAGGAGATACCATATCAGCATTTAGTGGCGCCTTGCAATCTTTTTATCATAAGGTGCCGTTTTGCCATGTGGAAGCTGGACTCCGCTCAAATAATCTTTTTGAGCCATTTCCTGAAGAAGCATTCAGACAAATGATTAGTCGGCTTGCAACCTTTCATTTTACACCTACTTTATCAAATAAGAGGGCTCTTTTAAAAGAAAATGTTGCCGAAGAAAACATTCATGTTGTCGGTAATACTGTCGTTGATGCGCTTAAGTCTCTAGATGTTAATACATCTACAAAAATTTTTGATGAAATTCAATTAAAAGATGATGTAGCCAACTCTAAATTGGTACTGATTACAATTCATCGTCGTGAAAACCATGGCGAACGATTAGATGTTATTTTGAAGGCAATACAATATTTAACAAGAAGTTATCCCGATCATGTTTTTGTTCTTCCAGTTCATCCCAATCCAAATGTAAAACTAAAAATAAACAGTACTTTAAAACACTATCATAATATTCATTTGATGGAGGCGCTTGATTATCCACATATGGTATATCTTATGCAGCATGCTAAACTTATCTTAACGGATTCTGGCGGTATTCAAGAAGAAGCGCCAACTTTTGGTTGTCCGGTAATAGTTTTACGTTATAAAACTGAACGTATAGAAGGCGTGGAAGCTGGTGTATCAGAATTAGTAGGTGCGGATTTTAATAGGATCGTACAAACCAGTAAAATTATTCTAGATAAAAATTTTAATGAGTCTCGTTTAAAAACTGTAAACCCATATGGAGATGGAAAAACATGTCAGAGAATTTTTGATATTGTATCTGCTTATTTTAATGAAACACTTCAGAAGAAAGATAAATTTTAATGTGCTTGACAAAAATGTTTCATAAAAAATTAATTTCTATTATTCTTCCAACTTACAATGGTTCACGCTTTATACGTGATTCGATAGAAAGTATTATTAAACAAACATATAAAAATTGGGAGCTAATTATCGTTGATGATTGTTCAACAGATGATACGTTGACTATCCTCAAAGAATACGAAAAACAAGATTCTCGTATTCATGTAATTTCGAATCTTGTTAACAAAAAACTTCCTGCTAGCTTGAATGTAGGATTCCAGTATGCAAAAGGCGAATATTGGACATGGACATCCGACGATAATATCTATAAAGAAGATGCAATTGAGTACATGACCAATTATCTTAATAAAAATAGTGATGTTGATCTTCTTTCATGTAATTTTGATATAGTTACTGAAGATTTAGTTTTTATATGTTCCAAGTGCGATACATATCAAAGAGATGTGGCTCAACTTGCTGTTGAAAATCAGGTTGGTGCCTGTTTTATGTATACAAGAAATGTTGCAAATCGTATTGGTGAGTATGATACTTCTATGTTTTGTGCGGAAGATTATGATTATTGGTGCCGAATTGCTAAAGTTGGAAAAATTGCCTATGACGACGGAAAAAGTTTATATATTTATCGCCAGAATTCCAAGAGTCTCACTGAAACGAAAAAGAATGAGGTGATCGAGAAAACTTATTCTGTGTGGCGAAAACATTCAAATGATATTTTGAATAATGTCGGATATAATACAGCAAAAAAGTGTCAAATTTTTTTTGAATTATATTATAGAAGTGGAAAAAATAGGGAATGGCTTGAGTTAGCTAAAAAAGAAGATTTTTTATATTATTTAACAAAATTAGTCAAACGTGGTATATCAAAAATTACAAAAAATATATTCTCTATCAGAAATGAAGGAAATAAAAAAATTTTCAGGCTTTTGGGTTTCAAAATAAAGATTAGAAAGAAATAAAACAAACATAACTTGGCTATTTGGGGATGGTGACAGGGAAATAATCTAGGTGGCAATTGGATCAAATTATGTATGAGCAAGGTATTTCCTCAAGCTGATTTGGTAAAAACAAGTAACCATGACTTAGAAGACGAGGATTTTGTCGTTGTTGGTGGTGAGGGATTGTTTTTAAACAAGGTGATACCATCATTTACAAAAAATATAAAAACTAACTTTGATAGGGGGCAGAGTTTCCTCGTATCAGTAAAACTGATGATGTACTTGAGATTGAGAGCGGAAGTTGTTATATAAGTATTAAGTTGAATAATTTTGGTTTCAATATGGCCGGTATTGAAATACGGTGAGATTTTCTTGACTACATACAACTATATACCAAAAATAACTAAATTGCTGAATTTTACAGAAAACTTGTTGCTTAAATGTATTAAAAAAGAAAATATGATAAATAATGAAAATTATGAGCATTATCTAGATTCGTGGCTTAACGGAATCGTTGATGAGATAAGATTTTGGGATACTTTTTTTTCAACAAAAGGTTCAATATGTAAAGTTACTGAAGAAGAATGGAAAGAAGTTATCTCTTACGAAAGACAATTTACACTAGAAGATGATTTAGAATTATTGAATACGAAGTTTTTGGATGTTGGTAGTGGTCCTTATTCTAGTTGTGGCAGTTTAACAAAAAAAACTAATTTGGAATTATATGCTGTTGATCCGTTGGCTTCTGTCTATAAAAAATTAAAAGAACAACATGATATTAAAACGTCGATTGTTCCTGAAACAGCTATGGTTGAAAACTTATCGGCCTGGTTTCAAGAAAATACTTTTGATATAACACATATGTCAAATTCATTAGATCATTCTTTTGATCCCATGCTTGGAATATGGCAAATGTTGTGGGTTACCAAAATTGGCGGAAAAGTTATTTTAAGACATCATCAAAATGAAGCAGAGAATGAAAATTATATTGGATTTCATCAATGGAATCTTTCAGTAGAAGATGGAAGATTTATTATTTGGCGTGGTAACAAACGGATAGATGTCGAAAAAGAAATAAATCAATATTCTGAGATTGTAGCGATAGAAAAAGACAAAGAGGCTGGTAATAAAGTTGTCATAAAAAAAATACATTCATCGCCATTTTATTTTAATGAAAACTTTAGTATATTGCTTGAAAAATTTCTTGAGAAAATTTGTGATTATAATTTGAATATTTACTTCAAAAACAAAAATACAAAAAAACAAAAAAATCATTTATTGAAAAATCTTTTTAAAAAATTTCTGATAAAGTAAATTATTTTATTCGCTAATTTTTCAATTTTGTCTCTTGTTAATTATTAAATTTTCTGCAGATCAGAACATCAAAATTGATTGAAGAATATGCATCAAAAGTCTTATAAATTCATTTTTTGAATTAATGCTACTTTAAATAAACATATAACGAATTGTAAATATACTAAAATTATTATACAGGTTTCTAATATGGTCGGACGAAAAATTAAAGTTGCTTTTTTGATGCCTCAAATAATTATGGGTGGTGTGGAAACGTGTTTGCTTCGTCTTATAACGTGTTTGAAAAGTTATCCGGGATACGAATTTACTGTCATAACTAAAAAAACAGTTGTGGAAGAATTTTTTTTGAAGGAGTTTCAAGAGAAAGATATTCCATTGGTAACTTTCGATTTTGATAGAAATTTTTCTCAGAATAAATTATGGTTTTTATCAAAAACTATTTCAAGATTAAGAAGATCTTTTCACAAAAGGAAAAAAAGAAGGGAATTGTTGAACTTTATTTCCAACTTTGATTTGTTGATTGATTATCATAATTTATCATTTTATAATGAGATCAAAAATGTTAAAGTGCCAAAAATTGGATGGGTACATTTTAATCGAGAAATATTTGATCATTTCTATGCAAAACAGCAAGATGATATATTGAATTTTTACCAAAACGTCGTTTGTCTGAGTCAATCATTTTATCAGCTTCTTATTAATAGAGACAATCGGTGGATTAATCAGTTGGTTCAGATTTATAACCCAATTGACATTCGTGCTGTGCAGGAAAGGGCGTCCATTGCCTCACATCCTGAAGATGAGAAATTTTTTGTTTTTGTGGCCAGAATAGATAATTATCAAAAAGATCATTTAACCGTTATTAAAGCATTCAAGATATTTGTGTCAAAGTATACTGATGCAAAAATCTATTTTATTGGTGATGGCCCTGGTAGTGATCATTTTAAAAAAATAACTATTGAGAATGGCTTGGAAAAAAATATAATTTTTTTAGGTACTCTTGATAACCCTCTTGGGTACATGAAATATGCTTGCGCCAATATCTTGTCCAGTTTTTTTGAAGGGCTTCCAACTGTCTTGATCGAAGGAGCTTGTTTGGGGGTGCTTAATATTTCGAGTTATATTTTTACTGGTGGTACAGACGATATCTTGCTCAATGGCGAAGCTGGTATTCTTTTTCCAGTTGGTGATGTTAAAAAACTAGCTCAAATATTTGAAAGCGTCTGGACAGGAAGAGTTGATGCTTCTGGAATAATCAATAATGCTACCCGGTCTCTGGTTCGTTTTGATAAAGATATTATTGCTTCTCAAGTCAAGCAGTTGATTGATAATACTTTAAAAATTTCAAAAGAATATGAAGAAAGAGTTTTACGTATTTAAGTTATTTCAAATAATATTAATAAAAAACTTCTAGCACGTTTAAATATTGAATTTTCTTACGCTAAAGGCGATTATTATACATGGACTTTTGATGGTAACATGTTTAAAGAAAATGCTATTGAATACATGAGTCACTACTTGGATATACATTCTGAAATAGATCTTATTTCTTGTAACTTTGATTTTGTTGATGAAGAATTGAGATTTATTCGGACGATGAAAGAAGAGTGTGGCAATGAAAAACGTGAACAAATACAACTTACATATTTTTATCAGATGGGTGCATGCTTTATGTATACAAAAGCTATTGCTGAAAAAGTAGGTGGTTATGACACTTCTTTCTTTTGTGCGGAAGATTATGATTACTAGTGTCGAATTGCAAATGATGGAAAAATTGCTTATGAAGATGAAAATCTATATATCTATCGCATGAATTCTTTGAGCCTTTCAGCATCATGAAGAGATGAAGTTATATTAAAAACTCATGAAATACGCCTAAAACATTCAAGTGATATCTTGAAAAAATGAATGCTGACAATAGAAAAAATGTAAAGCCTATTTAAATTGCTATCAATTTGATCAAAGTAAGTTAAAAACAAAATATGGCTTTCTCTTGCAAGAGATGCTGATCCTCTTTATTATTTTTTAAGAATAGTGAAGCGTTGTATGACTAAAGTTGGTGAAGTTATATTTTCAATTAAAAATGAGAATCATCTGAGAGTTACACAAATTTCTCGTATAAAGATTTTATCCTTACATCGTTAAAAAAAGATATAGAAGGATAATAGATATGTTGGAAAATCATAATTTACACAAGGTATTTTTATGAAAAAATTAAAAATTGCGTTTTTTATGCCGCAGATTATTATGGGAGGAGCCGAAACGTGTTTGTTGAGACTTATAACAGCTTTAAAGAAATTTGGCTATGAAATTTCTATAGTTACAAAGGTGCCGGTAACTGAGCAGTTTTTTATAGATCATTTTCGTGAGCTAAATGTAACGATACATACTTTCCAATTTAATCTATTTGTACAAAAAGAAAAACTTAATTTTTTTCAAAAGTGGATTTTAAAATTGAAAAGATCTTATTTTAAAAGAAAAGTTAAAAAAGAATGGGTGCAATATATAAATCAAAGTAATTTTGATATATTAATTGATTACGCAAATTTTTCTTTCATTGATGAAATTCGAAACTTCAATATTCCTAAAATTGCATGGTTTCATTCAAACCGTGAAATTTTTGATAATTTTTATCGAATGAAACAAGATGATATTTTAAATACTTACGATAAAATTGTTTGTTTGACTCAAGCATTTTACAATATTCTTGTCAATCGTGATCCCAGGTATTGTGATAAATTAATACAGATTTACAATCCTATTGACTTTTATGAAATTCGACAAAGAGCTATTGTTTCTGCAACTCATTTTACCGAAAAATATTTTGTATTTGTAGCTAGAATTGATAATTATCAGAAAGATCACCTAACTGTAATAAAAGCATTTAAAAAACTTGTTCTGAAATATCCTGAGGCAAAAATGTATTTTATTGGAGATGGAACAGGACGTAATTATTATGAAAATATGGTGAAAGAGGAGGGGTTGGAGAAAAATATTTTATTTACAGGAATCATGGAAAATCCTTATGGATATATGAAAGGCGCATGTGCAAATATTTTATCAAGTTATTATGAAGGTCTTCCAACAGTATTAATTGAAGGTGCATGTCTCGGTACACTCAATATTTCAAGCGATATTTTTACGGGAGGTCCTCAAGAAATTTTGTTAAATGGCAAGGCAGGTATTCTTTTTCCTATCGGCGATATTAATGAATTAGCATCTATTTTGGAAGATGTTTTTACAGAAAAAATTAATGCAATGCAAATGATAGATATTGCAACTCAATCGCTTCCAAGATTTGATGTAGATACTGTTACGTCTAAAGTACAAAATATGATTAATATGGTTATATGCAAAAACATTTGATTTTGACAAAGATAATCACAGAATTATTCGAAAAAAGATCAAGTGGGATTTTACGGCTACTTTGATAAGATTAAAGATGAACTTGAACTAATTTACAGGTTGCAGTTTTTGATCTTTTTTATTTTTATATTTTTTCTTCAGAAAATTAGAATATTTTTCTAGAGAAGAAATGCAAACTGCGTAGAATAATTGCTTTTGACCTTCTCTTCAAATTAGTTCGGAATCGATATGTAGTCTATGGTAAAAAATTGTCAGCAAATCTGTTCGGTGTGAAGTCGTTCAAGGCTATATTTGGGTGTTCATAATAGAAATGCCAGTTCCGTTATGTTACGAAATTCTGCTCTTTTGTGATTGATATCAAAACATACTGAGTCAGCTATTCGTAACACCCTGTTCGGTTGATCGCTAGACATAAGTTCTGAAAAAATAATGAAATAAATTTTGCATTGCCCTTATTTTTCACTTTACCGTAAAGACCACAAATGTCCGTTTTCACCGTTTTGGTTTTCTACTCCTAAAACATCCACACAAAGCTAACTTTGCGAAAAAATCAATCTATCCGTTTAAATCAAACCGGACGTTGAAATACAGCATTACCAAGATTGTATCTGCGTTTGCACATTATTAATACAAAAGCCCAACCATTTTCATGGTTGGGCTTTTTTAATTCTGGTGGCCCGGGGCGGAATCGAACCACCGACACAAGGATTTTCAGTCCTCTGCTCTACCAACTGAGCTACCAGGCCAAGACTTGTAATTATAACAAACTCATCCGAGTATTCACAAGAACTGCTTGTCATAATTGTCTTATTTGGTGGTGATAGGTGGACTTGAACCACCGACCCCAGCATTATGAGTGCTGTGCTCTAACCAGCTGAGCTATATCACCAAGTAGCCTGCTATTCTGATGGTTTCAGAGGGAATTGTCAAGGAAGTTTTCCGGATTTTTGCCGGAGTGTTGGAAATATTACAGAGCCGTACTCATCCGTTTTCAGAGAGCGTTCCCGACGTTTGTCATGATATCTGACAAGGCATTGGGTGACAGGCAATCGATGGAGATGCGTTCTGGCATGGAACGGAGCCAGGTGAGCTGGCGTTTGGCAAGCTGTCGGGTTACAGCGATGCCTTTTTCGCGCAGTGCTTTTCTGTCGAACTCACCGTCAAGGTATTGCCATGTCTGGCGATAGCCGACGCAACGCATGGATGGCATGCCGAGGTGCAGGTCGCCACGTTCACGCAGTTTGCGGACTTCTTCAATTAGCAGGTCATCCTTTAACATCTGGTCAAAGCGCAGGGCAATGCGTTCATGCAGTTTGCTTCTGTCTGAAGGTTCCAGTGCAATAGGGATAATGTCAAAGGGAAATGATCGCGCCTGCTGGCCGGAATGCAGTTCGGACAGGCGCGCGCCACCTCG
>OHAA01002115.1_pt1 | contig 11002 bp, 10 predicted proteins | sample 1606051 | NCBI WGS metagenome assembly OHAA01 (sample SAMEA3541493, study PRJEB24748) | human gut metagenome | biome: human gut; feature: human-associated habitat; material: faeces | place: China | collected 2012
TGCTTTCTTCCTGCAAAAATCAAGGTATCGACGATTTGAATGTAGCGATACAGTCTTACAACTATGGGATAGGATATACACAATATATAGCTGGAAATGAAAAGAAACACACTTTTCATCTTTCAGAGAGTTTCGCCCGTGAGAAATCGGGGGGAAAGAAAGTAACCTACACCAACCCGATAGCTGTTGAGAAGAATGGTGGCTGGCGTTGGAGCTATGGGAATATGTTTTATAGCGACCTTGTGAACCAATATTTAACTATTCCGCAGGTATCAGGAGAACTGGCACAAAAGGTGATGAATGAAGCGTTGAAATATCAAGGGTGGAAGTATCAATTTGGCGGAAGTAACCCGAATACTTCCTTTGACTGTTCTGGACTAACGCAATGGTGCTATGGAAAAGCTGGTATCTCCTTACCGAGAACCGCACAAGAACAGTACGACGCAACCCAACATCTTCCACTCTCACAGGCAAAAGCTGGCGACTTGGTGTTTTTTCACTCCACTTATAACGCTGGCACATATGTAACCCACGTGGGAATCATAGTATCGCCTACACAGTTTTATCATGCTGGCGACCCTATCGGTTATGCCGATTTAAACAATGCCTACTGGCAACAGCACTTAATCGGTGCAGGAAGAATTAAAAAATAGAAAGGACTTAGAAACTATGTTTAAAAAGAAAAATCAAGCGGAACAATCTTTTAAAGAAAAGAAAATTGGAACTATCAAAGTCGGTACACATAAGAAAACCGTAATTGTATTGTGGGTGGTGCTTATCGCAAGTATGAGTTTTGGGGTGTATAAGAATTTTACCGCTATTGATATGCACACGGTACATGAAACAGAAACGATACAGCTAAAGTTAAATGATACCAATGGCATTGAAAATTTTGTGAAGAACTTCTGTAAGTCCTATTACACATGGGATAACAATAAAAAAGCTATCGAAGCAAGGACACAGGAAATCAGTCATTATCTGACAAAAGAATTGCAAGAGTTGAATGTTGATACCATTAGAACCGATATACCGACCAGCTCCACTGTTACAAATGTATTGATTTGGGATATAGAACAGTCTGGAATGGACGATTTTATCGCTACATACGAAGTAGATCAGCAAATAAAAGAGGGAGAAAAGACAACAAATGTCAAAGCAACCTATACCGTCAAGATTCATGTAGATAAAGACGGCGATATGGTTATTGTACAGAATCCTACCCTTGCACCAGCGATTGGAAAATCGGATTACGAACCAAAGATAGAAGAAGCCGACGCAAGCGTGGACGCTGATACCGTCAATGACGCTACCGCTTTTCTGGAAACATTCTTTAAGCTGTACCCAACAGCGACAGAAAAGGAACTTGCTTATTATGTATCGGGAAATGTGCTTGAACCTATTGGCAGGGAATATCTCTTTTCCGAATTAATCAATCCAGTGTTTACGGCTGACGGGGACAATGTGAAAGTTAAGGTTGCCGTGAAATTCATTGACAATCAGACAAAGGCAACACAGGTATCACAGTTTGAACTTGTGCTACATAAGGACGGCAACTGGACGATTGTAAGATAGATTTATAAGGCGTACAAACATCATAATTGTACGCCTTATTTTTATAGTTTGTCATAATACTGGCACAGTTCTTTAGTCCGTTCCAATACAAGGGTTTTCAATTGCTCTGGGTAGATAGAATTAATCAATTTTCCATATGAAAGAAAATAATCAGCAATAAATCTTTCTTCCCCCACGTTGTAGAATCCTTTTATTTTGTATTGTCCATTACATTTAACTAATTCCATCGAGGGATAATTTTCTTTATAAAATAAATCAGCTCCTTTATCTGATATTTGAACTTCAAAATCCGTAGCATTTTCAGACTTAAATATGTTTGTTGAATAATTTAGAAGCTCTTGTCTTGGCTTTGGTATATAGCACTCACTTTCTGAAATATCAATAATTCTATCACAACGGAAAACTTGAACTCTTTGCCTGTCATGATTAAAACCTGTAACGTACCATTGTCCAAAAGATGAAGATACATCAAAAAACTGCACTTGTACTTCTGATACAGATTCGCCTTTTTTATAAGAGATACAGCACACCGCATCTTTTACTGCCATTTCCAAAATATCTTTTAGTAATGGGCTACTGTTATAATGCTTAGTCCCCTCAAGACTTAATGTACGTTCCATTTTATGAATATTATTAATAAGTTCATCAGACAAGCAAGTTTCAAACTTTTTCTTTAACTTTCCAATACTTAAATGAAAAGGGGTTGATTCATAGGCGTTTAAAGTGAGCATAGCAAAATACAAAGCATACATTTCATCAACAGTAAAAATAATTGGTGAAAGAAGTCTATTTTTCAAAATACCGTATCGTCCATTTCTTCCTGTTTCTGAAAATATGGGCATACCGATTTCTTCTAAAGATTGTATATCTCGAATTGCTGTACTTTTAGATATTCCGTACTCTTGCATAATATCTTTCAAGTTAAAAAAACTTTTATCGTTTAAAAAAACCATCATGTCATTCAATCGTGTGGATTTACGCATTCGTTTAAACCTCCTTATTCTGTTTAAATGGTGTCATGTTCTGATACCTTTTTATATTATACTATTCATGTATCAATAATAAAAGGAGGATTTCTATGGATACACTAAAAGAATTTCAAAAAATCATGGCAGAACAGACTGACCTTGCTTTGGCAACTGTTGGAACAGACGGCATTCCGAATGTTAGAATCGTCAATTATTATTTCAATCCCGAAAATAATATTGTGTACTTTGCAACGTTTAAAAATAACGAAAAAGTAAAGGAAATGAAACAAAATCAGAATGTTGCTTTTACAACAATTCCAAAAAAAGAGAACGAACATATAAAAGCAAGAGGAACTGCTATCAAGAGCAAACAAACTATTTTTGATTTGGCGGATTGTTTTTGCGAGAAGATACCTGATTATCGAGAAACGATAGAATATGGTGGAAAATCACTGATAGTATATGAAATACACTTTGAAACAGCAACCGTTACTTTAGATTTATCTAATAGTAAAACTCTCAAGTTGTAAACAATCAAAACTAATCAAGATTTTAGATATTTAACGCACTGCTTTAAGGGGGCTTGCATTATGGAATATTTTAAGAAATCTACAAAAACATCAAACTCAATTTAGCAGTACAACACTTACAATTACAACTGAATATGCCAGAGCTTTAGCTCGCACAAACACTATGTTTTGTGCGGGCTTTTTTCGTACCCAAAAATTTTTTCAAATTTTTTTCGATTTTTGGAAGCAAATCACACCTTTCATTCCCTATATGGTGCGGAAAGAGGGAGAAACACTTTTCAAGTCATAGCAGGAAAGGGTGTGAGATTATATGAAACCATCTGACTTCCAGAAAGCGGTACAGTGCCGTTTTGAAAGCTGTTTGAAGAAAGTAGTCCGTCATGTCGTAAAGGACTATCAGCAGGGATTGAAACGTAGTAAAGAAAAAGAAACTCCATTCTGCGAACTTCCAGACATTATCGTTGAGAAATTCTCATCATGGGACGAATACGAAACAGATTATACGGCATTTTATGTGTGCGGTATGGATATAAGAGTTTATGATGACGAACTGGCAGAAGCCCTAAAACGGCTCTCGGAGAAGAAACGGAACAATGTATTGATGTATTATTTCTTGGAAATGAGTGACACAGAAATTGCTGATGTTATGAACTATACCAGAGGAGCGGTATTCAAACATAGACGCCGTGCGTTAGAAGCTATGAAAGAAATACTAAAGGAGATGAACTGATTATGAAGAAAACGTACAAGCACCCGTCCTATTATCAGATTTCATCTGCCATAGACGGGAATGAAAATGCGATTGAGAATGTACTGGCTTTCTATGACCCGTACATATCAAAATGCTGTTTACGTCCTCTCTATGATGAATACGGCAATATCTATATTGTTGTCGATATGGAATTAAAAGGACGTGTTAGAGAAGCACTTATAAAAATGATTTTGAACTTTGACATGACTTTAGAAGTAACAAAATAACCAGTTTAGCAGGACATGGTTTGTTGACTTCCCTCTTTCCTGTCCTGCTACTATTTTTTACACATGAAAGCAACGCGCTTTCACCACTGCTCTTTGAAAATTGAATAAAGCAGACAGATACGTTTGTGAGATAGCGAGCCACGGGTGCTGTACGCTATGACCTTTCCAAAAGAAAGCGAGCGACCCACACAGTGATCCGAGAGCGACTGTTGGGAAAGTCGTTTTGCCATGACCTATCCTCACAGAATAATGATACGTCCGCATGGTGCGGTTCTGCCCACAGGAATGGGAATAGTTGAGATACTAACGGAGCTTTCCGAAGCCGTCTGTCTGCTTAGAAATTACAAGCGAGGAGGAATTTATATGGAGAAAAAACTAATACGATATAGTATGCAGATTGCCATGTTGAACCAACTTCTTGCCCGTAAAATGATTTCTGAGAAAGAATATGCTTTAGCAAAATCAAAACTTATGCAAGATTATAAAATTGTTTCAGATATAACCGCTTGAATTGTATGTTTAAAAGTTATATAATAACACTACAAAAGGAACACAAAAATACAAAAGGAGTGGTTCTGTGAAAGAAGTAGAAGTAATCAAAGCAAGGAATGATTTGCAAACTCGTACAAGAGGAAAAACGATTGAACTCATGCGTGTTGGTGCATATTGCAGGGTTAGCACAGATAGTGCAGACCAGCTAAATAGTTATAAGTCGCAGGTAGCCTATTATACAGATTTGATTAAGAAAAATCAAGAATGGGTACTTGCAGACATATATGCTGATGAAGCAATCACAGGTACACAAGTGGCAAAAAGAGAAGATTTCCAGCGTATGATAAATGATTGTATGAATGGGGAAATTGATATGGTTATTACGAAGTCTATTTCCAGATTTGCAAGAAATACGCTAGATACCTTAAAATATGTTCGTATGCTAAAGGAATGCAATATAGCAGTATATTTTGAAGATGAGAAAATCAATACTTTAACTATGGACGGAGAATTGCTTTTAGTTGTACTTAGTTCCGTGGCACAGCAGGAAGTTGAAAATATATCTGCTAATGTAAAAAAGGGTTTGAAGATGAAAATGAAACGGGGAGAGCTGGTTGGTTTTCAAGGTTGTCTTGGATATGATTATCACAAAGATACCAAAACAATTACTGTGAATGAAGAAGAAGCAGAAATTGTACGTTATATTTTTAATCGGTATATTGAGGGTGCTGGTGGTTCTGTTATTGCACATGAGCTTGAAAATTTGGGATATAAAACAAAGTACGGAAGTTCTACATGGGTACAATCAACAGTTATTGGCATTATTAAGAATGAAAAATATAAAGGCGATTTATTGCTGGGAAAAACTTTTACAGTAGACCCGATTTCAAAGCGGAGATTGGAGAATTTCGGAGAAGAAGATAAATTCTATATTCGCAATCATCACGAACCGATTATTAGCGAAGAAGTTTTTGAAAAAGCACAAGAAATTCTTGCCAGAAGAAATGTTAATAGAGGAAAGATTGGAGAGGGTAACACAAAGAGAGAAAAATATAGTAGGAAATATGCTTTCAGTTGTATGCTGGAATGTGGTTTATGCGGGGGCACTTTAACAAGGCGTAATTGGCACAGCAGTTCACAGTACAGCAAGGTTATATGGCAATGCGTAACAGCTACGAAGAAAGGCAAAAAATTCTGTAAGCATAGCAAAGGTATTCCAGAAACAGCTATTGAAGAAGCGTTTGTAGAAAGTTATCGTTTATTGTGTGATGATAATAAAGATGTGCTGGAAGAATTTTTGCAGAGAATGGACGATACGCTTAGTAGTAGTGTGGTGTCAAAACAACTTGCAAAAGCAGAAAAAGAGATAGACACATTAGAAAAGAAAAAAAGTAAACTTGTGGATATGCGTCTGGAAGAAATTATTGATAAGGAAACCTACGAAAGCAAGTATGCTGATTTAATAAGTAAACAAGAACAGCTTATCGAAGAAAGAAAAAAATTACAAGAAACATCTGCTAATGAAAAAGACATAAAAAAACGTTTGAAAGAGTTTAAGAAAACTTTGGAACAGAATGAGGTTCTTGATAAATTTGACCGCTATGTGTTTGAAAGCATTGTTGAGAAAGTAATTGTAGGGGGACTTGATGAAAATGGAAATGTTGACCCTGCACAGTTGACTTTTGTTTATAAAACGGGCTTGAAGAATAGCGTAGATGGTGCTAAATTTAAACCACAAAGAAAAAATGCAAGAGGACGACATAGAACTGACGAATTGTGTTCACATGACAGCAACGAGGTTGATAAAATGTGTTCCGATAGTAGTAACGACACATGTGGAGACGGTTGTTAAGTTGGTTAGAAAAACTCCTGATGCACATGTCGACTTGGGAATTAATATGGATGAGCTTGATTTGACGACATCGGAAGCAAAAGCAACCTATCAGAAAATCAAGGATTACATTAAGAAAGAATACGATATGACGGTATCTTCGCTGTATATAGCACAGGTAAAGCAAAAGTATGGAATTATCGAAAGAGATTGTTATAACAAGCCAAAAAATGAATAAGAAGAAGTGCCTCAGTGTCCGCCGGAAAAAGAGAAGCTAATTAAGGAAACACTTCTATATTTTAAGATGATATAGCTGTTTTGATAGAAATCAATAGGTATAAACGGTATACTGTTTTAAATATTAAGGAGATGAGTTTATGCAGCCTTATAAAGCGTGGTTATTTTCTGACATAATTGAAAAAAATAAAAGAGTATTTAAAGTTCCTGTTTATCAGCGTAATTATGATTGGAGTAATATACAGTGTGAAAAACTTTACCGAGATATAATAATTGCAAATGAACGTGACCATAAACATTTTACTGGAACTATTGTGTATATAGTAGGTCTTGATGGCAGCACATTAAATGAAGTTTTAATTATAGATGGACAACAACGTCTTACTACAATGTATATTCTTTTAAAAGCTCTTTACGATGCTGCAAAAGGTGTATCAGTTAGAATAGAAACTGAAATAGAAGAAGTGATGTTCAACAGGAATTGTGATGAAAAATATAAATTAAAATTAAAGCCAGTAAAATCTGATAATGAGCAGTTATTGCTTTTAATTAAAGATAAAACTGATGAAATGGATAGGAACTCAAATATATATAAGAACTATATTACCTTTAAAAATTTGATTGAAGAAACCATAACATCAGGATTAGAGTTGAATGATATTCTTAACGGAATCAAGAAACTTGAGATGGTAGAAATAGTTCTTGACAAATCTCAAGGTGATGAGCCGCAGAAAATTTTTGAATCAATCAATTCAACAGGCTTAGAGTTAAGTTTAGCAGATTTAATTAGAAATTATCTGCTTATGGATGATTTAAATCAAGATGAACTTTATGAGAATTATTGGTCTTCAATTGAAAAAAATGTAGGATATCGCAACTTAGGAGATTTTGTTATCAATTTCCTAAACTCGCAAATCAGTAAAACTGTTAATAGCAAAAATGCATACCGTTTGTTTAAGGAACACTGTGAAGCAAATAACTTGAGTCACGAGGATGTACTGATAAATTTGAAAAGAACATCAAAATATTACGGAGCTTTCATTGGTGAAAATATTATTACAGCGAAGAAATTATGAATTACCTGAGAGCTTTTTACACTATTAAACAAACAACTATACTTCCGTTTCTGTTCAGAGTTTTTAACGATTATGAAGATGAAAATATTGATGAAGTTACTCTTTGTAAAGTATTAAATTATTTGTTGACATATCTTGTCAGAATCACTGCTTGTGAAATTAATAAGAACTTGTCAAAATTTATGAAATCAATGTATGACAGAGTTTTTGATGGGAATTACCATAATTACTATGAGAAATTTGTAGTATTCCTTAATGATTTAAAAGCAAATGACCGTATGCCTACAGATAATGAATTTGAGGAAGTCCTCATTCATAAACCTATATATAAAAAGCCTATTTGTAAATTTGTGCTTTCTGTTATTGAAAATTCTACAAAGGAGCATATTGATATAACTAATCTTACAATAGAACATATTTTACCACAAAAAGAAAATGCTGCTGTATGGAAAAAAGAAATTGGAGATGATTACAGCAGGGTTTACGAAATATACTTACATACTCTTGGAAATTTAACCATCACAGGACATAATAGTGAATTAGGAACCAGATCATTTGTTGATAAAAAAAATATAATTCGTGAAAACTCCAAAGCGAATATTTTAAACAGAGAGGTTTTGTCTGCTGAGAAATGGGATGAAAATTCGATTGTAAATAGGGCAAAAGTTCTTTCTAATATTTTGATTAACAAATTCAATTATGTTGAAATGCATTCTGATATTAACGAAGCAAATGAACTGAGTTTTAGCGTCGATAGTGGAATTGACCTTTCTAACACTAAACCAGATGGTTTTGTATTTGTCGGTGAATATACAAAGGTATCAAGTTGGGTGGATTTATTATCCAAATTTATCAATCTTTCGTATGATTTGGATACAGAAACTTTAAGAGCTTTAGCAGAAAAAGACTATTCAATCTCAAATGCAGACAGGACATATATTAGCCATGATGAAAGAAAACTACGCAGAGCAAAACAGGTTGATAATAGCGGTATTTTCTTTGAAACCAATTTGTCCTCAAATAATATAATTTCGTTTATTAAAGATTTGCTGTCAAAAATGAACTTAGATGTAGATGATTTTAGTTTCTCGCTTTCAGATGCACCATTTGATATAAATAACGAAAATACTTGGTTAGAGGGAATGCTTCCGGTTGCAAAATTGTTCTACAACTTGATTGAAGATCTTATTAGTAGATCAAAGATTACGGCAACCGAAGTAGAACAATTGAAAACAAAAGACTATACTAAGTCATTGTTTAAAGCGACAGATTATCCTGCGATTGCAAATAATGTGACAGATAATATGGGTAATTCATCTCATAAAAGATACAGAGCCAAAGAACTGCACTTTAATGATAAGAATATTTACATTTCTACGCAGTTTTTTGAATCAGATAGAGAAGCTGTAATTGAATGGTATAAAAAACATTTTAGTTAATCATATTCCATCTCAATCAGCACATGGGTACAAATTAAAATCCTCTTGTAAAATGATAGTACAATCAAATTACAGGAGGATTTTTCTATGAAAACAATATTTGAAACATGCGTCCTTTTGAGTAGAAAAGAATAAAAGCAAAAAGATTTCCTGTCCAAAGAGAAATTTAATGAGACGGTTGTTCTGCTTACAAATCAATTCCCAAAATCAAAATAGAAATATATTTGGAAAGACCAAAAGGATAGGGATACCAAATATGTCTTGAGTTCATTTATATGGCAGGTGTAGATGAGAAAAAGGACAGCCTTTTAGCTGTCCTTTTTCTCATCTTATATATTTTCACCGATTTGTGTACGATACATAGCGGCATATTGTCCATTTAATGCCATAAGTTCGTCATGTGTTCCTTGTTCGGCAATTGTTCCGTCTTTTAATAAAATTATCAAATCGGAATCTCGAATGGTAGAGAGACGATGCGCAATGATGAATGAAGTGCGCCCTTGAGTAATTGTTAGCATAGCGCGACGGATTTTTTGTTCGGTTACGGTATCCACAGAGCTGGTAGCCTCATCCAGAATTAAAATAGGAGCATCGGCAAGAACGGCACGGGCAATGGTAAGAAGCTGTCTTTCGCCTTGGCTTAGCTCTGCTCCTCCTTGCACCAGCACAGTATCATAACCCATTGGAAGCCGTTGGATAAAGGCATCGGCTCCTGCTATTTTAGCGGCTTCCTCAATTTTTTCCAAAGGAATATTTTCTCGTCCGTAACTGATATTATTTCTTATGGTTTCTGCAAAAAGTGCGGTATCTTGCAGTACAATACTAAAACAGCGACGCAAGTCTTTTAAACGATAATCACGTAAATCGTGGCCGTCTAACAATATACTCCCTTCATTTACATCATATAAGCGGGTGAGTAAATTAATAATTGTAGTTTTTCCTGCACCGGTCGGTCCTACAATTGCTACTTTTGTTCCTGCGGGAATGGAAAGTGAAATATCCTTTAAAATAGGTCTGTCAGAAGAATAACCAAATACAACGTGTTGTAATTCAATATCTCCTTTTGGGTTTTGAATGGATAGTGCTTGTTCCATATCCTTTGGTTCCGGTTCTTCATCCATAATTTCAAACATGCGTTCCGCACCTGCAACAGCTGTTTGAAAGTTATTATAAATATCCGCAATGCTGATGAAGGGACGTGCAAATTGTTTGGAGTATAGCAAAAAGCTGGATATCATACCAATTTCGATGGAACCGTTTACTGCCAGAATTCCACTGAAAATAGAAAGAAATACATAGGTTAAATTATTCAATACGTTTGTAATCGGCATTAAAAATCCTGACCAGATTAAGGCGCGGGTTGATACTTGACGAAGTTCCTCGTTACTAGTATCAAATTGCGCTATCATTTCATCTTCTTGGCAAAATGCCTTTACTACGTTGGCTCCCGAAACACTTTCTTCAATGTGACCATTTAGTTTTCCTAATATCTTTTGCTGAGAAGAAAACATTTTGCGAGTACGCTTTGTAATCACACGGGTAAACAGAAAGATAATCAGAACGGACAGAAGAGAAACAGCAGTCAGCAGCAAATTGAGAGAAATCATAATACAAAGAATACCTATGATAGTAAAAACAGCTGTTAATAGCTGTGTCATGGAATTGGATATGGTAGAACTAATATTATCAACATCATTAGTAAGGCGGCTCATAAGTTCGCCATGCTGCTTGCTGTCAAAAAAGGCTAGAGGTAACTTTTTCATACAGTCAAACAGACTGTTTCTGATATAGCGTATCATTCTTTGCCCAATAGAAGCCATAAAAAATTGACTATGTAGTTATCGAAGCAGACGAATTCGACCGTTCATTCCAGATCGGA
>OHAA01002118.1_pt1 | contig 10987 bp, 8 predicted proteins | sample 1606051 | NCBI WGS metagenome assembly OHAA01 (sample SAMEA3541493, study PRJEB24748) | human gut metagenome | biome: human gut; feature: human-associated habitat; material: faeces | place: China | collected 2012
CTTGATCAACTCAAGAGAGGCGGTAGAATTTCCGCTGTTTCCGCAACATTCGGCAAAGCTTTGCAAATTAAACCGCTCCTCAGTGTTGACGATGAAGGTCATCTTATCAATGTTGCAAAAATCAGAGGTAAGAGCAATGTTGTTCCGGCTCTTGTAAAACACCTTGAAAGAGACGCCGAAAATCTCAAAGACAGCGTTGTTATGGTTGCCCATGCGGATAATCCGGAAGGCGCCGAAGAACTTAAAAAGGCAATCAAGGGTAAGTGCAAGGAAGTTGTCATGACGGATATCGGTCCTGTAATCGGTACTCATGTAGGTTCGGGAATGCTGGCAGTCCTATTCCTCGGCACAAGAAACCTTAAATCGTAATCAAAATACAGCAAAATATGCAATAAGCGTGCAGTCTGAATTAAACTGCACGCTTTTCTTTTGTCAGTCCCTTGTGTAATATAAAAGGCACATTACACTTACGCCGACAAATCCGCCTATAAACAATCCGATAATTAATCCTGCAATCAATAATTTACCTCCTGACCATATTTTGACAATTATTATTTTCCGCTTGTGAGATAATAAGCAAAGGTAATAAATTTAATGGAAATGTTATTAGAACAGCATTCCGCAGGGGGAATAAAATGAAATCTGTTTACATAGATGTACTGATTACCGTAAATGTTTTCATTGACTTTATACTTATTTTATGCACCAAAAAGGCGCTTTGTATCAATACCTCGTTTAAAAAAATGTTGCTTGCGTCGCTTCTGGGGGGAGTGCAAAGTCTTATTGCACTGTTCCCTCCCCTGCCTTTCTTTTTGAATATACCTATTGATGTTTTATGTGCCGCCGGAATTGTGTTATGTGCATTCGGCAAGTGTCCGTTTAAGTGTTTTATCAAACGAATATCCGTGTTTCTTTCTCTCTCATTTTCATTCTGCGGAATTATGATGTTTCTGTACAACGCTTTCAAACCGAAAGGTATGGAAGTATACAACGACACAGTGTATTTTAACATTTCGCCCGTCCTCCTGATTATTTTAACTCTTGTCTGTTATTATATTCTCAAATTGACGAAAATATTGACGAAGAGGGGCAACGGTTCGGGAGTTTGCAAAGTTGAAATCAAGGTTAACGAACAAAGCTATTTTTTCCCTGCAAAGATTGATACGGGTTGCAACCTTGTTGAACCGTTTTCGGGAAATTATGTCATTATTGCTGAACAAAATATTTTTGATGATTATGTTCCCGATGAAACCAAAACAAGGATTATTCCGTTTGAAAGTCTTGGCGGAAACGGAATTGTAAAAGGATTTCCTCCCGATAAGGTTAAAATTGACGGCAAGGAAATCTGCAAAAGCATTTATATAGGCATATGTAATGATGTATTGAAAGGAGATGTTAAGGCAATCATACCGTACGAACTTGTAAAAATATCAGAATAGGAGCAATGTTATGTTTTTAATGAAGGTTATTCAGAAAATCCGATTTGCACTCGTTATTGAAAATGAAATATTCTACATTAACGGCAGTGAAACTCTCCCCCCACCGCTTACACGAGAAGAAGAACAGCATATTATGGAGAATATTGCAAAAGGAGACAGTAAGGCAAGAGAACCGCTTATTGTCCACAATTTAAGACTTGTGGTATATATTGCAAAAAAGTTTGAAACTCCGAATGCAAGTGCGGAGGATTTGATTTCAATAGGCACAATCGGGCTTATCAAGGCGGTGAACACCTTTTCTCCCGAAAAGAATATTAAGCTTGCAACCTACGCATCAAGATGTATTGAAAACGAAATTCTGATGTTTTTACGAAAATCATCGCAACTGAAAAATGAAGTGTCGATTGACGAACCGCTGAACACGGACTGGGACGGCAATGAACTGCTTTTATGCGATGTTCTCGGAAGCGATCCTGACACGGTAAACAGAAATATTGAATGCGAGCTTGAAAAAAGTCTTGTTTTGCAGGCAGTTTCAAAGCTTCGTGACCGAGAATGTCTTATTATGGAGTTACGCTTCGGGCTTAACGGACGAAAGGAACACACGCAAAAGCAAGTTGCCGACAAGCTTGGAATTTCGCAGTCCTACATATCAAGGCTTGAAAAGAAAATTATTCGCCAATTAAAAATTGACCTTGACAAAGCAGTATGATTTTTGTCTGAACTCGAACCAATAACATATTTCGTATTAAAAACGAGAGCAACAGGCAATTTTGTCCTGCTGCTCTCGTTTTTTATAAAACAGTATCTGAGGGATTGGTGACAGTATCAGAATCATTATTATCTCCGTCACCCATAATATCGTCAATTTCGTCTTCAATATCATCCATCATATCCGAACCTGAATTTTCTGTTTCATTTTCTTCGTTACCGATGAAACCGTCCGAATCTGAAACTTCTCCGTTTTCAGTCATACTTTTTGAAGTTTCCTGCGTATTTGATGTTTGTGAAGTCTGACTTGTTGTATCAGTCATACTGTCGTTTTTATCATTGCCGCAACCTGTGATAAGACATACTGAAATTAAAGCTACGGCAAACAGACCTAAAAATTTTTTCAAACTAATCAATCCTTATAAAAATAAAATGGTACTGAATCAACAGCACCATTATTATTTACGGAATTTTTCGTAATATTTAATTTGGAATTTAATAATTTTAATCTTTGGCAATAACAAGATGAGGGTACGGAATTGTGATACCGTTTTTATCAAACTCTTTCTTGACATTTTCTTGCAGGAAGAAATAAACCTCGTAGTAATCATCAGGAGTTGCCCATGCAAAAACCTTTATCTGCACTCCGCTGTCAAGATGTTCACCGACTCTTACAGTAGGTTCTGGATCTTTTAAAATCATCTCATTTGTTGCCATAAGGTTGAGAATAATCTCACGCACCTTGTCGATATCATCATCATAGCTTACCGAGAAAGTACAGTCAACCCGTCTCTGCTCAACCATTGTGCAGTTTACAACATTGTTTGATGTAAGTCTTGAATTAGGAATTGTCACAAGCTTATTATCAAGTGTATGCACGGTTGTTGAGAAAATATTGATTTCCTCAACCGTTCCCTTTACTCCCTCAAAATCAAGAATATTACCCGACACAAACGGTTTGTTTATCAAAATTACAAGTCCGCTGACAACATTTTTCAGCAAATCCTGTAATGCAAGACCTGCTGTAAGGGCTGCCGCACCGAGTGCCGTAATAAGCGACGCAACATTCACACCGATTGTCCCGAGTGCAGTTACTGCAACAATGAAATAGAAAATCACCTTGAGAACGGACAATACAAAGCCTTCGGCTGTACCGTCCATTCGTGATTTATTAAGGATTTTTCGGAGAATCCCTATAATCAACCTGGTAATTATATATCCGATAACAATTACAGCTACACACACAAGAGCCTTTGAAAGATATTCAAGCAATTTTTCTTCAGTGATATTCATATCTACACCTCTGCATCAACAAGAAATTCGGAAATCTTCTCTCCGTTCTTATAAACAGAAACCACTATATTGCCGTTTTCATCAAAAGAAACGCTCTTACCTGTGCGAACACCGTTTTCGTAATTGCTCACATCAATAAGATTTCCGTTTCTGTCAAATCTTGCACCATAGCCGTCAGGAGTATTATTATCCCACTTACCCGCATGCATTGTACCGTCACTCAGCCTGTAACCGACACCGCCGCCGTTGCGTGAATTATCGGTCCAGTTTCCAACATAATTTATACTGCCGTTGTTATAATAGCAAACACCGAATCCGTTGCGCCTGTCATCAAGGTATTCACCGTCATATAAAGTCATACCGTCAGGAGAAACCGTTCTGCCTCTGCCTGTTCTGCAATTATTTTCATCAAGATTACCGAAATAGGTATATCTTCCCGATTTAGTAAGAATCACCACATCACAATGGGGTTCTTCTTTGTTTACAATTTCAGGATTTTCTTCATCGGATTCTTCTGTCGGCACATCATCTATTTGGCAATGTGTGCCGATATTTGCTTCAACATTTTCGAAATCAGTTTCTTCATCTTCGGAAGCTTCACCGGAGCTGTCAACAGTTACAACACTTTCGGAATCTTCTGTCTGTTCATCTGCTGTTTCTGCAACAGCGTCTGTATCATCTGCAATTTCATGTTCTGAAATTTGAGAATTTTCTTCAACCTCATCATCCGAAAGCTGTTCGTCTTTCTCGCCTGTTACAATTTTAACTTCCGCTGGTTCAAAATCTTCTTCGGCAGTATGATTTATAATTTCACCGAACAAATCCTTATTTGTTTTGTGAGCCTCAACAAGAATTTTCTCGATAATATCGTATGCCGAATAATCTTTCTTGCTCACGGGTTCCGCCGTGTCGGAAACATTTGGAATATCTTCGTCCGTAAGATAAGTACAATCTTCAAGATTATAAGCATTTTCGGGAACAAAATCATTTTTGAACAAATCACCGTTAAACACAAATCCGCTGTTGCCGTAGGATTTTTTCTCCGTAAACGGCATATCTGACGGTAAAAAACTTGCATCATACCAGAGCATACCCACATTTGAATATATCAAAACCCTTGAATTTTCGTTTGACTGCTTATCAGACGGGAAAAGAGTTTTTACGGAAACAATCCCGTTATCGTCAATATCTTCGGTAACAAGAGTTATAATTCCGCTGACTTTGCGTGGATATATTCTCGTGATAAGCTTATCGGCGATGCTTTTGTTAAAATATTCCGTGCGTAACCATGTATGATTACGGTCAAAAAATTGTCTTTTGAATACAATTCCCCTGTCATTGTAAGTTATAACAGAATAAACTCCGCCTGTTGCCCTTTTTACGGACTGATAAGGAAGATTATCCCTTGTTACCTTCCACGAAAGCGGTTCATTCTTCGTCAGCAGACAAGACATCTTGTAATCCATACCGTGAAGTTCGATTTCGGTAATTTCTTTTTGCTCTTTGCAGCCTGAATTAAAATAGTTTGCACGGACACCCGCAAGTGCATCATTCTTAAAATCAAGTTTTTCATGGTCTGAAACAAGAACGGAATATATAATTAAGCCGTCAGTCAGCTTTTGAGATTGTTCAAGCATTATGAATTATTCCTTTCAAGAAAATTCTGTGTAGCGTAACCCTAAAAGAAAATAAAGGGCGAACAATGTCCGCCCTGAAATAATCGAGTTATATTTAAATCAGATAGAAATTGTCATAGCAATCTTGTAAAGCTCTTCATCAAACACACGAGGCATATCAAGTGCTTCGTTGATATCAAGATCAATAATCTTGCCGCCCTGCATTGCAACAACTCTGTTACCGATATTCTGCTCAAGGAGTTCAACAGCCTTAAAGCCCATCTGACTTGCAACAACTCTGTCACGAAGTGTCGGAGAACCGCCACGCTGTACATGACCGAGGACTGTAGCTCTTGCCTCGATACCAAGACGCTGTTCTACATACTTTGCAAGATCTCTTACACCGCCGACACCCTCGGCAACAACAACGATAAAGTGTTTTTTACCTGTTTTCTGAGTGTTGATGATTCTTGCGATTACATCTCTTTCGATATTGTACTGAACCTCAGGAACAAGGATAGCTGTAGCACCTGTTGCGATACCTGTCTGGAGAGCAATATCACCGCAGCGTCTGCCCATAACCTCAACTACAGAACAACGGTCGTGTGACTGTGCTGTATCACGGATACGGTCAACCATCTGAATAGCTGTGTTCATAGCTGTATCAAAACCAACCGTGTATTCCGAACAGGCAATATCGTTATCAATTGTGCCGGGAACACCAATACAGTTAATACCTGCGTTTGTAAGGCAACGAGCACCTCTGAATGAACCGTCACCGCCGATTACAACAACACCGCTTACACCGATGCTTCTGCAAAAATCGGCAGCTCTCTGAATACCGGCAGGAGTAGCGTACTCTTCGCTTCTTGCTGTGTAAAGCATTGTACCGCCGTTACCGATGATATCAGATACACTTCTGAGGTTCATTTCCTCAACATCACCGTTGAGCAAACCGTTATATCCACGGTAAACACCGTAAACCTTCATTCCTTTATTTATACCGGCACGAACTACAGCTCTGACAGCCGCATTCATACCGGGAGCATCGCCGCCGCTTGTTAATACTGCAATTGATTTCTGTGTCTGTGACATTATAATCTACCTCCATAGGTTATTAACTTCTACCATTATAATACAATTGTTTTTTGTTTACAAGTGGATTTTCGCAATTTTAAAAAAATAAAAGATTTTATTACAAAAGCATTTAATCCTTCTTACCGTTTTGTTACAAAAATATGTGAATTTGTTCATAAATACACTGTTTTCACCTCTCTGTTTCGATAAAATAACAATATTTTGTAACAAAGGCTGTAAGTTTGTTGACTTTTATATAATATTGTTTTATAATTACCCTTGGATAAGAGACAGATTTTGTGCCTGTCTTGCGACAAGTCACCTGAGTGACAATTTTTCGGGAGGATAATTTATATGACTAAGTTATATCTGGCTATTCCCTGTTATAACGAAGAAGAAGTTCTGAGGGATTCGGCGGAAAAACTGCTAAACAAATACAGCACGATGATGGCAGAGGGAAAAATTTCTGCCGACAGCCGTATTGTGTTTATTGATGACGGCTCAAAGGACAGAACATGGGAGATTATTTCAGAACTCCATACAGAAAATCCTATTTTCCAGGGCATCAAGCTTTCAAGAAACAGAGGTCACCAGAATGCACTTCTCTGCGGTCTTATGACTCTCAAAGATAAGGCTGACGCTGTGATTTCAATTGACGCAGACCTTCAGGACGATATCAACACCTTTGATGAAATGGTGGCAAAGTACGAGGACGGTTGCGATGTTGTATACGGTGTTCGTTCTAAAAGAGAAACAGATACATTCTTCAAGAGATTTACAGCAGAAGGATTCTACAAAATTCTTAATCATATGGGCGCTAAGGTTATTTTTAACCACGCTGATTTCAGACTTATGAGCAAGAGAGCGCTCAACGCTTTTTCATTATATAAGGAAACAAACATCTTCCTTCGCGGTATGGTTCCGATGATTGGCTTTAAGTCTGATATTGTTACATATGAGCGTTCCGAAAGACTTGCAGGTGAAAGTAAATATCCGTTAAAGAAAATGCTTGCACTTGCGTGGGAGGGTATTACATCTCTCAGCATTCAGCCAATCAGAATGATTACATGGCTCGGTGCAATCGTGTTCGGCATCAGCCTTATTATGATTATCTACTCACTCATCAGCTTTTTCTGCGGTTGGACTGTAAGCGGTTGGTCAAGCCTTTTATGTTCAATTTGGGCAATCGGAGGACTTCAGCTCCTTGCAATCGGTGTTATAGGCGAATACATCGGAAAGATTTATATGGAAACAAAGCGCAGACCAAGATTTATTGTTGACAAAGTTCTTGATGATGATGAACAGTAATAGAATCACCAAAGTCCTGACCGGAATTTTCGGCGGAGTATTTACGGTTTGTTTTGTTTTTCTGTTTGTAAATATTATCATAATCGGCTTTGACGGAAATGTTGACAGAAGATTCGATTCATTTTCAAAGATGTTCATTCTTTTGATTTTTGCCGTTTTGACCGTCGGAATATGTGCATTGTATTTTCATTACACCTCCGATAAAAGCTGTAAGAGGATTAAAGCGAAGTCGAGATTTGAATTTAATGATAAAAATACCAAAAAGGTTATTTTTATCGGATGCGGTATTCTTCTGATTGTTGAAATTATTTTTGCGTTGCTTACCGATTTTGAACCTGTTGCCGATTTGCATAACATCAAAAGATATGCAATGTATTTTTCAACCCACGGCAATTTCAACCTCATTGAACAGGATTACGCAAACGATTATCAGTATCTTGTAAGATATCCGAATAATATGGCATTGCTTTTGATTGTGTCGCTTGTCGGAAGATTAAATTACCTTATATTCGGTCATTATGTTGATTTTGCACCTGTTATTGTTAATATTTTGGCGATTAATATTTCAATAATGCTGACGGCATTTACAGCAAAAAGACTTTTCGGCAACAAAAAGGCTCTTTTTGTACTTGCTTTTTGTGCATTGTTTTTACCTTATCTCACCTATCTGCCGTACTATTACAGCGATTCAATGTCGATGCCGTTTCTTATCGGAGCTGTTTATCTCATTGTTTCCGCATTACAGGTTGACAACAGAAAGAGTATGTACGCAAAGCTTTGTGCTGCAGGTGCATTGATTTTCCTCGGATATAAGGTTAAGGGCAGTCTTATCATACTGTTCGCAGTCGGACTTTTATTGTTGTTCTTGAAATTCAGATTAAAAAAAGCAATCTGCCTTATTCTGGTGTTTACGGCAGGGTTTGGTATGATTGGATTCGCATACAATACAGCCGTTGACGCTGTCAATCCGATCACGAAACAGCAGTATGAAAAATATGAATATCCTGTTACTCACTGGCTTATGATGGGGCTTAAAGGTCTTGGAAAATACGATGAGCATGATGACTATTACACTCGTTCATTTCCCTCGAAAAAAGAAAAACAGGATGCTAACATTAAGGTTATTAAAGAAAGAATAAAAGATTACAAATTTAGCGGTTTGTATGAACATATGATTGAAAAAGCTGTTTGGACATGGCAGGACGGTACATATTACATTTCGTACCATAACAGAAAGCCAAAGAATGATAATATTCTTATGGATTTTCTGCATATTGACGGAAAGTACAACAAGGCCTTCCAAAATTACAGTTCGGCTTTACAACTGTTCATTTTATTGATGATTTGTATTTCGGCATTAAAAACTCTTATCAAACCTAAAGTTGATGAGATGCTGTTAATCAAAGGAGTTGTATTTGCGGCATTCCTTTTCTTCCTGTTATGGGAAACAAGGTCAAGATACCTGTTTGATATGACGCCTCTGTTTATTCTGCTTACGGTTGACGGTATGGATACCGCAAAAGCTTTTCTTGATTCATTCAGAAAACCTAAACAACAAACAGAAAAACAGGCATAATTTAATAAAGTTTTCAAGTGACAGCCGAAACTGTCACTTGTTTTTTGTTATAAAATCAATGTTACAACATTACAAACTTTTTCATTAAAAATCAATATTTTCGTTTGCAATTTATTGTAATGATGCCTAAATTATGCTATTATTACTATATGTGCAATGATTTGCAAATTTCAAGCTTGAAAGGTAAAAATTATGGATTATGAAAAGCTGAAAAAGAGGGATACCTCGCTGGACATTTTGCGAATAATCGCAGTCTTTACCGTTTTATCGGTTCATTTTTTCCTACACAACGGATTTTACAGCCAGACAATCGAAGGGACACCGATGTATGTTGCTGTTGTAATGAGAACCCTGTTTTCCGTTTGTGTTCCCTTGTTCATGTTGCTGACAGGTTATTTGATGAGTAAAAAAGAACTGAGTAAAAAGTACTATTCGGGAATTACGAAAACACTTGTTGTTTTTGTAATCTCAACACTTGCGTGTATGATTTACAAAAACATTGCACAAGGTGATGTTTTTGACCTGAAATCTTTCATACTCGGAACGCTTGATTTTACCGGTTCCAACTACTCCTGGTACATTGAAATGTACATAGGGTTGTTTCTGCTTGCACCGTTCCTTAATCTTGCTTACGGAAAACTTAAAAGCAAAAAGCAAAAGCAGGTACTCCTTGTAACAGCTGTTTTTCTGACAATCATCCCCTCGTTATTTAATATTTTTAATTTTGGTTCACTTGATTGGTGGACTAATCCGACTTCATCTGATGAGTTTCAGAAACTTGTCCCAAGCTGGTGGCAGGGATTCTACCCCGTTGCATACTACTTTGTGGGTTGTTACATAAGAGAATACGGATTGAAAATGAAAACAAGAACAATGCTTGTACTCTTTGTTTTTTCACTTTTCGTATTCAGCACATTCAATTATTTCAGAAGCTACGGCACAACATTCAAATCGGGTACATACATTTATTGGTACGGATTTGAACCGTTTGTTTTATCTGTACTGCTTTTTCTCTTGATTAAGAGAATCAAGACCGATAACTTCCCGAAAGCCGCTAAAATTGCACTTTGGAAAGTTTCTGACCTTGCACTTGGAATTTATCTTATTTCCTTTATTTTTGACAGCATTGTTTACCCCGTACTCTGCGAAAAAGTAATATTAATGCCTGACAGACTTCCGTATTACTTTGTTACGGTTCCGATAGTTTTTGTGCTTTCCGCCGCCGCATCATTTATTATGAATCTTGTTGCAAAACTGCTTATTGACGGTTTTAAATCGCTTGCGAACATAATAAAGGATTTGCGTTCAAAGCCTGATAAAGGAAAGTGGCAGCACATAATTTTTGCTGTGCTTATGGTTTTTGCTATTGGATTTTCACTTTGGAAATGCTATTACGGTTTTGGCGGTAACGACGAATCGTTTTATCTTACAATTCCGCACCGATTAACTCTCGGTGATTCGTTACTCGGTGACGAATGGCACCTCACACAGCTTTCAGGATTTCTACTTTTGCCGTTCGTATGGCTCTACACAATGATTACGCAATCTACTGTCGGAATAATCTTTGCGGCAAGAGTTTTCTATGTAATCTGTCACGCTGTTATTGTGTGCGTTATCTATTCAAGACTTAAAAAGTACGGATATTTCTCAGTATTCGGTTGTGTGCTTTATTTCCTCTTTACACCATTTGACATTATGGCATTGAGTTATAACACAATGGGACTTGACCTAATTGCGCTCACGGGTGTTTTAATGGCAACAGCCGATTATTCAAAAAAATTACCGCTCATAATCAGCGGACTTGCATTTGCAGGCGCAGTTCTCTGCTGTCCGTACCTTGCGGCAGTTTATGTAATGTATATTATTGCAATAGGAGTTCACTATGTAATTAAGAAAACTGCCCTTAATAAAAATTTGTTCAATTCTAAACTTTTCTCGATTAAGACTTTTCTGTGGTTTACCTTGGG
>OHAA01002125.1_pt1 | contig 10975 bp, 8 predicted proteins | sample 1606051 | NCBI WGS metagenome assembly OHAA01 (sample SAMEA3541493, study PRJEB24748) | human gut metagenome | biome: human gut; feature: human-associated habitat; material: faeces | place: China | collected 2012
AGTGGAAAAATCTTGCAAAATCTCTCCAGTTCCTCTAGTAGTTTCCAAATTGCGGCAACCGCACTGAATTTCAATTCATCAGACAGCATCTCCAATTTATCTTCATGCAGTTCCTCTTTCCCGACGTGCATCTTCAAATCATTGGCCGAAAAACTGACCGGTGAAATCTCAACCGAAAAAGTTTTTACGCCTGATGCGATTTCAGTTGCCTGTTCGACTTCAAGGTCGGCATACATCGTTGCGACTTTAAATGACTTTTTGCCGGTTTTCTCGCTTAGATAGCGCGCAACCGTTCTGAGACCGTTGCCGCACATGCTTGCTTCGCTTCCGTCTGCATTGATGACGCGCATTCTCCCCAAAACATCGTCACGTGTTTCGGGCAAGACGCATAAGATTCCGTCCGCTCCGCCGTGAAAACCGTGCTTGCGATCACAGACTTTGATTGCTAGCTGTTTCAGCTCCGTTTCAGATATTTTTCTTCCAAGTTTTTCTTGATCCAAAATGAAAAAATCATTTCCTGAACCATGAACTTTGATTAATTCCATGGGCTTACCTCTTTTACGAAAATTGTTCTGAATATATCTTATCATCTATGTGGCTTTTCGGCAAAGTTGTCGCACATATTTTCATGTTTTTGCAAAATTCAGCGTCAATCGCCCCTTTAGAGTAAAAAAGAAAACAGCTGAGAACAAATTTCTGATTCTCAGCTGCTTTGCTTTAATTTTTAGATTTTGATAAAATACTTGTCTGATTTCGTCGATTTTCCGACATTAACCGAAAAGCAAATTATTCCAGTCCTTCAGTCAAAGCTTCAGGGTAATTTTTGGAAACAACTTTGGCACATTCATCGCACAATTGCGGCAAACGTTCATCGCTTCCGACGGTTGTCGTCGTGCGACGGCAGCGCGGGCAGACTTCGCCATCGGCATGCTTGACTACTACCTTGATTTCATCGTAATCATCAGCATCCTCTGGAGCCTGATCCTTTGGCAAAACGTCCAAAGCGGAAACAATCAGTAACTGACGAACGTTTGCATTAAGCTTTTCAAGTTCGGCTTTGACGCCATCCGAAACATAAAGTTCGACATGGGCTTCAAATGACTTGCCGATCAGCTTTTCATTGCGTGCGTTTTCCAATGACTTGAAGACGTCAGAACGAACTTTCATGAATCGTTTCCAATTTTCCAAAAGTTCAACTTCACCGTCATAGTGTGCAACTTCCGGCATTTCTGCAAGTTGAGCGTAGTCTTCAGGTTCTTTCAGGTATTCCCAAATTTCTTCAGTCGTATGCGGCAAAACAGGCGTCATGAGTTTCGTCAGACGAACCAAGACGTCATAAAGCACCGTCTGCATCGAACGACGCTTGTGCGAATCTTCAGCTTCAACGTAAACGACATCCTTTGCAACGTCAAGGTAAAATGCTGAAAGCTCAGTTGTCAAGAAGTTGATCAATTTCTTATAGATGTCCATAAAATTATAGTTTGCATAGTCATCAAGAATTTCTTTCGTAAACTTATTGACCAAGACTTCCATGTATTTGTCGCATGCTTCAAGATCATCATATGCAACGGTATTTTCAGCAGGATCAAAATCCGTCGTGTTGGCCAGCATGAAACGCATCGTATTTCTGAACTTGCGGTAGCTTTCAGAAATTTGCGAGAAACTATCCATCGAAACACGAACGTCAGCCGAAGTATCAACGCTGAGAACCCATAAGCGAATGATTTCAGCTCCCATCTTGTCAACGACTTCGCTCGGAACGATCGTGTTGCCAAGTGACTTGCTCATCTTGCGTCCTTTTCCGTCAAGCGTGAAGCCTTGAGAAATAATCTGCTTGTATGGAGCGTGACCGGAAACGGCAACGCTTGTAATCAAACTTGAATTGAACCAGCCGCGATATTGGTCGGACCCTTCAAGATACATGTCTGCCGGATAGGTCAAATAGTCACGTTGTGCGCAAACACCCTGATGAGAAGAACCGGAATCAAACCAAACGTCCATAATATCCATTTCCTTTGTGAATTCGCCGTTTGGAGAATGCTCATTCGTATATCCTTCCGGAAGAAGATCCTTCGCCTCACGTTGGAACCAAATATTCGAACCGTATTTTTCAATCAATTTTGCAACATGCTCAATTGTTTCCTTGTCCATGATTGCCGTTCCGTCTTCCGCATAAAAAATCGGCAGCGGAACGCCCCAAACGCGTTGACGCGAAATTACCCAATCGCCGCGATCGCGAATCATGTTGTGCAAGCGAACTTTGCCCCAATCAGGCAGGAACTTGACTTCATCAATCGCATCAAGAATTTCTGAACGAATCTTGTCGACTGATGCAAACCATTGAGGAGTTGCGCGGAAAATAATCGGTTTCTTCGTCCGCCAATCAAACGGATAGCTGTGCTCGTAATCCATTTGCTTAAGCAAAACGTTTGCTTCTTCAAGTTTCTTCAAAGATACTTCATTTGCATCATCATAGAAAACGCCGGCAAAATCAGGACCGCAGTCATCCGTCAAATATCCTTGATCGTTGACGGGTGCATAAATCGGCAAGCCGTACTTCATTCCGACCTTGTAGTCATCGTCGCCATAGCCGGGAGCCGTGTGAACCAAACCGGTACCTGCATCAAGCGTTACGAAATCACCGATCATCGTCAAAAGTTCCTTGTCGTCATAGAAGGGATGACGAGCCGTGACATACTCAAGGTCAGCACCCTTCAACGTTTCAAGAACTTCATAGTTTTTCCAGCCAAATCGTTCGGCATTTTCTTTGACAAGTTCTGCAGCCAAAACAAATTTGCGATCATCGCCTTCCGGTTTAACAACCGCATAGTCGAATTTGGCATCAACCGTTACGCCTTCAGAAGCCGGAATCGTCCAAGGAGTAGTCGTCCATACGACAAGGTACGTGTTCGCATCAAGAACTCCCTTGCCATCTTTGACCTGTACGCCGTAAAATGCAGATGGTGACACGACGTCGTGATATTCGACTTCTGCTTCTGCTAACGCAGATTCAGATGACCATGACCAGTATACGGGACGCAAGCCTTTGTAAATCAGACCCTTTTCTGCCATTTTGCCAAAAACGCGAATTTGTGCAGCTTCAAATTCAGGATGCAGCGTCAAATATGGGTTATCCCATTCTCCCGCAATTCCAAGTCGCTTGAAATCTTTCTTTTGACCTTCAACTTGTTTCAAAGCATATTCGCGACATTTTTCGCGAAAATCGGCGACTGTAAGCGTCTTGCGATCAACGCCTGCTTTTTTCAATTGTTGTTCGATCGGAAGGCCGTGAGTATCCCAGCCGGGAACGTAAGGAGCTCTAAAGCCCATCATCGACTTGGAACGAACGATGATATCCTTTGAAATTTTGTTCATTGCATGTCCCATATGAATATTGCCGTTTGCATATGGAGGTCCGTCATGTAATACGAATGAAGGCTTGCCTTCATTTAATTTCTGACGACGTTCGTAAACCTTGTTTTCTTCCCAAGCTTTTTGGCGTTCTGCTTCACGAACAGGCAAATTACCGCGCATTGGGAATTTGGTCTTGCCTAAGTTCAATGTATCTTTAACTCTCATGTTACACCCGCTGTATAAACAGCCATCCTTTCTTAATCTTCTTTTCCAAAACAGATTTTGATGCTTGTTTCATCAAAAAATAAAAACCCGCCCCCAACAGGGACGAGTTTTCGTGGTACCACCCAAATTCAGAATCAAATCAATGACTCCCTTTTGGTCAATAACGGCACCACCCGACTCAGCTTACTTTGATTCAGCCGAGCAAAACCGAGATGATAAGCATTGCATCAAAACAATCGACCTTTCACCATTTCGTCGACTCGCTTTTGCATCTCACGCAACGCTCGCGTTCTCATAAAATTTTACATATTTTCTTCTGCTTCATCAGCAAAATGCTGACCGCCAGCATCAACGTCTGATTCTGGGAAAACAACGACAGCATCAGCTTCTTCGCTATCGTCAACTTCACCGTCTTCAACGGCATTTTGATAATAAACATCATTTTCACTGTCGTTTGAGAATGATTTTACTTCTTTAGCGGCCTCTTTGTCAAGAGTTTCATCGCGACGAATTGCTTCCTGAATTGCTTCGTAGCTCGTCGTTTCGCCTTGTTGCAAAATTTCATCCCACTCGCTTCCCTTGACTACTTCAAGCTGAGATTCCATCATGACTTGGAGCTTTTGTCTGAAAATTCTTGCCTGCTTGCGCAAATCGTCGGTTTCAAGTGCCAGCTTCTTGGCCTTTTTTGAGGCCTCTTCGATGATGTGGCGTGCTTTATCGTTTGCTTGGTCAATAATGTCTTGGCCTTGCTTTTGTGCTTCACGATTGATAATTTCGGCTTCTCGTTGGGAATTAGCTTTAACCTTATCAGCCGCTTCTTGCGCAACGATAATCGACTGATTCAATGAGTCTTTTAAATCATTGAAATACTTGAGCTTTTCTTGACTCTGCTTCAAGCTTTCAGTCAAATGATCGTTTTCTTTAAGCACAGCTTCGTAGTCTTTGATGACTTGATCCAAAAAGTCATTGACTTCATCTTTGTCATAGCCGCGAAGCTTTACGTCAAATTCTTTATTGTGAATATCCAATGGGGTTAATGCCATTCCCCTTCACCTCCAAAATTATCGTAATTTTTTCAAAACAGAAACTTTTGCTATAAATTTGCCTTTTTTAGAAACACCGGTGAGTTCGTCCATCCTTACTCGCCCATATCCTCTCACGGATAAAACGTCATGGACTCTGATCTCAAAATCAGCTTTTGAAAGAATCATCCAATTTAACGACACTTTATTGGTCTGCAAAAGATCTTTTACATGTTTCCTTGAAAGATTGTACACCGAAGAAATCAGCACGTCGCATCTGAGCGAACTCAAGACAACCGTTGCATGCTCCCACTCTTCAATTGGAGACACTGCATTTTGCAGTGGAATTTCCCCAAGCTTTACCTTGACCTTGCCGACTCTGTCGATATTTTCAAGCAGATACGGCTCAATTTCCTTTTCGCAAAAAAACTGCCACCTAATGCCGTCCGTAATGATGTCGCCTATGACATCGCGTTCAAGGCCACAGTTTGCAAGCGTGCCCAAAATCGTCCGATGCTCCAGTTTGGCGAACTTGACGGGATAGTTGATTTCAAGAAGCGACATTGAAAAATCATTGTCTTGAGGTTCGTAATATTCCGGATAAAACAAAATTCTTTTTCTTTCGCTTCCTGAAAAGCCGCCAAACGTTTTCAGCTTAACGTCATCGAAACGTCCGATAAGCACGTCTGCGATAAAATGCTGCCGCGGATTCAAAAAATGAGTCAAAATCGGGCGGTATTCATCTTTTGCACGTACGATCACTTCATTTAGGCTATCGATGACTGATGCTTCTTCCGGTCTGAAATGCTGATATATTCCATCCATTTGCTGCTCCGATCAATATATTCCAAAGATTCCCATCAAGAACAACGCGCCTTTTTCGGCAAACTCCAAAACAATCAAAGCGACAATCGGAGAAAAACTGATTCCGGCAATCGGAGGAATAAAGTCAAAGAGATCAAGATATGGCTGACACAACTTTATCAAAAGCTGACCAATCTTGCTCTCATATGCCCCAGGAAACCATGAAAGAAGGCAATATGCAACAATCAAAAACTCGTAAACTCTAAAAATATCAACTACTAATAGTGTAAGCAATTAAATACCTCGCATTTTAAATTCATCATCTTGTCTCGTATCAGTCAAATTGCCTTCAACGATAAAATCATCAGGCGTACAAAGGAAAATCTTTTCGCCGACTCGTTGGATTTTTCCGTCAATTGCAAAAGTTACCCCAGATAAGAAATCAACCACGCGATGGGCCTGCCCGTCATCGATTCTTTGAAAATTAACGACCGCAGCCTGTCCTTCCAACAATCTTTGTGCAATTGCCTTCACATCTGAAAAAATGCGAGGCTCAAAAAGCATGATCTTTTTTTCGTGATTCTTGTTGACCAATTCCATGACTTTGGAACCGTTGCCCTGGGTTTCAGCTTGTGCCGTGCGATAATCTTCTTCATCATAATCGGTTTCGTCCTCATCATATTCGTCCGATCTGAAAAATTCGCTTATTTTCATAGGAATCCCTCCTTTGATCATTTTTTGACTGAAATCGGCTTTATTGATTATTTCTGTGATTCAAAAATGGCGGCATGCTGAGATCATCATCTCCGTCGCTAAAGTCAGAGTTTGAACCAAAAACGTTGAACTCTTTTTTCTCAACATTTTCAAATTCGTTCCCGCGAACCGGAGACTTTGATACCCCGTTAATTTCGCGCGTAATGTCCCAATCCCTCAAAGGATCAGATTTTTTGGCCTGATTAACGTCAGAAGGAGCTGCCTGACGAATGACGTTTTTCTTTCCCTGCTTTTCCTTTTTATCGATTCCGGTTGCAACGACAGTCACGATTACCTCATCTTCAAGATCAGGGTTGATTGACGTTCCAAAGATGATGTTGACATCTTTTGTTGCTGCTTGAGAAACGATATTCGAAGCTTCTTCCGTTGCAACAAGCGATAAGTTGAGTCCACCCGTAATATTGAGCAAAACGTTTTCGGCACCGTCAATCGAAACCTCAAGCAACGGTGAAGAAATTGCCTGCTTCGTAGCTTCAGCCGCTGCATTTTCACCAGTTGCGGTCCCGATTCCCATCAAAGCCGATCCTTGATTTTGCATAACGGTTTTGACGTCCGCAAAATCAAGGTTGACGATTCCTGGCGAAGTAATCAAATCAGAGATGCCTTGCACGCCTTGGCGCAAAACATTATCCGCTTCTTTGAACGCTTCCAGAAGAGGGGTCTTTTTATCAACAATTTCAAGCAGGCGATTGTTGGCAATGACAACCAGCGTATCCACTTGATCTTTGAGCTGTGCAAGACCTTCAGCGGCAAAACGAGCACGCTTAGGTCCTTCAAACGTAAACGGACGCGTAACAATTCCGACCGTCAATGCTCCCTGATCCTTGGCCATTTTAGCCACGATCGGAGCAGCACCAGTACCAGTCCCGCCGCCCATGCCGGCCGTAACAAAGACCATGTCTGCACCTTCAAGCGCTTCAGAAATAGCTTCTTCGCTTTCTTGAGCGGCCTTATTGCCCGTGTCGGGATTTGAGCCTGCACCGAGTCCTCGCGTCAATTTTGGTCCGAGCTGAATCTTCGTTTCGGCACGTGAGCTTTTGAGTGCCTGAACGTCAGTATTGGCCACGATGAATTCGACGCCCTTAACGTCATCTTCAATCATTCGATTGACGGCGTTTCCGCCGGCACCGCCAACGCCGATTACTTTGATAGTTGCACTGTTTAATGTTTCCGTATCATCCATTGAATAGTCCATAATAAAATCCTCCGTCATTCAATCATCGTTAATCAAAGAAGCTCTTAAAAAATCCAGCTATCTTAGAGGCAAATGAGCTTTTGTCTTGATTTGAATCCTGTTCTTCTAAATATTCTTCGTCGTATCCGTTTGTCTCTTTTTCATGATATTCGTTGTCGTAGTCCTTATGTTCTTCAGATTCTGAAACTAAGAATTCATCCTGATCATCAAGAGTATGACGAACGATTCGTTCAATTTCACTTTCATGGGTAATATAATCGACGATTCCGATTACCTGAGAAAATGACGGTATCCGCAAATTCATTTCTTGCGGAACATAAATCGAAACGTGCACGCCTAAAATTTCCTCTGCTAATTCTTTGATTCCCGGCAATGCAGCCAAACCACCGGTAATCACGACACCGCCTGGAAGCTGAAAAGCTTTGATTCCTTCCAAATCGTTTTTGAGCTTTTCAAAAATTTGCCGCATGCGAGCTTCAATAATTTCGGCAAGCTGCATTCCATTAACCATTTGAGGTTCCTGTTGTCCAACGACTGTTACAGGGAAGACGTCATCTGAAGATGCCATTGAAGTCGTCGCATAACCATAATTGCGTTTCAAAACCTCTGCATTTTCAATTGAAGTATTCAAAACGATCGAAATGTCTCGCGTAACGAAATCTCCGCCTTCCTGATCGACGTAAGTGTACTTCAGTTTATGATCATGAACGACTGCGGCAGTCGTCTGACCGCCGCCAAGATCAATCAAAATTGCTCCGAAATCTTGTTCCCCATCAGTCAAAGCAACGGTCGCCAATGCAAGAGGCGCAACGACCAAATCACGAACTTTGAGGTTTGCCCTTTCGACGCACTTCTTAATATTATGCAAAATCGTCTTCGGACCAGTATACATGACCCCTTGCATTTCCATTCTGACGCCAACCATTCCGCGCGGATCTTTGATTCCGTCAAAACCGTCGACAACGAACTCATCAGGAACGATATCGATCACGTCACGTTCAGGAGGCAGATTTTGGACTAACGCTGCCTCGGTTACTCTCCTGACGTCTTTATCGCTGATTTCTTTTGAATTGCCATCATCTTTTCCAACAGCAATCATCCCCTTGCAGCGTTCAATCGACAAGAGATTCGCAGGCACTCCTACGCTTACCTCTGATATCGGGTGCGATGCTTTCTCTTTGGCCTGGCCAACTGCTTCTTTGATTGCCTGGACCACCTGATCAATATCGACGACTACCCCACGATTCAACCCTGCAGAGCGGGTATTGCCATAACCGATGATGTTCATCTGGTTTTTCGCATACTCGGCAATCACCACTTTGATTGATGTTGTGCCGATGTCTAAACCGACATAAGTACCAGAATTATCCATCGATTTGCCTCCCTTTAATAATTTTTTAACATTTTAAATATACAAATCTATCCATATGATATAATTCTACCACAAAAAATCAAGTATTTCTTGTTTGTCAATACAATTATCAACTTTTTTTAAATTAAACTTCAATTTTTTTCTCTAATTTTTAGGATATGCGTAAGCTCCGACTTCTAAATCAATGATTCCTTTAAATTTCATTTTGGAAGTATACTGAGGATAATAGTTTATTTTCCTGGAGAATGTCGAAATTTGCGCAATGACTTCATTTCCGTCATTCATATAAACGTGAACCCTTTCCGGATCAACCTTGGATGGCTCAAAGTGAATTTCAGAGATGCACCCGCGGACTTTCCTGTCGACGCTGTCAACTTGAAGAGCCATGTCCTTTAGCAACCTGCGATTGTTGTTGAAGCCGTAAAATACAGGGTAGCTGCCGTCAAAATCTTCAACGCCGTAATTGACAGTCATGCCGGAGCTCGGAAGCTTATAGTACAAGTTGTCTCTTTCCACGTATCCGATGGTTCGATATTCCGTGATTGCTAAATTTACGTGATTGAATCGACTGATGCTAAGTTTGACCGATTTGACGTTTCCGACTTTATCCGAAATTCGTTTTTCAATTTTTGACTTATCGGGCCATATCGAAAAAAGCGATTCATAGTAGTTAAGTCCGCTTGCCTTGATGACGGCGATTTTCGTTTGCTTGTCGCCGCCAGAAACGTCTAATGACACCAAGCGGCTGATCGGCATAATCGAATAAAGCGAAATAAGCGCAGTCAATCCAAAAATCGTCAGTAGCGGAATCGTTTTTCGAAATAAACGCCTTTTTTGAATAGAGTTCGTCATCTTCAAGCCAGGATCCGGATGATATCGTCCAGCGTACTGAGCTTTTTCATGCTCAAGTCGACGTTTCTCTTGCAGCTTCCTCCATTTTTTAAACTTCGACGAGGAGCTCTTGTTATTTTCTAAACAATTTTGCTCCCCCCTAATCGTTATTATCTCACAAGAGATTCCAATACGCTGAGCAATCGATCAGCAGCGTCGGGAACTCCGGCAGCTTTTGCATTTGACGCCATCTCTTCTGATAATTCTGCATCATTTTCAAGCTCAGAAACGGCACCAAACAGCTTTTGACCATCAAGTTCTGCTTCCTTGATCATCAAAGCCGCTTTCTTTTCAACCAGACTCATCGCGTTATAAGTCTGGTGATCGTGCGTAACGTAAGGACTCGGAATCAGGATTGACGGAATCCCGAGTGCGGTGATTTCAGCCAGACTCGTTGCACCTGCCCGTCCAACAATCAGTGAAATTTCAGGCAAAATCGACGGCATGTCGTTAACATAAGGTACGATTGCAACATTTTGCGGCAAATCTTTTGCCGATGGGCTTGCCATAATCTTGTCATAATGAACGCGCCCGGTGACAAAAAGAACCTGCCATGGCTGTCCTTTAAAATATTTGATTGCTTCGAGCGCACTCTCGTTGATTCTTCTTGCTCCGCGTGAACCTCCAAAAATCAAGACAGTCCTTTTAGAAGGATCAAGACCGAACTCTTTCAGTCGATCCGACTTTTTAATTTTGACAACTTGTTGTGCTCGGGGATTTCCCGTAAAGACAATTTTTTCCTTTTCCGGAAAATCATCTTTTGCATGATCAAAGCAAATGCAGATTTTATCGACAAAGTGTCCCAAAAATTTGTTCGTAACGCCTGCGATGCTGTTTTGCTCATGAATCACCGTCGGAATTTTCATCCTGGCAGCCGCATAAAGAACTGAACCGCAAACATAGCCGCCCGTTCCGACAACAACATCCGGTTTGAAGGTCTTAATGATTTTCTTTGAATCATGAACGCTCTTTAAAAAAAGATAAATCGTTTTGAGATTCTTCAAAGAAAGCGAACGCTTAAATCCTTGAATTTCAATTGTTTTAAAATCAATTCCAGCATCAGGAACGATTCTTGATTCAAGTCCCCTGCTCGTTCCGACATACAAAATTTCAGCCGTCGGATCTTTTTCCTTCAAATCTTCAATCAATGCCAGTGCAGGATAGATATGTCCACCCGTCCCGCCGCCAGAAACTAACAAACGCATCATTTTTCCTCCCGTGTCAATTTTTCGACTTCTTCAATATATGCATCCCCGCGCGCTTCAAACGTTGGCCACTGATCCCAGCTTGCGCAGGCAGGAGAAAGCAAGACGATATCTCCTTCAGAACTCATCTCAT
>OHAA01002143.1_pt1 | contig 10915 bp, 11 predicted proteins | sample 1606051 | NCBI WGS metagenome assembly OHAA01 (sample SAMEA3541493, study PRJEB24748) | human gut metagenome | biome: human gut; feature: human-associated habitat; material: faeces | place: China | collected 2012
GAAGGTATGCGAAAGAGACATGCTAGTCAATACGCCAATTTTGGAAGCTTACGTATTTTAAAACTAAATTGATTTTAATCAGAAGATTCTTGATATCTCTCTTGCTCATATTCATATGCATTTCTTAGATAGGTGAAAAGTTCTAATAATTTATCTCTATCCTGTTTTTTTGAAGTACAAAATATTGAAAATTCATTTTGATCAAACAATAGACCAGTACGCCTATTGTTCATATCCCATAACTGTTGTAATATTTGTCTTCTTGAATTTTCATTATAAGTAATAATTATTATTCTTTTAGAGTTTCCATTCTCAATATTAAGGCTTGATTGTTTATTAAAAAAATCTGCAAAATATCGATAATCTGTACAACTAAGTGAATGACCAAAAAAAATAACAACTTTAGCTTCTTTTAAATTACGCTGTATATGGCATGAATGATAATGAGGGCTGAATGTTTTTATCATAAAATTATAATCAGTATCAATATCTACATCATCTTCAAAACCTAAAATGATAGAGTTGTCAATTGCTTTTCCATGTACATGAATATAATTATTTAATTCTCTAAAACCTAATTCTTTATATATTTTTTTTAAGTCTGTATAGTTGTAATTATAGATATTGTAACAATCAGTATTAGCTATACATTCGATAAGGGCATATGCCATAGAATCTCTTTTGAGATTTTTATAATCAAAAGAGTTAAGATACTTGCATAGGGCATTGGTTAGAGAATTAAAATGCTTTTGAAGATCAATCGTAAAATGACTTTTTCTATGACTTTGGTCTATTGCAAATAATTTTAGCTCTTCCTCAATATCTGTCCATGTTTGAAACTCATGTTTTGAAAGTAACCAATAAAATAAATTTGTTTCTTTCCCTAAATCTTGAAAATACTTACTATTTAAAAAATTTTGATATTGAGTAGATAAGCCCAAATCTAGATCAAATCCATTTCCTAAAATTATGATTCTTTTTTGCTGTCTTTCATCATTTTTCATTTCCTAAGTTTTCTAAGAATGAGAATATATTATTAGTTATATCTGCTGCCAATTGTATTTGTGTAATATCCCCCAAAAAAGTAAAATTGGTCTTTGTAAGTATCCATAATGCTATTTCTTGAGGGATTTTATGGTCATATGTTCCTTTTTGACTTATCCCTTTTCTTATATTGTATTGATATATCTCATTATATAACTTTCCGCAAATATTTAATAAATTATAGTATGTATCAATTTCTCCTTGTAAATAATAATTGCATAAAAGTTCCTTGTTATATAAATAATCACTCTCAATAGTAAAATTGTCAGATATAAGTTTGGGATTTGCATCCAAATATTTGATTATATTATCTGTTATATCTTTGGCTAATCGTTCTTTTGATAATCCTCTACAGAAATAATAATTTTTATGCTCTATTATATATTCTGCAATTTTATAAATTAATACATGGTCATATCCGTATATATCATCAGTTAGTTTTAATGATTTATTATAGTTTGATAATTCTTCATAGATACATCCAACTTTTCCTAGTAAAGTTGTATAATTGTTTATTCGAATATGAGCACCTAAATGACGATTATAAATATTTTCAATTGTTATAGCATAATCTCTTAGCTCTAAATCATTATTATGTTTAAGACTATTTTGTGCATCAACTACTTGTTCTCTTACAGATTCTCCTAATGAAAATCGAATACATTTTTTTACGTAATCCTTTTCTAGCCGTTGCTTTATGAATTCTTTTTTCTGAGCATCTTTAATATAAATCTCAACATATATTGTAAAATCATGAATTAAATCTGAACTAGAACAATATGTTTTTTTTAATATTTCGCTAATACTATAGGACGTTAATGTTACATTTCCTTCTAGTATTCCTTTTTGTAGCTTAAAAAAACCGTCTAATGAATTTTGAGAAAAATGATGTGATTCTTCTATTTTATTTTGAGGGTCTTGGGATAGTGTATTCTCTGTTTGTAGATCAGGTTCTTCTTTAGAATCATTTTGTAGAAATGTTTTCCAATTAGTCGAAATCGTTTTTGCTAAGATAAATGCTAAAGCTGTTTGTATAAAAAAAGAAGGTATCATAATTTTTAATTTAATAGATTATTTGTTGCGATAATTGTAATTTATATGCTAGTTTTTATTTATTCTAATTGAATATTAAAATTTTACAAATCAGATTAAAACAGTGGAAAGTTATAAGAAAAAAATGAAAATTCAAAGTAAAATGATTTTATTGTTATGTTGATTGAACTATCTACCTTAAAATTAGTGCTTTATTTATGCTTACAAGATAAGGAATGTATTAAATTAAATATACCTCATTTTTTATAATATATACTTGACTAAGTCAAACAACCTATTGCTCCCGGAAAAACAGGCGATGTTTCGGTTACTTTCGATCCCGAGGGACGTCCAGGGAAATTTGTCAAATCAGCAACGGTTTATTGTACCGGAATGAAGCGAGGATATCAGTTGCGTATTCGTGGAACAGTAGAACCCGAAGAGAAAAAATAGTTCCTTACCATCCCCGCCACTTATACATGGCGTATCCTACCCACTCGTGCAGCAGTTCCGGCCATTGGGCCAACGTACCTACAGAAGGCATGAAGCTTACACTTTGCCCTTTTACATCTACCCATGGATCTGTAATGTAACAATCCGGATAAATTCCTTCTGCCTGAAAAGCACTGACCGAACGCTTCATGTGTACGGCAGAAGTAATAATCACTATAGAAGCAGTATCCATCTCCTTGCCTAACAATTTTTTGGTAAATGTAACATTCTCTCTGGTATTGTTGGCAAAGGTTTCCATGATGATATCCTCTTGGGGAATACCCAGTTCGTTCAGGTATTTCATCATCCCCTGTGGATTGCCCTGTAAGCCTTTTCCATCCTTACTTTGGATGATAGATCCATCCGAGGCCAATACCAGCTTTTCAATTCTTTTACACTTATACAGCCGGATTCCCTCCGTCAACCTGTCCGCTATTCCGCTGAACTCCGGACGGTTCCGTTTCCAGTCCCAGAAACTGTACCCGCCTAGCACGATGCCATACTTGTAAGTTTTGCCCTCCGGCAGTGGACAGTCGTATTCCTTATACCATTGCTCTTCTGCTTTCTTCAGCAGCGGTGTATTCGTAAAAATCAGTGCCAGCAAAATAGCTGTAGCATATAGTCCTCTCTTCCATTTCCTGTTTTTGATTATCAGTCCGATAAGTAACGGAAGCAAAATAAATGTAACCGGAGTAGTTACTAAAAACGCTAAGAACGAGAACATAAGCCATATATTTTAATAATGAACGGACGTACAGAAACCAGACTGAGCCATACCTTGGCAAAGAACCACCACCAGAAGTCCCCTGGCTGTATCAACTTTCCTTTCCGTCTGACCTTTGTGACACGGGCAAAAATCTGTTTTTCATCGAGAGGGCCCTCTATTTCAGTTTGTGCATCCCCCACCATGTATAATTCCTTCCCTTTTATTTTATAAATACGGTGCATCACATATTGTCCGTCGGTACGCTGATAAAACACCATATCCCCCTTTTTCAGCGGACTGTTGGGCTTACTAAAATAAATTGTGTCCCGGTGATGTACCAGAAAAGGAGCCATGCTGCTTCCCGCTACTATCAGGCTGACCTCTTTCCCTGCATCTGTCAGCTCCCGTAACATTCCTACATACGTACGTGTATCGATAACTCTCATAAACTATTTATTAATCAGTTGCTTCAGAAAATCATATTCACATTGCGTAAAGCGGCACAGATACGACACATTTCCGTTATGTTCCTTTTCCAAAGAAACAGAAGCATAACACGCCTGGCAGAGTTTCCACAACTTACATCCTTTACAATCACTGTGTGCAGGCAACTCTTTCATCATTTCTTCCAGATTCTTCCAGGCCTCTTTTGCACTTATCTCTTCCAAACTGATAGCCGGATATTCCATCATTACACATGGTGTCATCCTTCCCTGCCAGTTGATCCATGCGGAACTTTTCCCTGCACGACACGTAATGACTACTTCATTCTGATAAGGAACGGCTTCTTCCGCTTCTTTTAATGTAGCAGCTATCACTTCCTTGAACTCACTGCTGTGTTTATGTTTCTGGTAGAGCGCATTATACCGTCCACCCTCTTCAGCAGTAAGACGGGCATCAATCGCTCCCATTCCGTTGCGTGTAGTCCGCGAACAAGGGAACATATAACTGTTCACTTCCGAAGGAATACCGAAACGATCGCCTATAGCCAGAATTTCGTCAAATTCGTGCTTGTTCTCTTTGACGACACTCACATTCAGTTTCGTATCGATATTATATTGTCGTAACAGTCTGATACCATTCATACACTGATCGAAACCATCTGCCCGGTGACAAAGCTTTTCGTAGGTTTCCCTGCTGACTCCATATAAGGTCACATTTACCCGTCGTGGGCGATACGCATGAAACAGTTGGGCAATCTCTTCCGTAATGCAAGTTCCGTTTGTATTCAAGGTAATGATAAACCCCATCTTCTTCAGTTCCTGATATAACTCCTTAAAATGCGGATACAATAACGGTTCCCCTCCTGTGAGCAGGATAAACAACGTACCCATCTCCTTCAGTTCCTGAGCTAGGTTCAGCCAAAAATCCAAATCTTTCAAACCTCCGTACTCTTTTACTTCTGTGGCTTTTATGCTTATGAAACACATGTCGCATTGCAAATTGCAGCAAGGCGTCAGCTCAAACGAAGCTGATATTGGAGTGCGTGCTTGTGTTGCTTTCAGTACCAGGTACTTTTCTACTCCTGTTATATCATCCAGTGAGTCCATTTTATAATAAATTTGGTTAGGATACAAAATAAATCTTGTGTTGTATAATTGAAAAATAAGGTCTGTCAACAATATATTTTGTTAGCAGACCTTATCTCATTATAGCTTTTTGGATATAGGTTAGGATGCATTAGGGCGATTTGGTACTGTTGCAACAACTGTACCCCGGTGATGCCATACTCTACCATCTGAAGCAGATGTTGTCCAATAGATATAATCATCTACCTGTACATTTCCAATAGACATATTTGTTATGGTACATGTCAAATCGCCCAATCCGTCAGTGCCTGTTTCTATCATTCTTTCAGCTTTACCGTCGTTATTGGCATCTCGTATAACTTGGTTGCCTATTGCCCCACAATGGTCATTGTCATGTGAACAGCCTAACTGCCACCAAGTTTTAGGTGGCCGTCCAGGAGCATAATGATTTTTTTCATAATCATTTGCTAAATCAACATCGCAGCATACTCCCCAGCATACCGCTATGTATTCATTGGGAGTAAACTCCTCAATCACCGTTTTAGGTGCAATCCATTTCTCTTTCATATTTTATTCCTCCATTATAAAATTAATTCCAATATAATCATTTACAAAACATCTTATATCCCGCTCCATACAACCTTTCTCATCATCGTATTTTTCTTTTGCCTTGGCAAGTACTTCAGGAATGGTAGAAGGAGTCTGGAACTGTTGCCATAAGAATTGAGCGATGGGATTCAGTGTTATCAATCCATTAATGGCTATATCATTACCTGTAGGGATTAGTAAACAATCTCCGTCTACTTCTCGCATTACGATGTTGGGGTTTGCTTTATAAATTTTTGTGTATTCTATCTTCCTACTTTGCTCTATGTATTGAGCTAATTCTTTATCCGAAAGTAAAGAAAGCTGCTTACTTGATAATTTTCCCATATTAGGGAAATGGTATAGTTTAGGCGTTTTGTAAAGTCGTTTCATATAACAATTTTCTCTCACTCTCTTTTTATCTAGAATATAAGCAATTAATTATAAATTGTTTATATAAACAGTATAATATTTATTACTTGTATCTGACTGCTGCAAATGTAAAAATCTTAAAGAAAAAAGAAAACTATTTAGTGTTAAAAATTAAAGTCATAAAAGCAAATTAATTTATATGCTGTTTTTATACTTGAATTATTGTTTCTCTTTAAAATCCAGTTTGGTTAATTACAGTTCAGGAAGCATTCGTTTTATCTTATTGACAAAGACATAACATGTATCATTTACTTCCAGACAAGTAACATTTAAATTGGTTCTATGATAAAATCGCTCAATAATTTGGGCTATCATAGGAAGATATGTTTTGATAACTCCGTCCTCTTTAAATTTATAAATCCTTTCCACCCTTTTCCAACCTTCATTACTATTATATTTGGCAATATAATACCGTTCATCTTTGTATTCGTAAAATGTATTTGATCCTTTTAGCTTATATTGTTCACTGAATAAACTGTTGTCTCCTTTGATTGCTTTATAAAAAGGTTCAGGAAGCAAATAGAAAGGTTTCCATATACCAGTATGGTAGTTATAATACTTAGTAATACCTTCCTGAAATGTAACTTCGTTGCAATATAAAATAAATCTGTTATCATAATCCTTTTGTTCTAATGGCGAACATACTATGCCGTCTTCAGATGCCAGATATTCAGACATAATTTTTTTATCCGCTTCATGTATGTTATATATGGCTTTAAATGCCAGGTAGTAGTCATAGATGAAGATAGCACAAAGTCCTGCCAGTATATATCTATTCCAATTTCTGAATTTTTCATTGAGTATAGGGGATATAAAGAATATAATTCTATATAGAAGTATGATTGAAAATATTTCAATGCCCATCAGTCCTCTTTCCTCTACATAACAAATAACTGATATAAAAGCAATTCCGCATCCGATAATCAATAAAAGCAGTAAATTGTTATTCACAAATTCTTTAAAAGTATGTTTATTTCGTATTCTCATGAATACGAGTGCTACAATTGCAATGATTGTTGCTTTCAACTTTAAAGCTATAAAAGGAATTCCTAAAGCGTAGATTCTGAATAGTATGGCTAAACCTATGGTGTCTGTTGAAAAAATGCTACTTCCAGCTCTATGTATTGTGCCAGGAGCAAAAATCATGCACATAGCTCCAATTGAATATCCAATCCATAACCACAACGTCTGTTTAGGCAGAGCAGGTTTTTTTATTAAATAATATAGTGTGCAAGCTCCCCATATAGGAGCTGCAAAAGCCTCATTTTGCCATCCACAGATAATACTTGCAATGAAAGCAAGTACGGGCAATTTAATTTTTCTGTAAATAGATTGTCTTAGCATATACAAGAATCCCATTGTAAATACGGCGGCCCATAAATAGTTTAAAGCGCCACACATCCATAACCAGGTCTGTCCGGGAACGGGAGTCAAAAACCATGTCAACATGAACAGGCAGATTATTTTTACATTGGTTATTCTTTCGTCCTTTTCGGCGACTTTTATCGTAAAGAATATCAGTAATACGAAAAAAACAGCATTAAGAATTTTAAAAATAATATCAAAATCGTTGGCACTAAATATAGCTGCGATTCCGTTTGCCCATATTCTTCCATTTCGGTTCATATAGTGAGCTATATTCGATTCTATGAAATCACCTGGGGTTTCAAGATATTCACTTTCATTGCTCCAGTTGAACGCATACCCATAATCATCACTGTTAAGTCTAGGATACAGATAAGTTAAAGGAATGAAAAGTAGAAAGATGCCGATGTAAAGCAGATAGGGATTCTTTTTATTCAGAAACATGATTTTTTGATTTTAATACAAATTTTACCATTAAAAAATTGATAGGAACGGCAATGCAGAATACAGGAAGAGGGGCATATTTGTCTGGTATTCCTAATTTGATGAATATACTTAGCAGGATAACCTGTAGTAAATAATTGATGAAATGGCTTAATCCGAATCCTATTCCTTTTTTTATTGTTGGTTTTGTTTTAAATGTAAACTTGTTCGATAGATAGAAGTTACATAGAAAACTTATTCCATAACCGATGGAATAAGCTATCCATGATACTATTATAAGATTTAATGCAAGATAGATTCCATAATGTATAATAGTAGCTATTATACCTACTATTCCGAATTTGAGAAATTCATAAAAATCTTGTTTCATTACTTCTTTAATATATTTTTTATCATTAGACTCTTTTATCGCTTATATTATGCAAAGTGAAAAATCTATCAGTGAGTAATTCATAATTAATCATCAATTTGATATCGAAATATTGTATATTTACTGATATATAGTTTTTTATATAATTAATATAAAGAAGAAGTAAATATACTCGTCTTTTATTTAGATTAATAGGTGAATCTGAATTAAGATGATGTTGTAAAATAAATTTTTGCTAATTTTTATTTCTTAAAACTGTTTCAAGAATATTGTTGAGCTTTTTGGACATTTTTATAGCTCCTTTACTATTTAAATGATCTACATTCATAAAATCTTCTTTAGTGAAGGTCGAATCTGATATAAAATTATGGTAATGTAAATCTTTATTTTGGGAGGTATAGTATTCCATTGTTTTTTGCGTCAATTCCCATTGAGTAGGATTGAAGTTCTTGTAGTAGCTACTCCATCCGGGATATGTTATAAATATGGTTTGAATATCGTATTTTTTTGTGATTTCATTTATCTTATTTAAGATATAAAGATTGGTTATATCTCCTTTATATAATGTATGTCTTTGTGCTGCGCTTTTGCCGTTCTTTTCCCAGTCGTAATTAGGATACTTCTCATACGAATTAGCTACACCTAATGAATCGCATATTATTAAATCTTTTCCTTTTAGATAGTAATCTATGAGAAATCTAAAATTTTCTTTTTTCAAGCATTCAAATTTATGACCAATTTTTACGCCATTATCAATATCGCAGTAAATTCTGTATTTATTAGCACGCCATTCATGAATATCTTTTTCAAAAAGTGTAAAATATGACATCGTAAAAACAATACATTTTAAATTCTTCATTTGCTTTATATATTTCTCAACTAGTAATTCGTCAAAAATGAATTCTTGTGAATGATATGCAAAATTAAATGTTTTGTATTGTATATATTTAGGATTTATTCCATCGAATGCATGAGAGTTTCCTAATATTAATACCTCTATGGAGTTAGAATTTTTATCCATATATTCTTTTTTATATTTGTGCGTATTAGGAATATTTCTAAAAGCTAATTCAAATGAAATACAAATCACTAATATTGGAATAATGAAAAGGAATAAGCTGCGAATTATAAATTTTTTTAATTGTTGCATATTGATTAGAATTGAAAGTAGATAAATGATTCCTGAGTGCCACTATAAAAATATATAGTAAGTAAAAATACCCAGTAAATGCAATAACGAATTGGAAAACTTTTAATTTGACTGATATTTGAAAGACCATATACATTTTTTCTATTTATCCATTCAAAGATTAACATTGTTATTAATGATATGAGAGTAATAGGTTCTTTATAATTAGGTATTGAAAAGAGTGATACATTGAACATCCTTTGAATGTAATCATATGCTTGATGGATATTTTCAGCACGAAATATAATCCAACCTATGACTACTAATAAAAATGTCGTGATCATCTCTATGGATTCTTTACAAGATGGAAATATCTTATTATTGGCGATGATATTTGTATTTTTTCTATTTTTATTCATAATTAAGAGAGGAATAAAAAGGCAAGCATGATAGAATCCCCATACAACAAAGGTCCAATTAGCCCCATGCCATAGCCCACTTATCAGAAAAATAATGAAAGTATTTCTAATCACTTTCTTTTTTGCGACTCTACTACCTCCTAATGGAATATATATATAATCTCTAAACCAGGTAGTTAAGGATATATGCCATTTTCTCCAGAATTCAGCTATATCTCTTGAGAAATATGGCATGTTAAAGTTTTGTTTGAGATTAATACCAAATAATTTACTTGTTCCGATGGCTATATCCGAATATCCTGAAAAATCTCCGTATATTTGAAAAGAAAAGTATACAGCACCTAATAATAAAGTTGATGCTGATTCATGTTGATAGTTTTCCCAAATTGTATTAACCCAGATTGCACAATTATCGGCGACAACTACTTTTTTAAAGAATCCCCATAAAATCTGCCTCATACCATCTACAGCCTTATTGTAATCGAAATGTCTTGCTTTATAAAACTGTGGTAATAAATTCGTTGCCCTTTCTATGGGGCCTGCAACAAGCTGAGGGAAAAAACTGACATAAGCCAAAAAGGCTATAATATCTTTTGTCGGATCTAATTTTTGCTTGTAAATATCAATACTGTAGCTTAAGGCTTGAAATGTATAAAAGCTAATACCTACAGGAAGCACAAGTTTGATGCTGTTATATTGTAAATGAATGCCTAGTAGATCAAAAGCATTTATAAAACTTTCCACAAAGAAATTATAATATTTAAATACACCAAGGATTGATAAGTTAAGTATGATATTTATTGAGGTTATTACTCTGCAATATTGATTATTGTTAGTTTTCTTTCTTATTTTCTGAATCAAACATCCACTATACCAACTTAATATTGATGTGAGTGCTATTAGCATAAGAAAACGCCAGTCCCACCATCCATAAAATATATAGCTGACAAATACTATAAAAAGGTTTTGTATTTTAAAATTCCTTTGAAAGACAAACCAATATAGAATGAAAACAACAGGTAGATATATTAGGAATTCAATAGAATTAAATAGCATAGTTTACAAATTGAATATGAGAAAGTTTATTATTTAAAGACCATTATATTCTCTTACTATATATACAGGCCTTCCTTTTGTTTCATGGAATATTCTTCCAATATATTCTCCGATAATTCCTAAGGCGAGTAGCTGTATGCCACCTAAAAATAATATTACAGATAAAAGGGTTGGGAAGCCTGATACCGGATCTCCAAAAAGTATAGCTTTTATAATGACATAAATCATATATATAAAAGCGCATAATGAAGTGAAAAGTAAGCATTCAGTAAACCCCGTCAAATTCCAGCCTTGATTCTTCGTATTTTTGTG
>OHAA01002149.1_pt1 | contig 10903 bp, 13 predicted proteins | sample 1606051 | NCBI WGS metagenome assembly OHAA01 (sample SAMEA3541493, study PRJEB24748) | human gut metagenome | biome: human gut; feature: human-associated habitat; material: faeces | place: China | collected 2012
GAAAATTAAAGGGAGAGGAGAGATAAAAGAGGCCCTGCAAGCCGGAAACATCACCGTTCCTGCCAACAGCCTGGTAACGGGTGCAGCGGTGATCCGGGGGGAACGGCTGGATATCCTGATCAGCAGCATCGAATATGCGGGGAATATCATTCCCGTGCAGCTGGCGACCTATGATGTGGATGGGCAGAAAGGAATCTTTGTTCCCGGCTCCGAAACCCGCAGTGCGGCAAAGGACGCGGCGGGGACGGTCAGCGAGAGCATGGGAAACAGCGTGTCGTTTGCACGTTCCGCCGGGCAGCAGGTGGTGATGGACCTGACGCGCGGAGTCATGCAGGGCGGCACGCGGTTGATCGCCGGACGGGTTCGCGCGGTCAAGGTGACACTGAAAGCCGGATATAAGGTGCTGCTGGTCACAAAGAGACAATAACGGATTATTCACTTTAATAAAAAAGACAAGACAATGAAAATAGTTATAGCATTCTTGATGGCTGTTCTGGCCTCGGTATCCGGTTTTTCACAGGAGGAAAGGCCGGTAAATCCCGTCAGGATTCTGACGGCGGGCCAGCATATCATCCCTTATAAAATTGAGGTCACTTTCAGCAAGACGGTGCATATCCTTTTTCCTGCCGAGGTACGCTATGTAGACCTGGGCAGTAACAATATCATTGCGGGCAAGGCCGACGGGGTGGAGAATGTGGTACGTGTAAAAGCGGCGGTAAAAGAGTTTCCGGGAGAGACAAACTTCTCGGTTATTACAGGCGACGGTTCCTTCTTTTCTTTCAATGTGGTTTATAAAGAGGAGCCTTCCACGCTGAACATCAATATGGACCAATGGATGAACCCGGACGAAAGGGAAAAGAAAGGAGGCAGTTCCATCCGTGTCACGGAGCTGGGTGAAGAAGATCCAACGGTTATCGCCAGCGTGATGTACACCATCCACCGGCTGGACCGCAGGGACGTGAAGCATATCGGATGCCGCCAGTTCGGGATGCAGGTTCTTCTGAAAGGTATTTATGTGCATAAGAACCTGCTCTTCTTCCACGTTTCCCTGACGAATAATTCCCATGTGCCTTTCGATGTGGATTTCGTGCGGTTTAAAATAGTGGATAAGAAGATAGCCAAACGGACGGCGCAGCAGGAAACCTATATCGAACCGGTACGCACGCTCAATGCCCTGACACGCATCGAGGGAAAAGGTACGGGACGTATCGTGTATGCTTTCCCGAAGATAATTATTCCTGATGAAAAGTTATTGGAAGTGGAAATCTACGAGAAAGCAGGAGGCCGCCACCAGCGGTTCTATATTGAGAATAGTGATCTGGTGGATGCGCGTGTCATGAATGAATTAATCAAGGAGTAATCATGAAAAGGGTTTTATTTATTATGTTATGTATTTGTCTGCCCTTTGCGGCGGACAAATCCTTTGCCCAACGCTATTTGCCGGGACAACAGGGCATCCAGCTTACGCTTGGCGGTGTAGACAACTTCGGTTCCAATGTAAAGCATTTAGGCGGTAACTTTCAGGTGGGCCTGGCTTTGAGCCGGTATAACCGAAACCATTCCCGGTGGTTGTTCGGGGTGGATTATGTGAAGAAGCACTATTCTTATAAGGAGATTGCAATACCCAAAGCGCAGTTTACCGGAGAAATAGGTTATTTCGTGCCGTTCTTCTCGGACCGTGGCAAGAACGTGTTCTTCTCTGCCGGTCTTTCCGCTCTGGCCGGTTATGAGACAACCAACTGGAACGGGAAGCTGCTCTATGACGGGGCGACACTTAAGAATGACGGCTGCTTCATTTACGGTTTTGTTCCGGCTTTCGAGATGGAAGTGTTCCTTTCGGACAGGCTGGTGCTTCTTTTCAATGTCCGCCAAAGGATATTCTTCGGTTCGTCCGTTGGACATTTCCACACGGTGGCGGCTGTCGGATTCAAGTACATTTTTAATTAGGGATAGCATGGAAAAAAATAATTGGAATATAGACCAGATGCTGCACTGGCTGGACATAAAAATAGAACGGGAAAAACGGGACATAGCCAAGCTAGAGAAACAGATGGACGGGGATTTTCTGTACTATTTCGAGTGGAATGCGGAGAGCCTGTACAAATCACACTTTATGTCAGACTGTTATAAGAAACTCCGCCAGGCGGTGGATGGAATAAAAGACATCGATGAAATCAGGAATGTCCTCAAAGAGAATGCCGCCTGCTGTGAGAAAAAACTGCTGGACGGCCAATTGGATTGCCGAAGTTCCAGCCGGGGGGGCGAACATGGCCCATTCCATGAGACTAGAATGTATGCAGCAGCTAATAAAGGATTACCGGGAATTTGCGAATATTCTTTCAGTAACGCCTCCTGAAGAGAATCAGCAGCAGACACATAAAAACGGGAAGAAAGAAGGACCGCCTGAAAGGAAGATAAAACGGGGTATCAGGTGTTAGCCATGCCGCCGGATTCAAGTAAATTATCAATTTAGTAATACGTAAAGTCATGAAGATAAAATTAATTGCAAGTAGTATCATGCTCACATTACTTTGCCTGCTGGGTAGCTGTGACGATAAACTGGAAGTGCAGCAGGCTTATGATTTCTCCCTTACCTCATGGTATCTTCAAAAAACCATCTCCCCGGATGAAACTGTGGAGATCCGTCTGACACTCAATCGCAGTGGAAACTATGAGAAAGCCCGCTATCAAATCGGTTATATACAGATGGAGGGTAGCGGTGAGGTATACGACAAGAAGAATGTCCGGCTGGTGAACCGGGAGATGCAACCGTTGGATTCGATTGCGGAGTTGGACGGCAGCGATCCTTGCCGGCAGGTATTCACACTCTTCTATCGTAACCGGAGCAGCAAGAATGCGGAGATTAAGTTTGTGGTGACGGATAATTTCCACCAGAAAAGAGAACTGGATGTGTCTTTTCAGAGCGAAACGGATACGAAACAATAAACGGGGCAACGATGGATAAAAGTGATTTAAGGATCGAACAGTTGCAGCAATATCTTGACAAGAAGAAAGGTGTTGTGGAAAGCAATATAAAAGAGTATAGCGCACAACTGAAAAGCAACTATCTTTATTTCTTTGGTTGGCATGCCGATGACTTGTATAAGGCCTATTATATGGATAAAAATTACAAGGCTATTCAAGAGTCGATTGATGCCGCTGAAACGCCGAAGGATATTGAAGGGATTTTGAAGCGTTGTACACTGTATATAGAAGATGATCTCCTGCATGGTCCGCTTGTTGCAAGGAGTACCAGTCCGATGTCGAATATGGCCCATTCCCTGGAGATGGAATGCAAACAGGAATTACTCAAGGACCTACGGAAATTAAATAGAATTCTTCAGAGTGAGACTGTCAGTGAAAGAATGAGGCCGCAAGAAGCACCGCGACAAGAGATTGTGCCCGTGAAAGAAAAAAAGAGAACGGGACCACGGTTAAGATAATATCAATTAAAAGCAATAAAAAAGCTACTGAAACAAAATTCAGTAGCTTTTTATTTATCACAGTCTTACAATTCCGGTTATACCAGATAAGACTCTAAAAGATAATGTATGAATAACCGGCCCTTTTCCGTCCAAACGGTCAACATAGCCGTTCCGGTTTCTCCTGTACGGCTTTCCCATACATGGGTCCGGGTTGCCGTATAGCCTTGATTCTGGTAAGGAGCTTTGAGTAGCCACTGGCCGGATTGGCGGAACTGGATGCCTGCCCATCGGAGCCGCTTGTTCAGCATGCCGGCAGTCATTCCCAATTCTTTGGCTATCTGTGTGGTTGTGTAGGTGCTTTGGGATTGCAGGACTTTGTCGTAATACTGAACTTTTGGGGCTTGTAGCTTGAGTTTCAGTATGGCATAGTTGTTCTCCTTCTCCAATGCTGAAATACGGCTGTCACGCTCTTTTATACGCTTCTGTGCGAGCAATACGGCACGTGCAAGCAGTTCATTGTCCGTTTCGCCCTTCTTCCCCAGAAGATAGCCTCCGTTCTTTAGCGTTTCAGGCACAAGTTCATCGAATATCCAGCTTTCGAATTTCTCGGCGGAAGGCAGCTTGCTGCCGGCAATCAGCCGGTATACGTTTCCTTCGCTGATGTACTTGATTTTCTGGACGGCACTGCGTGTGGGGGTGTCGTAAACCACGACGCCCATTGGTTTACAGTGTCTTACGACGGCATCCCGCGGATTGGAGTAGCCAAGTGCGGCGGCAACATCCGAGGCGCAGAACCATATTTTCCCGTCAATTTCCAGTGTCCGGACGCGTCCGAACTCGGGATGTTCAAATACTGATATTTTATTCATGATTGTCTGATTTATAAGTTTCTTCTATTGCTTTGAATATCTCGTAGACTACCTGGGGGACGATGGCGTTTCCGTATCCTTTGATGGACTTTTCTCTTCACTGAGAAAAGGTAATACCGTCCAACTTGGAGGAAAACCCATCATCTCGGCCACAAACAGGGGATTGAGTTGGAAACTCTTTCCAGTCCGGGCGAAGAAATCGGGGAGGCTGTTCTTTTCCGGTATCCGACCTCTCTTCTCCAGACTCTCCAGACTTGCCGCACCCTTCCAGTCCCTCGCTGTCGGAGTGGGAATCATCTCTTCCCGAATCCATTGGGATATGACTTCTTCAAGATTCCCCTTGTTCCGGTTGGCAAGCTCCGGGCTGTTCAGATTGCATCCGTTTATCAGATTGGCTCTCGGAGTGGGCAGCAGTTCCACCATTCTCCCCAATCCTACGCTCCAACACTGTCCTTTCCGGTTGACTTTCCGTATCTTCCCTTTCGGACTCATTATGATCCGGTCATCCTTCCCGATGATGGTTCCCACATCCGCATCGCTGGCTACCGGAGTGGGCAGAAGTCCCTCACGTATTATCTCCGGCAGTCCCTGCTGGCGTCTGTTCGGTCCCCTGCGCTTGTAATCCTGGGCTGTCACGGTGGGCAATAAACCATACCCGGTCCCGGCGGTGGGGAGCTCCGACGGCACAAGCCGGTATAAGTACCGGCTGGACGGAATATCCTTCACGTTCAAGATCACGGCAAATGGTTTCAACAACATATTGCTGCCGTCTTTTAAATACAGGCTCACTCTCTCCGAATAGAGTGGACTGACTTCCCACTTCAGTCTCCTGGCCGGGCTGTACCATCGTGAGGATGCCAGCAACGTTCTCACCAATAACCCAATCGGGCCTGATCTCATGTATGGCCCTGAGCATATGAGGCCAGAGGTAACGGTTATCATCCGCTCCTTTTCTTTGGCCTGCGACAGAGAATGGTTGACAAGGAAAACCTCCTGTAAGGACATTGATTTTTCCTCTCCATTCTCTGAAATCTGTCGTTGCGACATCTGTATAACTTTTTGCATCTTTAAACCAGTAATTTAAAATGGTATTACAAAAATCGTCTATCTCACAATGGAAGGCATTCTGCCATCCCATTCATTCGGCTGCCAGGTCGGGGGCACCGAATCCGCTGAACAGGGAAGCGTGTACCAGAAGCTTCCGCTGTTTCTTTTCCTGTTCTTCTTTCATTGTTATTCATTATTTAGAGGTTCGAGATTCATTACTTTCTTGTCAATCTTGCGATAGACACTCCCCATCTCCAGCATATTCTCCAATCGGAGCAGGTCGGTGATTTCATAGACGGTCATCCCTTTCTGCGTTGTAAAGCGGATATATCCTTTCTGTCGCTGTATCTCTACTTCTTCGGGAGTCATGTGCAGGACTTCACAGATTTCCTGCAAGGTCAGGGTAAGGCTTACTTCCTTAACCGTGTAGATGTAAGTCAGGATGTTCAGCATCTGGAGGCATTTGCGGTGTGATTTGACGAGTGCTGCGAATTTGTTTCGTTCAATGACGATTACTTTACTTTGATTTTCCATATGAATTTTTATTTATGAGTTAATAGAATCGGATATAAAATCTTCTTGTTTGCATTCTTCTCTTAGGAATTTATGCACGTCCGAGGCCCAGAAGTAAATCTTGCCACTAAGTTTAAAATAAGGGAGTTTGCCCGAATTACGCCAGCGGATCAGGGTACGGTCGCAGACTTTCAACATCAGCCGCATGTCCCGACTGTCCAGCATTTGCTTGCCGTTGAAACTAGTTACTGCTTCCAGAGCCGTTTCCAACTTGGCAATCAGTTTTCGTTGTTCCTCAAAGTTTTCCTTTATCATTGCTTTGAGTATCTCAATATCATTTCTGTTCTCTTCCATACAATATTCTTTTGTTCCAATGGGTTATTTTTCTTTCTTCGGTTGCAAAGTTTTCAAAAATGGGCATGAAAAAATAGGGCTGACGGTTACCGCCAGCCCTATTTTTTCTTTGTAACTTACTTAATATCAATGTGGATTTTTAGAATTTTCTTTGTTCCTTCATAAAAAGAAATGTCTTTTTATAACGTAATTTTAGACTCAAAAAAAGATTTTCTTATTTATGGATTATTCTGGAATAAACAATAGTTCATAATCTTTCTTTTATGACTCATAATTATTTAACTATTTATAGATTGTATATAGGAAATGTGAGAGGCTTTTCAACTATATCAATGATTTCCTCTTTCTACATCAACATCTATCATCTTATATAGATTCTTTAAAGATATTATGAAGAATACTGCATACAAATATTCGCAGGATTACATACACCTCACCTTGTGTATAATAATATTACTAACAGCTCAATTAATTTTATATTTCAATATTATAATTTTCATTTAAACAGATTTTTCTTTTTCCCAAAAAGGTAATGCAATTTTACTATTGTCAAAATCATTATCAACGACAATTGCAGCAGAGTATCGAGCTCTGGTAATTGCTACATATAATTTGCTTTTAGTCACAGCTTTGAGTTGATTCTTTCCACTACGCAAAAAATCAAGAATAGGTGTTGTTGGGTATATTAGTGAACTATCTGCTTGTAAGCCTTTAGATTCACCATAATTATATGTAGTTTCAGTCTTTATTGTAGGCTTCTGAAGTGAATCCCATACTAGAGAAATGGGATTGTACTCTGTTATATAAGTTAGGATATCTTCCTTTTTCAGAAGGAACATACCTGTTTTACGAGAGTATTCTTTCCGGCGTTTGTTGCATTGTGCGCATTTACAAGAATCGGATTTTGGGTGATCACTACTCACTTTTGAAGCAAAATCGCATATTTGTTGAACACATCTATGCGACAGATTTAGTGTTGTTGTATCGATATCGGCATATATTTTTCGTTTTGTATTTACTTTTTCTGTTATATATAAATTTATCTTTCCATTATATTTCTTGTTTTTAGGACATGCGGATGTTGAATATGTGTGTTGTCTTGGGTCACCACACAAGATACATTTTATTTCTGATTGTGATCTTAGTATCACTTTTATTATCTCAAAATCCCATCCCGATAAATCCTGTGCTTCATCAATAAATATTGCATCAGCAATGTTTGAAAGTCGTTCTAATAATGAAATAGGATTGGTTTCATAACATTGATAAGCAAACTCACTGAGTTTATCTGAATACAAATTTCTTTGTTTGTTATCCAAGAACTTTTCAATAGGGGTATGGTAAGTTGTGAAAGTTCTACCATCTTTTGTCTTAATAACTCCAGATTGGCCTTCAACATAGACCATCCCTACATGATTATCATACAGAATGTTAATGACAGAGCCTTTGAATGGCCTTATCCAAAAATCTAAAAGAAAAGTATACCATCCAACAACTACAATTGCCTTGGGTATATATCCGTATTTTTGAATGATTCGCTCTTTTATATTTTCTTGATTCTTCGACGTATATGTGACTATTATAAGATATTTACCTGCATCTACAGCTCTGTCGAGGGACTGGTAAACTTGTTCAAGGATAAAGGATGTTTTACCTGAACCTGCTGCTGCAATATATACCATACTATTTCCCATTATTCTTTAATCCAATTAACAGCATTAACAATATAATCAGGCACAGAAAAATCTAATTTATCAACTTTATTTAGCAGTTTAAATGCCCATTCGGTTTTATTGTTTTTCATAAAAGCAGCCAAATCAGCTTCAGTGTCATTAGGTTTCTTATGTATTCTGACTGCATCAGATAGTTCTTGGATTTTTTTTTTTTTGATTTTTTCTGACAAAAGAGGGTTCCAACGTATTTAGTGTTGTATCGTTTTCCGTATATATGGAAACATTTTTAGGCAGGATTTCCAAACCTCTTTGCTTTTTCAGACTATCAAGGTCCTTTCCGTCATTATCTGTAATAACAGCAACTTTTTTTTGAAACGGAGAAACTATGTTAACATATTCTTTAAATCCAACTCCTTCTACAGATATAACTTCAATATTATCATCAAATGGATGACGCCCATATTGTCGATAGTAATAATAAGTTAATACCATTTCATCCGTAGGACCTTCTACTAATATTGCAGAATTGCACAGTATTAGTCTCAATGTCGGATAGTTAGATACCTTTGTGAAAAATTTAAATTTATCTTTATCGTCATTCTGAATTTTTTGAGTTTTTATTTCCCCATTTTCATTTTCTATAAGAATAAGATTCGCTAAGTCAAGCTTGTTTGCTATAAAATTATTATGCGTCGTTATTATTAACTGCGTATTTTGAGCATTGATGTTCTCTTCTATCTTACTAATGAGTTCATACATCTTTGTATGGGAAAGATGAGATTCAGGCTCTTCTATAATGATAATTTTAGGTTTATCAGTTTGATGATTTTTATCAATAGAAAGCATCGTCTTTAAAATACAGAGTTCGCCAGCTCCAATTTGTTCAATAGGAATGTTCTCTAAAAAAGGACAAAGAATATCACGCAAAATAATTTTAGAGGTTATGTCGATAGAAACCTCCAAGTTTTCTCTTTCTTGTTTGAGTCTTGTGTTTATTTCTGTGATATTTTGTTGTTCCTCAAAACCTTGTTTAAGGTATCGAAGACTAGACTTGATTTTGGTGAAATCATTATCACCGATATATTTTCTTAATAAATGTGCAATGTATTGGTTAGACGATGAATTGAAATAATTCGAGGAAGAATCAACAAGCTGTACATAGTAGGGTATAAGGAGTTGCTTAACTGGTTTGTCAGAAAACCAATTTCTTTCAATCTTATAATATTCGCAAGGAATATGGATACACGTTTCTTTTTCAAGTTCATACAATTCTGAATATGATTCGTCATCAAAACATATTTTGAGTTGTAGTCCTCTTGATAGTGTATGAAGTGTATTATTATTAGTACCAGAAAATTCATCTTTCTTAGTGTCAAAAAACACTTCAATAGTAATTATCGGAGGAACTTTATCTACTTTGAATTGTTCTACAGCCAAAGTATGAAAAAGATAAGGAGTCACTTCGAGTTTGTTAAGTCCATATCCTAATGCAAGCGATAATGCTTCAATGATTGTGGATTTACCTACACCATTATTTCCAACAATGATATTTTTAAAATCATTGAAGGATATATCTGCTTTTTTTATTCCTTTGAAATTATGTATAATAAGTCTCTGAATCATTTTTTAATAGAATTTACTGGTATTACGCAAAAGTAACTATTTTGCAACATTTATCGGCCCTAAAAATGAAAAAATATAGACCATTCTCTATTATTACAATAAATAATGCAATTCTCTCATGCTTAATAAAATACATCTAATATTTCATTTTATATTCTTATACTAAAAGAATTGCATTACTCTCTATTACTTAGTTGTATTGTGCTGCATTCATTATACAACTCTATTTTCTGAATGCTTTTTCTTCTTCATAGGATGATGTGCAGTAAAATAGATAGTACTATTTTCCCACACAAATGCTAACTGAGAATTATGATGATGAAAGATACATAGTAGAAAAAACTAGCAATTAATAGCCAACCCTTCTTGAAAAAACACTCTGATTAACTTGTAACCACCAAAAACATTGCTTACCTTTGCGTTAGAGAGATATTTGAAATTATGCAGAGCAATGCAATGTGTAGCTGGACTTTCACTACTATATCGTTACCTGCATCTTTATAAAAACACTTTTAATCGCTGATTTATAAAAGATTAAAACGAACTACACGCTTTTTCGGTGTGAAACCAAAGGTTCCAATGCATGAAACTATTGGTTTTGCCGTATGAAACAGTTATTTCATGGGTAAGAGCGGGAGTGGAAACGATTGGATGCTGTTCAATAAGTCAACCTTTCCTTCATTGATAAGTCTCAGAATTAACTCTCCCAACAGTGTGTTTTGTCGGGTAGACCTAGTACAGGTAAAGCTTTCCGAGTTATTTTTGTTCTTCTCCCTCAAACACCAGTTCTACTTTTACAGGGAAATGGTCCGAGGGCGTGCGGGCTTGATAAACTTTGATGTCGATTTCTTCCGGACAGTCCGTTGCGTCCTTCTTGCCTCCGTTTCCTCTGATACTGCGATACGTGTCTGTCAGCACACCATATCTTTTTACTTTGAAAACAGGAGAGACGAATACATGGTCGATGCGGCTTTCCGTAAAACTGTCCGGATCGAAATCATTGAATGTTCCGTTGGTTGCATAGCGGAAGTCACACTTCTCATAAGAGTCGCAAAGCACACCTTTGCTGACAAAAGCGTCATAAGACTGATGAGTCTGGTCAACGTTGAAGTCGCCGGTCAGGATAGCCGGAAGCTCTTTACCCTTACCGAGTTCCTTCATCTTGTCTTGCACGAGATAAGCACTTTCCACGCGGGCCTTCTTGCCGATATGGTCCATGTGCAGGTTGAAGAATAGAAATTCAAAGCCCGTATCTTTGCATTTGAAGTGTCCCCAACTGCAAATGCGGGGCAGGACTGCATCCCAGCCTTTACTCGGCACGTCCGGAGTCTCCGACAACCAGAAATCGCCTTTCTCTATCACATCAAATTTGTCGGTGCGGTAGAAGATAGCGGAGTGT
>OHAA01002157.1_pt1 | contig 10873 bp, 8 predicted proteins | sample 1606051 | NCBI WGS metagenome assembly OHAA01 (sample SAMEA3541493, study PRJEB24748) | human gut metagenome | biome: human gut; feature: human-associated habitat; material: faeces | place: China | collected 2012
CCCATCACGGCGATTCCGAGCATCGACCGCTCGCAACCGATCCGATCGAGCAGCACACCGCCCCCGAATCGGCCGATACCGCTGCCGATGTTGACGAATCCAATGATGAACGCCGCGGCCATGTCGTCGACGCCGAGTGTCAGGGGCAACTCGCGACCGATGCCCGTGATGCCCATGCCGTTGCTCCCCATGAAAAAGAGGAACAGGAACTCAAGGTAGAACACGGGAGATGAGAGCAAGCCATGGCACTCCCCCTCCCCCGCCCCCGCATCTCGCGCGGGGCCGGCGACAGGTTCGGGCAAGCCGATCTCGTCGAGCCGGGGCGCCCTGATGACAAAGGAGCTCGCGACGATCAAGGCCGCAAAGACGACGCCCAGGCACCCAATCACGACGCGCCAGGGAAACATGGCGTAGAGCCCCGTCGCCAACGGCCCGAGCAGAAAACCGCCCATGCCGAACCCCATGAGGCAAACGCCCTGGGCGAACCCCGGTTTATCAGGGAACCATGCGCTGACCACGGGGATCACGATGTTGTAGACGAGGCCTATCCCAAAACTCGCGAGCATGCCGTACATGAGCGCGGCGAACGCGAGGCTCTCGGCCCCGGCGGCATGGGGAACTCCCAAAAAGCCGACGAGCAGCAACGACGCCCCAAGCAGGAGGCCGCGGCGGACGCGCCGTCTCGCCATGAGCCTCCCCGATGCCAGCCCACCGACGGTGAACGCCGTGATGGAGAGCGCGAAAATAAAGGTCATTCCCGACATGGGCCATGCGAACTCCGCCTTGAGGGGTGCCAGCAAGACGGAGTACGCGTAGATGAGGCCCAGGAACAACAGCAACGCCATGCCGACGCAAAGCACGACGGAACGCTTTGTCCGTCCCATATGCGATTAACCGGCGAGACGATCGTTGATGAGCTCGGAGACCTGGGAGGCGAAGACTATCGGGTGATGCTAACCAACTATGCCAGTTCTTTTCTGTACGAAGGCAAGACGGATTCTGCACTTGTCTATACGCTTCAGGCCGAAAAGCGTTCGGAGCTGGATAAAGATACGGCTATGCTGATAGAAAACCTGAATCAGCTGGGCGCTATCTACCGGCGCAAGAAGCGGCTGAATGAATCGATTCATAGTTTTGAACAGGCACTTCGCCTGTGCGAGGCTCAAGGTAACTTCCGGACGGTTGCTCACATCTATGGCAACATTGCAACGGTGTATTGCGATTCGGACCAGCCCGAAGCAGCTCTTCCTTTCTCGCAGAAAGCGGTCGACTATGCTTTGCGCTATGGCACTCCGCAGATGATAGGCCTGTTCTATGTCAATCTTGGAGCTATCCAGTGTAATATCGCAGGGAAAAGTCGGGAGGCGGTTGTTACGTTGCAAAAGGCTATTCCGGTGTTGGAAGAAGTAAACAACAAACGACGTCTTTGCGAAGCCTACAATTATCTGGCCAATGCCTATCGTACATTGGGGCAGACGGATAGTGCCATGATTTGTTTGCAAAGCCTGGAGGAAATGGTTGGCGAACTTCGGACGGACGTGGAGCGTTATCGTTACCATCAGACCCGTGCCCCTTTGATGCAGGACAGAAAGCAATATCGTGAGGCGATGGCTTCTTACCTCGCTCTGATAGATATGCAAAAGGCGGGTTATCGCGACATAAAGGATTATGACGTGTATCTGCATTTGTCCGAATGCTTGCATGCGTTGCATGAATATCCAAAGGCCTATAAAAGTCTGCGTACGGCATACGCTTTGCGCGACTCGGCATCGCGTGAGGAATATTCCGAACAGCTTTCGGACTTTCTGGTAAAATATAGGACTAAGGAGAAAGAACTGGAGATTACGCGCTTGCAGCAGAAAGAACTGGAGCGGGAAGCAGCATTGTTGCGCAGCCGTATTGTGTTGGGCGGAACCATTGCTTTGTTGCTGATGCTGATACTTGTTTTTCTTTATGTGCGCCAGCGCCAGAAGGCACGTGTGGCCCAGTTGGCACAGGCGGCAGGCGAAAAAGAACGGCAGTTTCTGGCTTTGCAGAAAGATACCGAACAACGTCTTGCACGCAAGTATATCGACGGATTGGAAAGCGAACGCGAGCGGATGGCTGCCGAACTGCACGATGATGTCTGCAACAGTCTGCTGGCTCTCGGCATGAACATACGGGCGATAACCGAGGACCGTCACGACCAAGCGATGAATGAACAGCTTGCGGTGCTCGATGCTACCCGTGAACGCTTGCGCAGCATGTCGCATGAACTGATGCCGCCGGCTTTTCAGTATGCAACCATCGACGAAATGCTGGGCGATTACATCTGGCACCTGTCGCTGCCTGAAGGAACGAAGGCCGAGTATCATTCTACCGAGGGAGTTGACTGGAAACAGATTCCGCAAGCCATCGGTTTTGAGTTTTATCGCATCGTTCAGGAAGCGGTGAGCAATGCTTTGAAGTATGCTGACGCATCGCTGGTCAGAGTAGAGCTGCGGTTGGAAGGAGCATCATTGTCCGTGCGTGTAGACGATGACGGGAAAGGTTTCGATCTGAATAAGAAGAAAAAAGGAATCGGCTTGCAAACCATCATGCAAAGAGCCGAAACCATCGGTGCAACTGTGCAGCTGGATGCTCATCCCGGACAAGGTACGCATCTGGCAGTAACTGTTAAAGTGAAATTGAACGAATATGGAGAAGAGAGAGAAAGCTGAAGTGTTAGTGGTTGACGACCACAGCCTGGTGCTCGAAGGCATTTGCAGGGTTGTGAACCGGATGCCGGAAGCGATAGTGGCCGATGCGGTGACTTCCGGTATAAAAGCTGCTGAACTGATAGCCAAGCGCGATTATGATATTTATATACTGGATGTCAGCATTCCCGACCTGTCTGGCTTTGAGCTGATAGCCCGCATACGCGAGCTGAATGAACAGGCGCTGATTATTGTAAATACGATGCACGAAGAAGTGTGGATAGCAAACAGGCTTGCCCAGAGCGGGGTCAATGCCGTTATACTGAAAGCTTCGGCATCGTCCGAATTGGCAGCGGCTATTCGCAGTGTTCTTCAGGGGAAGTCGTACACCTGCCCTCGTTTTGCATCTATTTGTCGGATGTTGGCTCGTCATTCGGCCGAACTGTTGCCTCACGACCTTCCTACACGGCGCGAGCTTGAAGTGTTGCAGGGCATAGCAAAGGGACTGAGTACTCGTGAGATAGCAGCCCAGTTGAGTATTTCGGAAAATACGGTAGAGACTTTCCGTAAAAGGCTGATATCTAAATTTGATGCTCGAAATGCCGTTGATATGGTATTGAAAGCCGTGTCACGGGGATGGCTGAAGTTGGAATAAGGACGAAAAAGGAGCCTCTCACGGTTTTCCGTGATTTTTATATGAAAACTATAGGTTATTTTTGTGGCGTATTTGAAATCTCCTTTAATGCTTCGGATAGGAAGCATATAGCAGACAAATGTATGTCGTGATGATATGCAATTCTATTAACTGGTTTTATGAGAACAAAAAAACGCAGCTCTTTATGGCTGCGTTTTTTGTATCTTATCCTTCGATATTCTGGATTTCTACTTCTCTTACTTTGCGGAACAGGTCCGAAGCAAAGATGAAATTGTTCAGCCGTTCGTTGCTCGAAGTGAAAATGTCGTCTTTACTGCCTTCCCATTCTTTATGGCCTTCATAAATGAAAATAATTTCTTCGCCGATCCCCATCACCGAGTTCATATCGTGTGTGTTGATCAGGGTTGTCATGTTGTATTCGCGTGTAATGTCCTGTATCAGCTCGTCGATGACCAGCGATGTCTTGGGGTCGAGGCCCGAGTTGGGCTCGTCGCAGAACAGGTATTGCGGGTTCAGTGCGATGGCACGGGCTATGGCTACACGCTTTTGCATACCGCCGCTTATTTCGCCGGGATATTTGTTTTGGGCTTCGGTCAGGTTGACACGGTCCAGGCAGAACATGGCCCGGCGGGTACGGTCGCGTAAAGTGTCGTTGCTGAACATATTCAGCGGAAACATGACGTTTTCCAGCACAGTCATTGAGTCGAAGAGTGCGGCGCTTTGAAAAATCATACCCATTTCGCGCCGTAAGGCTTTTTTCTCCTTCTTGTTCATAGTCAAGAAGTTGCGGTTGTCGTACAGCAGCTCTCCTTTTTCGGGTGTCAGCAGTCCGACGATGCACTTCATCAGTACGGTTTTTCCCGAACCGCTTTGTCCGATAATCAGGCTGGTCTTTCCATTCTCGAAGGTAGCACTGATGTCGGTCAATACGTTCTTTTCTTCAAATGACTTGCATAGTCCTTTCAGTTCTATCATAATTGTTTCTGTTTTCTGTTACGATTTTCCGTTTATCCCATCAATAGTTGTGTCAGTACCAGGTCGGCAAAAAGTATCAGTACGCTACTGGTCACAACCGAGTCGGTCGAGGCTTTGCCCACTTCGATAGATCCGCCGTCGACGGTATAGCCGAAGAAAGCCGATACGCTGGCAATGATGAAGGCAAAAAACAGTGACTTGATGATGCCGCACCAGATGAACCATTCTACAAACATGTATTGCAGACCATATTCGAGGTCGGTAGCCGTCATAATGCCCCCGAACCAGCAGGTGGCAAAGGCTCCGATGATGCCGGCGAAGATACTGAAAGTCACCAGTAACGGAATCATGGTAACCATGGCGAATATTTTGGGCAGAATGAGATAGCTTGCCGAATTGACTCCCATGATCTCCAATGCGTCAATCTGCTGCGTGACGCGCATTGTTCCCAGTTCGGAAGCGATGTTGGAACCGACTTTTCCTGCCAGAATCAGACACATGATGGAGGACGAGAACTCCAGCAGCATGATTTCGCGGGTCACATAGCCAACGGTCCATCGGGGCATCCAGGGGCTTTCGATGTTCAGCTTGATCTGTATGGTGATAACGGCACCGATGAAGAACGATATCAGCAATACGATGCCGATGGAGTTTACGCCCAGCTTCTCCATTTCGTTGAGGTATTGGCGGAAGAACATGCGCATACGTTCGGGGCGGGAGAAAGTTCGTCCCATGAGCATGAAATATCTTCCTACTGTCTTAAGGGCTTTTATCATAACTTCTGAGTTAGTATTTGTCTGCAAATGTACGGCTTTTCAGCATATTTTGCTACATTTGCGGCAAAATTAGCTGATATGGAAGAAACTAAAATGGTGCTTCGCACGGAAGATTTGGTCAAAAAGTACGGAAAGCGCACAGTGGTAAGTCATGTATCGTTTGATGTCAAGCAGGGAGAGATTGTCGGACTGCTCGGACCGAACGGTGCCGGAAAGACTACGTCGTTCTACATGACAGTAGGATTGATAACTCCTAACGAAGGTCGTATTTTCCTGGACGATCTTGACATCACGAAATATCCGGTGTATAAGCGTGCTCAGACCGGCATCGGTTATCTGGCGCAGGAAGCTTCCGTTTTCCGTCAGATGAGTGTGGAAGACAATATCGCTTCTGTACTTGAGATGACTAACAAACCCTTGGAATATCAGAAAGAAAAACTGGAAAGCCTGATAGCCGAGTTCCGTCTTCAGAAAGTACGTAAGAACAAGGGTAACCAGCTTTCGGGTGGTGAGCGCCGACGTACGGAGATTGCCCGCTGTCTGGCTATCGACCCCAAATTTATTATGCTTGACGAACCTTTTGCCGGTGTCGACCCGATTGCTGTAGAAGATATCCAACAGATTGTATGGCGACTGAAGGATAAGAACATCGGTATTCTTATTACCGACCACAACGTGCAGGAAACATTGAGTATCACCAGTCGTGCTTACCTGCTGTTCGAGGGCAAGATCCTGTTCCAGGGTACGCCTGAAGAGTTGGCCGAGAATAAGATTGTGCGCGAAAAGTACTTGAGTAACAGCTTTGTGCTGCGTCGCAAGGATTTTATGGTTTAGTCTTTTCGCTCGCAGACAAACTACCTTAGATTATTTAATGCCGAAATATTATGAAACATTTGATGAAACTACTGTATTGTTTTTTGTTCTTTGTGTCTTTTGCCGGTTGTGGTAAAGCTACAGAGTATGTTTTGACATCTCCTGCCGGAGAGATTTCTCTCGAAGTATTCCAATCCGATAGCGGAAACTGGAGTTATCGTCTGTCTGCTTACGACTCCCTGTTGGTGAATACTTCGTTGTTAGGATTTCAGGATTCTCTGAACAGCCAGCTGTTTACTGCCAGTCGTGTTAAGCTGGTATCTGCAGAAAGAAATCAGCATAATGGTGTCTGGAAACCGGTATGGGGCAAACGAAGCAGTGTAAAAGACTGCTACAACGAACTTTCTCTGACTTTTTCTTTGGGAGATTCCGATCGTACGCTCGGCATGGCTTTCCGGGCTTACGATGATGGTGTAGCATTCCGCTATTTTGTTCCCGAAGATTCTCCATTGGCTATAGATAAGGTGATGGAAAGTACCCGTTTTGCTTTCAATGGCGATTATACAGCTTGGTTCTATAATAACGAGTGGCATAATATCGGCCCTGAACGTCTGACTGAATCGGAAGGTACCCGCCAGCCTGTAATGACAGTACAGGTGGACAGTACGTTGTACATGGCTCTGCACGAAGCCGACTTGCATACCGATGCTCCTTTGCTTTTGCGTTCAGCCAAAGGCGAACGGACTTTTGAAGTCGAACCTCAGGCGGTCGACCTGGCAGCGGGCTATCTGTCGGCATGGAGAGTGATTTTTGTAGGACGTACTCCTGGCGCGATGGTCGATTCTCACCTGATTGAGTTGCTGAATCCCGATCCTACGGGCGACTTTTCGTGGGTGAAACCCGGTGTGGCTGTTTGGGACTGGCGTATTGACGGTGCCCAGTGGGAAGGCTTTACGTATGGAATGAATTATCCTTCGTGGGTACGTATGATTGACTTTGCAGCCGAACAACATATTCCTTATCTGGTGCTTGATGCCAATTGGTACGGTCCTGAACACGAGGCAGAGTCTAATCCGATTTCGGGAGACAAATCATCGGATGTAAAACGTATTATCCAATATGGTAAGGAAAAAGGGGTGGGCGTATGGCTCTATCTGAATGATGTAGGCGGACGGCGATATCCTATCGAAGAAACTCTTTCGCAATATGCTTCGTGGGGAGCAGCCGGAATCAAATATGGTTTTATGAGCGGAACTCCCCGTGAAAAGAATCTGTGGACACAGAAAATAACTGCTTTGTGCGCACAGAACAGGCTGCTTGTCGATTTCCACGATGGTCCTGTTCATCCTTACGGTCAGATGCGTACGTGGCCCAATGCCGTTACGCGTGAATATTGTCAGGCACAGCTCGATGCCCATCGGGTATTCCAGCCTAAGACATTTGTTACTTCTGTATTTGTCAATATGATAGCAGGTCCCATCGACATGAACAACGGTATGTTCGACCTACGGCAGGGGAACACTACCCGTGTGGATGAAAGCCAGCCGGTTCCTTCTACTTTGGTGTCCGAGGCTGCGCGTACGCTTATCGTCTTTTCGGGAGCTACTGTTATTCCCGATATTCCTGAATTCTATCGTAAATACCCTCCTTTGTTGGAGTTCATCAGTGCACAGCAGATGCCTTGGTTGGAGAGCCGTACGCTTTGTGGAAAGATTGGTGAGTACATTGCCATGATGAGAGAAACAAAAGAGGCTTATCTGGTAGGCGTGGCTACGAACGAAGAGGGACGCACACTCGACCTGCCAATGGATTTTCTGGAGAAAGGAACGGAATACGAGGCTGTGGTGGTGGAAGACGGCGATGATGCCCATTACCTGCATAATCGCGAGCAGCTGAAAGTGCGTCGGCAACAGGTGTCGGCCGATTCTGTAGTGCAGGTGAAGCTGGCTCCGGGTGGTGGCTGCTGTTTGCTGATCAGAAAGAAAATCTGATGTGAATCTGTTTGGCTGCTGCTTGGAGAGCATAATTTGTAGTTGTCCTTACATCGATAATGAAAAGCTGCAGCTTATATTCGGAGATTTATATAAAAAGAGCTGGCCGGGCGGCAGATTATTGGCGTTTTTTTAGAATGGAAGGTGGTTTATATGAATGAAAGGCGTATTTTTGTACCCGATCATAATTAAACTAACTCCTATGAAAAGAAAACTACTGCTATCCGGAATTATGGGCTGTCTGTCGTTAGGCATGTTGTCAGCCCAAGAATTCCATTTACAACCCACTCCTCAGGTTTATGAAGCGTCTCAGGACAGCATTGCTCTTCCTTTGACTTATGCACTTTCTGCTGATCAGAAACTGGAAGATTCTCCTGCCTTGCTTTTGCTTGAAAAATTATTGCCTGGTAAGGCTGAAAAGGCTGCGTTTCGCATCAGTATCGGTACTAAGGGCGATAAAGCCGTGAAAAAGTACGCTCGACGTATTCCTGCCAATCCGGAAGGTTATTATCTGAAGGTAGATAAGGACGAGATTATTATTGCTGGTACCGACGAACGGGGTACTTATTATGGCGTGCAGACGCTGGCTCAGTTACTTACTTTGCCTAAATTGCCTTTGGCTGAGATAACGGACTATCCTGATGTGCCTTACCGTGGTGTGGTGGAAGGCTTTTATGGTACTCCCTGGAGTCATGAGGCACGTCTTAGTCAGTTGGAGTTTTATGGACGTAATAAAATGAATGTTTATTTGTATGGTCCGAAAGACGATCCTTATCATAGTACTCCCAACTGGCGGAAACCTTATCCTGAACGTGAAGCGGCTCAGCTGAAAGAACTGGTAGACAAAGCTGCCGAGAATGGGGTAATCTTTTATTGGGCTATCCATCCGGGACAGGATATTAAGTGGAACGATGAAGATCGTCAGAATCTGCTGAATAAGTTCGAACACATGTATGAGCTGGGTGTGCGTGGTTTTGCTGTTTTCTTCGATGATATTTCGGGTGAAGGAACCAAAGCAGACAAGCAGGCCGAACTGCTTAATTATCTGGATGACCATTTTGTAAAGGTGAAGGGCGATGTGGAACCGCTCATCATGTGTCCTACGGAATATAACAGATCGTGGTCTAACGTGGCTGGAGGCTATCTTACTACGTTGGGCGAGAAACTGAACCCGGGCATTCAGATCATGTGGACAGGAAACCGTGTTATTGCCACGATCGACCGTGAATCGATGGACTTTATCAATCCTTTAATAAAACGTAAAGCATACATCTGGTGGAATTTCCCGGTTTCAGACTATGTACGCGATCACTTGCTTATGGGACCGGTTTATGGTAACGGACTCGACATTGCCGATCAAATGGAAGGTTTTGTCTCTAATCCGATGGAACATGCCGAAGCTTCTAAAATAGCTTTGTATAGTGTGGCAGACTATGCTTGGAATCTGGCAGACTATGACAGTGATGCTTCCTGGAAACGTGCTATTCGCAGTTTGATGCCTCTTCACGCTTCCAGTCTTGAAACTTTTGCAGTTCACAATTCCGATTTGGGAGTTAACGGTCATGGGTTCCGTCGCGATGAGTCTGTGGCCCTGCAACCGGCTTTACAGGCATTGCTCTCGGCTTACAAGGAAAATGGGACTATCGATGAAAATGCGTTCAGCCAGGTAGAAACGGAATGCCGGAAAATTGTAGAAGCGGCCGATTGCTTGATGGCATCGCAAGAAAATATGGCTTTGATAACCGAAATAGAACCGTGGCTGATGCAGTTTAAACTGGTGGGACAATATGGAGAGTCGGTGCTCCGTATGCTGCAATCTCTTAAAGCTTCGGATGCTGAGGCTTTTGATGCTGCTTATGCACACGCCAAGGCCTTGCAGATGCTGATGTACAAAATTGATACTTCTTACAATCAGAATCCCTATCAGCCTGGCCTCGTATTCGTGGAGGATGCGTTCGGCGCTGAATCCCGAGCTGTAATCCAGTCCGCTCAGCGTCCGGAACCACGAGTGCGCCACGACGATGTCCGCCGTCGCCTGTTCGTGTAGGGCCTGCCAGTCGCCTTCGTTCTGCGAGGCGATCGGGATGAAGCGCGAGTTGTCCTCCTCGCCGCCTTCGCGGATGACGAACATCACCTGCCCCGGGTTCCCGGCGAACCGTCTCTCGGCCAGCCGCACGATGCGCTCGGCGTCGGCCTCGCTCGCGGCCGACGAGTCGAGCAGCATGACACCCGAGAGCTGGAACGAGTTGTCGAGCCGCGAGATGTTCCAGCGGTCGGTCTTGTAGGCGATCGCCGAGACGTTCAGCCCGGCGATATAGGGCGGAACGCCGTAGTGCTCGAACGCCGGTTCGTAGTCCTTGTAGTGGACCATCGTGCGCAGCGTGCCGTCCGGCTGCTCCTCGAAGAGCGGGTAGAGCGGCAGCCGCCGCGCCTCGGATGTGCGGAAGGCGCTCCAGTCGTGGTGCAGCAGAACGTGCCGCGACGTTATTTTAGTAATATCGGTGTTGCCGAGTTCCTGGTAGAAGCTGCCGAACTGAATGTGGGAGACAAGTTGCTGATTACAGGTCCCACTACAGGAGCAGTATTCACTACGCTCGATGAAGCTCGTGTAGACTTGAAACCGGTGCAAACCGTGAAGAAAGGACAGCATTTCTCGATGAAAGCGGACAAAATACGTCCCAGTGACAAACTCTATAAGCTGGTTTCTACAGAAGAACTGAAGAAGTTCAAGGGACTGGATATTGAGAAAACACGTGGATGATACACTTTTGATACAGTTATATTGAATATGGAAAAGTATATCTATGAGTTAGAGATGAAGGTGCGCGATTACGAGTGTGATCTGCAAGGCATCGTGAATAATGCAAATTACCAGCACTATTTGGAGCATACCCGTCATGAGTTTCTGCTATCTACCGGTGTCAGTTTTGCGGGATTGCACGAACAGGGAGTCGATCCGGTAGTGGCACGTATCAATATGGCTTTTAA
>OHAA01002159.1_pt1 | contig 10871 bp, 8 predicted proteins | sample 1606051 | NCBI WGS metagenome assembly OHAA01 (sample SAMEA3541493, study PRJEB24748) | human gut metagenome | biome: human gut; feature: human-associated habitat; material: faeces | place: China | collected 2012
AGAACTGCTGAAGTTCTGCACCCCGCGTCTGTGGGTTCTGTCCTGGTTCTCCCTGGCAGCCGGCGTTATGCTGGGCCTGTTCCACCTGTAAGAATCAGTTTCAGAAATAGCTTATAGAAATAAAATAGGTTCCCAAAGAGGATGTGCTCCGGCACATCCTCTTTTTCCTTATTAGGCCCCTCCAAACGTGGAGGGGCTGGCAGTCCGGAGGACTGACTGAGGAAGTTCAATGCAAAGAGGCCCCTTCAGCGGTTCGCGGCTCGCTGCGCAGCTTCACCCTACGGGTTTGCTTTGCAGGCCGCTATCGCATGGGCCTTATGGACCAAACAGCCATTTGCAGAATTTGTCGGGCTGTTTGGATGCGGCCGCAAAGCGTTGCGCTCACATAAACCAAGAGCATATCCGTAGTTCAAAATGCTCTTGGTTTATGTGAGCCATGTGATAGCCGTCCGTGATTCCGAACCCCAAAGGGTGAAGGGGAACGGAGTACGGCGAACCACTGAGGGGCTGGCAGTCCGGAAGACTGACTGAGGAAGTTCAATGCAAAGAGGCTCCGGCCGTTCAGACCCACTCGTTTTCCGCTTCTTGCCGCCAGGCAGGTTCTAAGCCCTCTTCTCTGCCCTTTTAGCCGCTTTCCTGCGGTACCAGGGGAAACGGCTTAGGCCGTTTTCTTCTTCTGCTGAACGTCTTCCAAAATGCGTTTTTAAGCGTTCTTGGTTTCTCCCCTACCACCAGGTATTATTCTCTCCCAGCGGCTCTCTCAGAGCCAATTTGGCGCTGCTTCAGGCAGTAAAAAACCGGGTAAGCTGTACACTTTGGTACAACTTACCCGGTTTTCTTTATTTTCTTTCACCCTATGCTTGGTTATTCTGTTTCAAAAGCCGTTTTTCCGCATGGGCATTTTCCTTGGCACTGATGTCGTTCATCACCAGCAGCAGGGCATTTCCCGCCCAAAACAGCATACCCAGCTGAATGTTGAACAGGGTATAATCCGTCAGGCCGCTGACAAAAATCCCCACCAGGCTGGCCAAATACCCGCAGGCCACGCCCCGGATCCAGGGGGAAGCCTTCCGATGCCGGATTTCCTTGGCCAGGAGCACCAGCCGGAAGATGACGTACAGAAACAGGAGAATCCCCGGGATGCCCAGCTCCGCCGTAATGTTCAGCAGCATATTATGCCCGTGGTACATGATTACATCTTCACTGATAAAGAAGTTGTAATTGGGAAAGGCGAACTGGTACCCGTACCAGCCCACCCCCAGGGGATGGTCCTGGATCATGTCCAGGGAGCTCTGGAGGTACATGAACCGCAGCTCTGCCGAGGTATCCGTTACGGAAAAGATGGACATAATCCGGGCCGCCAGTTGGTTCCAGCCCAGGTACAGCACCGCCAGACCGCCTCCGATAAAAGGCAGCAGGGCTTTGTGGTAAAAGGCGCCGGCAAACACAAACAGCACCCAGAAATACGCCACCCAGTTGCCCCGGGAGAAGGTGAAGATCAAGCAGGCCGTGGACAGCAGGAAAATCAGCACCAGGGACCAGCGGGTTTTGCCGCCCTTTAAGGGAGCAAAGAGCCCTTCACAGTAGGCCACGGTCATTACCAGGTAGGTTCCAAAGATATTGGGGTTTACCAGGGTGGAAATGGCCCGGCGCTGGAGCTGGTGGAAGGCCTGGTGGTCAATCCAGTCCGCTTCCTGGAGGCTGTTGCCAAAGAAGTATTGCCACAGCCCGAAAACAGTTACCACCGCAGCAGAAATCATGAATACCTTCATGAGAAACAGGGACCGCCGGCTGGTGCTGGCATAGCGCAGCAGCAGGTAGAAAATCCCCGCTTCCTGGCCCATGACCCACACCCAGTTGAACAGGCTGGCACCCGGGTTCAGAGACCACAGGGTGCTGACGCCGCTGAGGATAAACAGGGCCCACAGGGGTCGGCTCAGGTAGGAGGGCACCGTGATGGCCGGCCAGAACTGCCGGGTGCGCACCACATTCACCAGGTTCAGCAAAAAACAAACCAGAAAGGCAATTCCTGCCGCCCACTGGTTCAGGGGCAGGACAAAAATCAAGACGGCCAGTGCAGCATAGGTAACTTGGTTCAGATTCCAGGATTGGGGCAGTCCCCAGCCTCGTGGTCGTTTACGCATTCCATCACCTATCCAATCCCAGCTCTTTGAAGGTCCCTACCAGGTACAAAGAGCCGCAGACACAAACCACAGCCTCCGGACCCGCTTCGCTGACCGCCCTGTGGTAGGCAGCAGCCAGGTCCGGCATGGGAATGGCATTTTTGTGAAGCCGTTTGGCCAGCTTTTCCGGAGTTTCCGCTCTGTCCCCGGTATGGGCCAAGACGGTATAGATGGTATCCGTATCCCGGAACAGGATCTGGGAAACCAGGCTCACGTCCTTGTCCGCCATCATGCCGAAGACGAAAATCCGGTGGGCGTCAGGATAATAATCGTCCAGGGCCTTCCGCAGCACCGTCACCCCAGAGGGGTTGTGGGCGCCGTCCAGAATAATGTCCGGCTTTTGGTGGATCAGCTCCAGCCGGCCGGGCCAGCGGGCAGCGGCCAGGCCTTCCAGCACGGCCTTTTCCGTAAGGGCCGGGTCCTTTTGGGCCAGCACCCAGGCAGCCTGCATAGCAGCTGCTGCGTTCAAAATCTGGTGGGCTCCCGCCAGATGGATGGTAGCTTCCAGTTCCGTCTGGGGGTTGCGGAAAACGAATTCCTGGGCCGCCATGGTGCTGTTAAGCATCTGGGCGGAAAAATTCTTTTCGTATTCATAGCAGGGGGCGTGCTGGGCTTCCGCTTCCGCCCGGATGACCCGCAGGGCATCACCTTCTGCTTCCGTAACCACCGGCACCCCCGGCTTGATAATACCGGCTTTTTGGATGGCAATGGCCTCAATGGTCTTCCCCAGCCGGTCCGTATGTTCCAGAGTCACGTTGGTAATCACAGAAACTTCCGGGATAATCACGTTGGTGGAGTCCCACAGACCTCCCATGCCTACTTCAATCACGGCGTAATCCACCTGCTGCTGGGCAAAGTACAGAAAACCCATGGCCGTAATCACTTCAAACTGGGTGGGTTCTTCCCCGCCCCCGGCCAGCCAGGCGTCCACTGCCTGCTTTACCTGTTCCGTTACCTGGGCAAAGTCAGCATTGGAAATTTCCTCACCGTTGATGGTCATTCGCTCGTTGTACCGGACAAAATGGGGGGAAGTATAGGTCCCGGTCTTTTTCCCGGCCGCCATGAGTATCCGGCTCAGGAACGTGGCCACACTGCCCTTGCCGTTAGTTCCGGTAATATGAATGGTCCGGAGCTTGCGTTCCGGATGGTCCAGGGCCGCCAAAATGCCCTGGATTCGTTCCAAGCCCAAATGAATGCCGAACTTGCCCCGGCTTTCCACATACGCTAATGCAGACGCATAATCCATTGGTGCAGCACCTCTCTCTAGTCAAATGCACTTACAGCTTGCGCAGGGTTTCCATCCGTTCCTTCAGCCCTTGGATCTTGGCTTCGGTTTCTGCCTGTTTGGCTTTTTCTTTTTCTACCACTTCGGCAGGAGCCTTGGCCAGGAAGCCGGCGTTGCTGAGCTTGCCAGCCGTCCGTTTGGCTTCTTTTTCTGCTCCGTCCAGTTCTTTCTGGAGCCGGGCCAGTTCTTTTTCTACGTCAATCAGGCCCTTCAGGGGCAGGTAGACCTTGGCACCGGTTACTACGGCGGTCAGGGCGTTTTCCGGAGCTGCGTCTTCGGCGCCGCCTACCGTCAGCACGTCCACGGTACCCAGCCGGCATACGTAGTCGCTGTTGTTCTTGAATACGTCCACCAGTTCAGGATCTGCCAGTACCAGGGCCGGAGCCTTATGGCCGGGGGCAGCGCCCACTTCCGCTCTCATGTTCCGGATGGCCTTGATCACATCCATCAGGGCGGTCATTTGCTTTTCAGCGGCATCATCCAGCAGGTCGCCGGCCATATGGGGCCAGGGAGCAATCATGATGCTTTCCCCTTCGTGGGGCAGATGCTGCCAGATTTCTTCCGTAATAAACGGCATGAACGGGTGCAGCAGCTTCATGGCATCGCCCAGCACCTGGCACAGGACGGCTTGGGCAGTAGCCCGTTCCGCTGCATCGTCCTTATTGTACAGGCGGGGTTTGATCAGTTCGATATACCAGTCGCAGACTTCACCCCAGATGAAATCGTAGATCAGGCGGCCAGCTTCACCCAGTTCAAATTTATCCAGATAGGAGGATACTTCGCCGATGGTGTGCTGCAGCCGGGACAGAATCCATTTGTCTGCCAGGGTGTAGGGGTTCCGGGGTGCCTTGGGATCGTAGCCGTCCAGGTTCATCAGGGCGAACCGGGAAGCATTCCAGATCTTGTTGGCAAAGTTACGGGTGGATTCAATCCGGTTCCAGTAGAACCGCATATCGTTGCCCGGGGTGTTCCCGGTAATCAGCATAAAGCGCAGGGTGTCGGCGCCGTATTTGTCCACCACTTCCAGGGGATCGATGCCGTTGCCCAGGGATTTGGACATTTTACGGCCCTGTTCGTCCCGGACCAGGCCGTGGATGAACACGTGCTTAAAGGGAATTTCCTTCATGAATTCCATGCCCATGACCAGCATCCGGGCCACCCAGAAGAAAATAATGTCGTAGCCGGTGACCAGTACGCTGGTGGGATAGAACTGTTCCAGTTCTTCCGTCTTGTCCGGCCAGCCAAAGGTAGAGAACGGCCACAGGGCGGAGCTGAACCAGGTATCCAGGGCATCTTCATCCTGGTGTACATGGCCGCCGCATTTGGGGCAGCGGTCCAGATCCGTCCGGGAGGCGGTTACTTCCCCGCAGTCATCGCAGTACCACACAGGAATCCGGTGGCCCCACCAGATCTGCCGGGAAATGCACCAATCGTGGAGGTTGTCCATCCAGTTGGTGTAGGTCTTGGTAAAGCGGCTGGGTACAAACTGGGTCCGGCCGTCTTCTACGCAGTCCACGGCGGCTTTCACCAGGGGCTGCATCTTTACGAACCATTGGGTGGAAACCAGGGGTTCCACAATATGGCCGCAGCGCTGGCAGTGGCCTACGGAGTGGGGGCATTCCTCCACTTTCACCAAAAGCCCCGCAGCTTCCAGGTCAGCCACAATGTTCTTGCGGCATTCGTAGCGGTCCTGACCGGCGTATTTGCCGGCTTCCTTGGTCATCTTGCCGTCCTGGCCGATAACGGTAATCATGTCCAGGTGCTGGCGCTGACCCATTTCATAGTCGTTGGGGTCATGGGCCGGGGTAATCTTTACGGCACCGGTACCAAACTCCAGGTCTACATAATCGTCGGCAATAACGGGAATCAGCCGGTCCGTGGTGGGCAGTTTCACCTTTTTGCCCACAAACTTGCCGTACCGTTCATCCTTGGGGTTCACGGCAACGGCGGTATCGCCGGGCATGGTTTCCGGACGGGTGGTGGCGATGGTCAGGTAGACCCCTTCTTCGCCGTCCACCGGGTATTTTACATACCACAGATGGCCTGCATCATCCTTATGTTCCACTTCTACGTCACTTAAAGCCGTACGGCAGTTGACGCACCAGTTGATCATCCGGGTGCCCTTGTAGATCAGGCCCTTTTCGTACAGGCTCACAAAGGCTTCCCGCACGGCACGGCTCAGGCCTTCGTCCATGGTAAAGCGCTGGCGGTCCCAGTCGCAGGAAATGCCCAGGGATTTCAGCTGGGTAACGATTCTGTCCCCGTATTCTTCCTTCCACTGCCAAACCCGTTTGACGAATTCTTCCCGGCCCAGGTCATAGCGGGTCAGACCTTCTTTTTTCTTCAGTTCTTCTTCTACCTTGATTTGGGTAGCCAGGCCGGCATGGTCATAGCCGGGCAGCCAGCAGGTATTGTCCCCCATCATCCGGTGCCAGCGCACCAGGATATCCTGGAGGGTATTGTCCAGGGCATGGCCCATGTGCAGCTTGCCGGTAATGTTCGGCGGGGGAATGACCACGCTGAACGGAGGGCGGCTCTTGTCCACTTCCTGATGGAAGTAGCCCTGTTTCATCCAATATGCATACCATTTCTTTTCCACCGCGGCAGGATCATATACCTTGGGGATGTTGTTTTCTTCTGCCATTTTTTTCCTCCTTAAAAAAAATAACCCGTCCCTGTTATAGGACGAGTTGACTTCGCGGTACCACCTACATTCTCAATTGCTTGAGCACCTTGGAGGCTTAACGCGCCTTGACGGGCAGGGCTGCTGCACCCTGCCGGCTCCCGGACGACTTCCAGCGGCTGACGTGGATGCTTGCACCGACCGCACCCTCTCTGCAACGCAGCTTGGCTGTACTCCTTCCGTTCATAGCCATTGGTCATATGATATTACAGTTAATTCTAGCAAGCCTCACCAGAAAAGTCAATGGAGAACGCCCTACAGGGACTCGATCTGCCGGCAGAGGATTTTTCCCATGCTTTCGGCCATTTTGTCCAGCTCATGAATCCGGATGCAGTCCTTGCCGAAGATTTTCCGGGCGTCTTCCATACCGCCCTTGACCTCGTCGTTGATGAGGCCAATAATCCGAATGCCTTCCCGGCGCAGGGCCGCCGCCTCGTCCGCCGTATCCGCCACGGCCCGGCCTTCCCGGTACTCGGGCTGGTACAGGCTCCCTTCCTTCCGGAAGGGCCGGTCATCGTTGGGCTGGGCATCGGTGAGCATAATAAGGATTTTTTTCGTCTGGGAAAAGTCCCCCATCAGCTGCCGGGCGCCCCGCAGAGCCAAACCGTCCCGGTTCCTGCCGGTGGCCACGTAGTTAAAGACGTTGGTGCACTTCTTTTTTTCCTCGTAGCTCTTGAACAGGGTCAGCACCGTGTAGCTGCGCAGGGTGCTGAAGGAATACACCTGGTAGGGAATGCCGCACTGGCGCAGGGCCTCAGCAATGACAAAGGCCTGGGAGGCGATGACGGGCTGGGCTCCCCCCCGGGAGGCCGAAGCATCCAGCATAATATCCACGGTAAAGTCCGGGGTAGCCACCACTTCCTGGTTGTAAAACACCCGGGGGTCCTGGAGCTTGGCGGCCCGCCAGACCAGACTGGGCACCAGTTCCCCGGCCTTGACCGGCACCGGCAGCTTGGTCCGTACCAGCCGCATGGCGCTGCGGATCTGCTGGGTCAGGCGGATAATGCTCTGCCGGGCCTTTTCCCCGTGTTCCTTGTAGTAGGCCAGGTTCCGCACCCGCTGCCGGCGGGCTCCCTGAAGCCACAGGGAGGCTTCCCCGGTGCTGCCCTTGCTCCCCAGGTGGCCCCGGGTAAAGTGCAGGTGGCAGCCCTTATGGACGCCTACGCAGCAGGCCTGGTCGATTTCCAGCTGCTTTTGGGGCGGATAAATGGACGTCCCGAAGCAGTGGATGATGTAATCATAGTTTTGGGCAGCGGTCTGGCCGGTAATAATGGCCATGAGCCCGTTATGGGCGTGCTTCCCCGACAGCAGGTCTTCTGCCTGCTGCTTGGAATATAAAAAATTAAAGATGGATTCCTGTTTTTTGGCAAACTGGGGCACAATCCAGCTGAGGAAATCCCCCAGCCCCTTGCCGATGATGACCTTTTCCAGACTTTCCCGCACCAGAAAGTGGGACACAAAGTACTTTTTGGTCAGCTTCCGGAAATGCTCACACAACGTGGCCGTATCCCAGCTGGGGTCAAAGGCCAGGCTTTGGTACAGGGCCTTGGCCCAAGGGTCAATGAGGCCGTTCTTTTCCCCCAGCACCTCGTGCCACCGGGCTGCCTGCATTTCGTGGGCCACCCCGTGTTTGTCCGCCAGAGTGCCGTTAAAATAGGCCCGGGCGTGCTCCTGCCGCAGCTGGGGCAGCACGGGCCGTACCGGGGCCTCCTTGGCGTAGGTGGCGTATTCCAGCCCCAGCCACAACAAGTCCGTAAAGGTATCTACCAAAGCGGAATTTTCCATTTCCTGGAACATCGCGTGGAGCTGGTCCGTATCGTAGTATTTCCGGGTGAACCCCACCACGGCATTGAGGTACAGGTCCGGTGCCCCATCATCCCCGTAGGCCAGAAAATCCGGCTGGAAGCGGTAGTCGGCCGAGGTATCCCAGACCATATTCAGCGCCCGCCGGCGCTTGGCATCGTATTTTAGCTTGGCCATACGCCCTCACTCCTCAAAGATATCCTGCTTCTGGTAGGTGGAGGGAATGCGCAGCTTGATCACATCCCGGATAATGCCGGGCTCGTATTCGTCAAAGGATTTGTTCACCAGGCCCATTTCCAGGGCATCGTGGGCTTCCAGGCCCTGCTGGATCAACTGGAGGGCGTCCAAAAGGCCCCGCAGGTCCAGAGCCCGCTCGGAGATTTCTGCTTCCTGGCACTTCTTTTCCAGGTCCAGGAACAGCTGGCCAAAGCCCTCCCGGGCCTGTTTTTTCAGCGTAGGAAATTCCGTGGAGAGGAGCCGGTCCAGGGTAGCCCCATCAATGGGCGGCAGCTGGATTACCGCAAACCGGGAGGTCAGGGCTTCGTTCAGTTCCCGGGTGCCGGAGTAACCGTAGTTCATGGTAGCAATAAAGCGGCAGGCTTCATTGGCCTGGAGCAGGTCGTAGCCGGGAATATCCACCCGGTGCCGGTAGTCCAGCAGGGAATGGAGCACGGCCATGGCTTCGTTCCGGGCCATGTTGATTTCGTCAAAAACCCCAAAGCCGCCCCACTGGGCACATTGGTACACCGGCCCCGGCCGGAACACCACTTCCCCGTTCCGGAAAGTATCCGTGCCCAGCATGGAAGTGGCGTCCACGTTGATGTGGAAGGATACGTTCCACATGGGCCGCTGAAACGCCGCTGCCAGATTTTCTGCCAGCACGTTCTTGCCGGTGGCCTTGGGCCCTGCTAGCAGCAGATTTTGGCCGCACAGCAGGGCCGCAATGGCCTCCTCCCAGACCTTTTTGCCATAGTACGGGAAACGGGGCACAGGCACCCGGTTCTTCCACTGTTCTTCCACCGGATGGGTCTTCCTATAGGCCTCCACTCCGGCAATCAGTTCTTCTGAAACCTGTTCTTTCCGTAAAAAATCCAGCATACTCTGCCCGCTCCCTCCGTCGCAATCTGTGATAATTATAGCATTTTCCCAGTAGGATGGTGCAGAATCCCGGGAAAGAAATGTTCCTTTTGCAGAAGCTGGCCGAGCGGGGCGTGCGCCGCTTAATCCCCCCTGGATTGAAGAAAAAGAGAGAAAATCGTATAATAATGGTGATAGAAGCTGTGGGAGGTGGGAATATGAAACTCATGCGTTTTATACGAATCCTCAAAAAGTATAGCCTTTACCAGTATTTTGCGTTCACTTTCGTTCTTATCTGCCTTCCTCTCTTCTCTATTATGCTCTTCCCAGCTGTAATTTTGGCTGGTGTCCCTTATATTTTCCTTTTTGACTTTTTGGGCATTCCGTTAAATGGCGATGTCCTACTCTTTTTAAGCGTAGCAACCATATCAGTTCCCGGCTATTTCATCTTCTTTAACAAAATATTTATTGAGAACTCCTTTTAGTGGTTCACCCTTTTTGCATTTCCTGTGCTTCTTTTTCGGTTCCAGGCCGTCAGGCTCAGCAATTTGAGTCAGTTCCTGTCTCACTGGCTGAAAGTATGGACGGGAAAACGATGACAGATACCCGGTTTTCTCCCAAATAATGCAGGTGAGAAAAGTTGTAGGAGGTGGGAATATGAAGCTCCAACAGATTGCACGATGGCTAAGGGTACACGAAGTCGGCGAGTGCATCAAATTTGCTACCATAAGTACCATATACGTGATTATTGTGGCTATACTATTTCCACTCCCCATGCTCACAGGACTTCTTTTGTATATTCTTTTTGACGCGCTTGGCATTTCTATGAGTGGAGATACTATGTGGTGGTTAGGCTTTATCGTGGCATGCGCTCCTGGTATCATCATATTTTATAACGATGCCTTTATTGATAAAACACTTTGACGTCTCCAGCAATTTGAGCCAGTTCCTGGCTCACTGGCGGAAACAATACCGTGGAAACATTGATAGATGTGATTTTTCCATTTCATTCTTTTGACATAAGCGAGGTGAGGCAGCATGGAATCCCATTCTAGACTTTTCGCATTGTTTGGTTTACTGGTAGCACTGCCTGGTACACTTTTTTGGACAGGAGTAGCTGGAATTCCTATTTGCCTTCTATGCCTCCTCATTTTCGGTAAATACTTTTGGGAAGCAACAGTCTTCTTCACCACGATCTTTTTTATAGCTTTAAACGTACAGAGCTATCGTGAATTTCGCGAATAAGGCTCCTCTTCTCAGTACCCTACACCCTAAAAGTAAAAAGCATTTCCCTTTGCCTTCCCTTATGCTAAAAGAATAGCGGACCTAGCGATTTCCCTTTCAGTTCTTCGTGGTGGCTGAACGCAAGCAGAAATTTGCCAGGTCCTTTTTGCTGCCCAAAAAGGGCCGGACGGAACGCAAACCGCCTGGCCCTTTCTGTATACTTCCTATAACACAAAAAAGCGAATGTCCCGATGACTCGGCAACATTCGCTTTTATCTTAAAGTGGTGACCCCGGAGTGATTCGAACACTCGACACACGGCTTAGAAGGCCGTTGCTCTATCCAGCTGAGCTACGGGGCCAAAAGAAATGGAGCGGGTGATGGGAATCGAACCCACGTAGCTAGCTTGGAAGGCTAGTGCTCTACCATTGAGCTACACCCGCACATAATGTGGTCGGAGCGACAGGATTTGAACCTACGACCCCCTGCTCCCAAGGCAGGTGCTCTACCAAACTGAGCTACGCCCCGTCGTCAATCACTTTGCAGTTTTTACAAAAAAAAATGGTGGGCGATGACAGGATCGAACTGCCGACATTCTGCTTGTAAGGCAGACGCTC
>OHAA01002163.1_pt1 | contig 10858 bp, 4 predicted proteins | sample 1606051 | NCBI WGS metagenome assembly OHAA01 (sample SAMEA3541493, study PRJEB24748) | human gut metagenome | biome: human gut; feature: human-associated habitat; material: faeces | place: China | collected 2012
CCTGACACGATTTATAGGCTTGCTCCGGATGCTTTTTCTCTTCCATAACCTGACGGATATATGCCTCCACATCCGGATGAATAGCCGCCGCTTCACGTATAAATTTATCCGGGTTCCATTCCGTGATATAGCGATGGTGTGAAGCCAGGTGCTCTTCCAGGGTCGTGTACCGGCAACGGGCCCTGTTGCGGGTATGGGAAGCAATCAGCTCGTAGCCGTAATAGATGCATACCTCGCGTGAGGTATATAACAAGATGACCTTCTTGCCTATATAGCCGCAAGGCACACTGTAGTAATGGGCATCTTCCCCCAGGCGGACATGACCGTTTTTCATCACGGTAGCCCTGTAACGCTGTTTGAGTTCAAAACGGATGGGATTGAGCTTGCGTAAAGAATCACGTTCTATCTCCTCGAACTGTTCCCGCCGACTGTATTTACGGTCTGTGAGCGGAGTGTTGTTGTGAAGTTCCAAGGCGACACGGATAGCCGCGTTCAGTGAATCAAGGTCATAAAACTCTCGTTCCTGTATCTTTGGATAGATACTGCGATAGATCAGTTTAACGGCACCCTCGACCAGTGCCTTGTCACGTGGCTTGTAAGCCCTGGCGGGAATTACGGTACAGCCGTAATGTTCGGCAAAGGCTGCAAAGTCCTCATTCAGGATGGCCTCGTATTTACTGCTCTTGGTAACGGCGGACTTGAGATTGTCCGGGATGATGGCAGAGGGAGCCCCCTGGTAGTATAACAAGGCGTTTTCCGAAGCACGGATCAAGTCCTCCTTTTTCTGGCTCATGACCGCTTCCACATAGGTTAACTGGCTGCAGGGTAGGATTGCGACAAAAACCTCCACCGGGATGATTTCGCCCGTGTCAAGGTCGATGATGGAGAGTTTGTCACCGGCGAAGTCTATGAACACTTTATCACCGGCCTTGTGTTCAAGATGCATGATGGGACGGCTGCAGGCTATATGCTGCTGAATCAGAATATAGAAGCGGGTGCGTCCGTAACCATCCGGATGGGAAGACAGGTACTCGCGATGTAAAGACTCACGGGTAACACCTTTCTTCTGAAGCCGCTTGCAATATTCGGGCAACAACGACTTTAGTTCTTCCATCCGTTCGCTTTCTGTCTTTACTCTGGTCTTTTCGTGGAATAACTCCGAGAGTTCCTGGTCCGATAGGGACAGTACTCCTTCATAATCCAAACCGCTGCGCTGAAATACCTGTAAGTATTTCTTGACCGTGTTGCGCGAAACGGTTAACATACTGCTGATACTTTTGGTCCCATAACCCTGAGAGTAACAGCGTAACACTTGACGAATCTTTTCCATTCCTAATTGTTTATTGGACATAACTGACTTTTATTTGTTTTTAACAAACAAAATAGAATTATAAACCGGGTAAACAAGAATGAAACTCACTTTTTAGGGGGACATTTTAAAGTGAATTTAAGGGGTCACTTTCGAGTGAATTTGGGGGATCACTTTAAAGTGAACGGAGGGGGGCAATGGTGAGTGAATTTTCCAGTTACTACAGATTGGCGGGAAATTAGTGTAGAAGTTACTGCTACTGAAGGTGCTAATCGCTTTCTTTTTAGTTATGGAGATTATGCCGGCTCTCTTTATATAGATGACTTTGCTATTCATACTGAAAAAAGTGGAGCAAGTGTGCAGATTCCTGTTTTTGTCGTAGAGGATGATTTTTCCACAAACAATATGATTGGTTGGGGTAATAATTCCACTCGTGAAGTGAATAATGGTGTCATGGAAATCACCAATCCGTCTCAAGTAAATCCGTGGGAAGCACAGGCTGGATATGATTTCTCTGAGTCTTTACTTGAAGGAACGACTTATTTTTTGAAAATGAATATTAAAGGTAGTGTTGAAGGTAATATTGGAGCTGCTTTTCAAAGACCGACAGATTATGCAGGTCGGGGTGATTTCCCTTCTATAGCAATTACTACTGATTGGAAAGAGATTAAGGTTAGTACAAGTTGTACGGGAGATGGAGCAACTCGTTTTCTTTTTAATCTTGGTCAATATGCTGGTACTATTTATATTGATGATTTATCGTTGTATTGGGAGAAATCAAGTAATTCTATTCCTCTCCCCCCCGAAGAAAAGAAAGATACTCTCATATGGGCTATGAATAATTGGGTAGAAGGTATGATGAAAGCTACAGCTGGTTATGTAACTGCTTGGGATGTAGTGAACGAGGCCATTTCCGGTGGTGGTGATAATGGTGAAGGATTCTATCCTTTGCAGTCTGCCAGCAACGTTTCTGCTGATGATGCCAAGAACAACTTCTACTGGCAAGACTATTTGGGCAACGAAGATTACGTTCGTATTGTGGTAGCTGCCGCCCGCAAGTATTATGCAGAAAACGGTGGTACTGCTCCTCTGAAACTCTTTATCAATGACTATAATCTGGAATCTGACTGGGATGATAACAAAAAGGCTAAGAGCTTAGTACATTGGATTAAGAAATGGGAAGCCGACGGCGTGACACAGATTGACGGTATCGGTACTCAGATGCACGTAAGCTGCTATGCCAATGCTGCTACTCAGAAGAGCAAGGAAGACCATGTGGTGCAGATGTTCGAAATTTTAGCTGCAAGTGGTAAACTCGTGAAGATTTCCGAACTTGATATGGGATATATAGATGAGAACGGTACCAGTGTGAAAACAGAGAATATGACAGAAGCTCAGCATAAAGCGATGGCAGAATACTATAAGTTCATCGTGAAGAAGTACTTCGAGATTATTCCTGCTGCTCAGCAGTATGGTATCACGCAATGGTGTGCTACCGATGCTCCCAGTGATTCGGGCTGGCGTGGTGGTGAACCCGTAGGTCTTTGGGATTCCAACTACAGTCGTAAGCATACCTATGCAGGTTTTGCTGATGGATTGGCTGGAAAATAATAGAGTTTTATGAGAAAAGGCAGCGGGTGTCATAACGTGAAACCGCTGCCTTTATTGTTTCAATAAAAATCGAATAACAATGAAAAACATATTATTTATTTTGAGTTTGCTCATTTGGTGTGGTTGTAGTAATGAAATTTCTTTTGATACTAATAGGGCAGAAGATATGACTGTTACGCGAACTACGAATTCGGATAGCGTATATTATTGGGGTTCTTCAGATTCGGATATAGTGGAGGACTTTGTTTTTAGTCCGAAGGGTGATCCGAAACCTCTTAATAGAACTTTATGTTCGTATGTAGAGGTTAATGGAACAAAAACATTGTTACAACCTGAAATAGTGAGTGGTCCTTCATGGTTGGATTATCTTATATGTTTTCAGTATTATGATATATATGTTCTATCGGTAGTAGCCCAGGACAATACTTCTTCCCCTAGAAGTGGAAAAATTGTATTGAAACAGCCGGGATCTAATAAGACATTGACAGTTGGTATTACTCAAAACGGAACGGATAATCGTATTGAAATTTCCGTAAAGGAACTTTATTCCAATCATCCTGTCTTTACTGCCACCACAACTTATCCCGTAAAAAAAGATATAAGCTGCAGAATCCCATACGAAGCATACAATGATGGGGGAAAGTATGACGGCAATGCATCAATCACTATTCCGAAAGGAGAAACGAAAGGAACTTACGAAATGGATTATAATGGTTCTCCGTTAGTTGATTATCATGGTGATATAAAAGGCTATAAACTATATGAAGGAACTACTACAGGAGATGATATTTATACCTATAGTTTTGTTCGCTATTGGTGATATTATAATAAACAGGTCTGTTGGGGCTTTCCATTTAGTATGTAACGTCAGCAGATAATGGTGTAATTTGGAATATTTGTTGTAATTTATCAAAAGGATGAGGATACTTCGTAATATCTTGAATATCAATGCTTATAGGATATGCTGCATTCAGTATACGACTGAACCCTATTCAGTATACGAGTGAATGGCATTCAGTATACGACTGAATTAGGTTCGATATACGACTGTATCCTTCGTTTGTATTATTTGTAAAGAATGTAGATTGTTATCACTCTCTTGCTTTAGCTTACAACTTTCAAGTCCTTAAAACAATGAAGAACAATATGAGAAAAATAATTTATTTATTGACATTGCTCTTAGGAGTGTCTTTAGCGGCTTGCTCGGACGAGACTATTCCTGAGCAGCCGGAAAAGCAGGAACCGGAACAACCTGTCGAACCGAATCCGGACCCGGAACCCGAGCCTCCTGCTGAAGCCAAGTTGCCAGTCCTGAATGTAGCCGGGCGCTACCTTAAAAATGAAAAGGGAGAGATAGTCAATCTGCATGGTTTTACGCAGACTTACAGCCCTTTCTTCAATAACAATGCCTGGGGTAACTATGACGTGCAGGCATGCCTCAAGTATAATAAGAGTATGGTAGACGGAATTGTGGCTGCCGGATGGAAGTTCAATTTCGTGCGGATGCACCTTGATCCGTATTGGAGTGATGACCCCTCCATGCAGTCCGTGAGATATGAAGGACATGAACGGTTCTCTGAAACCCGCTTTCGGAAGTATCTTGAAGAGTTGTTTGTGCCGATGGCAGAATACTTTATTTCCAAAGGAATGTATGTGGTGATGCGTCCGCCCGGAGTCTGTCCCGCTGATGCTCCCTATCAAGGTATAGAAATAGGAGACAGTTATCAGCAGTTTTTGCTTAAAGTGTGGGATATTGTTTCGCAACATCCTAAGCTGAAAAATAATATGGATGTCATGTTCGAGCTTGCCAATGAACCTGTCAGAATAAAAGGTACTGACGGAACATACGGCAGTAGCGGTGACGGTCATTTCAAGAATCTCCAACTCTACTTTCAAGCTATAGTAGACAAAATACGTGCCAACTGCCGCAACATTGTTTGGGTGCCGGGATTGTCTTATCAGTCATCTTACGCCGGATATGCCATTCACCGTATCGAAGGGGAGAACATAGGCTTTGCCGTTCACTGTTATCCCGGTTGGTATGGTAGCGATGCCGAGGAAGACAGTGGTGAAGGAATCGGCTCTTCCACAGGAGGAGGTTATGAAGCTTTTCAGCGGGGGTGGGATGCGCAAGTAGGCCCTGTGGCAGCTTTCGCTCCTATCATGGTGACTGAAATAGACTGGGCTCCGAAGAAATATGATGCCACTTGGGGGAAAAGTATTACAGGAACGGCAGGTGGTGAAGGTTTTGGTGCCAACTTCAAATATATAGCTGATAATTCAGGCAATGTTTCCTGGTTATTCTTTACAACGAGGTCACACGAACTGGCGGCGTTTAAAGATGTGCCGGGGGAACCGGGCAATTACACTTTCCTCAATGATCCCGAGGCCTGTCCGTGGGCGATGTACCATTGGTTCAAAGAATATGCTGAAGGGATAGTAGTAAATGGGGAACTGGAAAAACTGGAGTTGATGGGACAAGAGGGAGAACTTCGTCTGCAAATGGGTGGTACGAATTATCTCAAAGTGAAAGCTGTTTATTCTGATGGAACGGTACGGATGGTGACTGCGGAAGCGACTGTCAACAGCTCGGATACAAACGTGCTGAAAGTAGAACAGGCAGCTAAATTAGTAGCTGTGGCACCCGGTGAAGCTACGGTAACCGTTACGTATCAATCGGCTGCCGGAGTCAGTAAGCAACTGACTTTACTGGTTACGGTAATTTCTCCTTTCTCACTGACGGCAGATGTCTTCAATCCTTCTATATGGGAGAAAGGCACATTCGACGAGAACACCCGCTTACTGGTGACGGGGCAGTATGGTTTCGGAGGGTGGCAATATGACAATGGACTTGATTTGTCGGGATATAAGACTGTGACCGTAGAACTGGGTAACGATAATGAAAGTAGTGTTTCGTTCCGTCTGTTTGATAAAAACAATTATTGGAGTGAGCCTGCTGCGTATGATTTCGGATCTTCGCGTAAGATTGTAGTGGAGTTGAAAAATATGAAAGATAAGAACGGAGGAAAGATTGATCCTTCGCATCTTTATATTGCAGGCTTTTGGTCAACAGGTGGAAAACCTATTGTGATAGCTAATGTCTCCTTAGCAAATTAAAAAGACATATCAACTCTCATCTTTCCGAGAGTTTGATATAATTTGTGCATTTTATAATATCTTTCCTGCATCCTCTGTGAAGAGTGTGCAGGAATACAAATCTGTAATATTTATCTAATATTGATATTCAAATGTCTAAAACTGCAAATCAGTGATCGGATTCATGCCTTATTTTTGCAGATATATATGAATGGTCTGATAAACTTTAAATAAAAGATATAATGAAGAGGATAATTGTATGGTTGGCTGTAATGATGTATACACTGTCCGGTTATGCACAAGATGCGAATTTTCATATCTATCTGTGTTTGGGACAATCGAACATGGAAGGAAATGCGAAGGTAGAAGAGCAGGACACAGTGGCAGTTGACAGCCGTTTTCAGGTATTAGCGGCTGTCGACTGTCCTAATTTGGGGAGGACCAAAGGGAATTGGTATAAGGCGGTTCCTCCTTTGGTACGTTGCTATACGGGCCTGACTCCGGGTGATTATTTTGGACGGGCTATGGTGGCTAACCTGCCATCCAATGTGCGGGTAGGAATTATCAATGTTGCCGTAGGTGGTTGCAAAATAGAATTGTTTGATAAGGATAATTATCAGTCATACGTAGAAACTTCTCCGGATTGGCTGAAGAATATGGTAAAAGAATACGGTGGCAATCCTTATGCACGTTTGGTTGAGATGGCAAAGCTTGCTCAAAAGGATGGAGTAATTAAAGGTATTCTGCTGCATCAGGGAGAGTCGAATACAAATGATAAAGACTGGCCTTCAAAAGTAAAGGGAGTGTATGATAATCTTTTGAAAGATTTGGGATTATCTGCTGCTAATGTGCCCTTACTGGCGGGTGAGGTGGTACATGCAGATCAGAATGGAATCTGTGCCAGCATGAATACAATCATCGACAGTTTGCCCCAGGTAATTCCTACTGCACATGTCATATCCTCCGCTGGTTGTCCGGCTGCATTCGATAATCTTCATTTTACAGCCGAAGGATACCGGATATTGGGAGCACGTTATGCTGCTAAGATGCTTTCTATTTTGGGATATGGAGATTGGACATCTGCCCAGAATATGAAATTATGGTATGCTCGTCCGGCACAAGACTGGCTGGAAGCTCTGCCATTGGGCAATTCCCGTTTGGGAACTATGGTATTTGGCGGAACTGCCCGTGAAGAACTGCAACTCAATGAAGAGACTTTCTGGGCTGGCGGACCTTACAATAATAATAATCCCAAAGGATTGCAGGTATTGCCTGAAATACGCCGTCTTATTTTTGAAGGCAAAACCCTGGAGGCACAGAAACTCATTGATGAGAATTATATGACGCCTCAGCATGGCATGCGCTACTTGACGATGGGGAGTCTTTTTTTGAATTTCCCCGGACATGAGAATCCTTCTGAATATTACAGGGACCTGAATCTGGAGAATGCTACTGCTACCACCCGTTATGAAGTGGACGGAGTGAAGTTTGTCCGTACCGCGTTTGCTTCTTTGAGTGATGATGTGATTATTGTCCGCATTCAGGCGGATAAGGCAAAGGCTTTGAATTTCGCCATATCATACAACAGTCCGCTGAAATCGAATGTACAAGTAAAGGGTGGCAAACTGATTATCTCCTGTCAGGGAGCTGAACATGAAGGAATCCCTGCTGCTATGCGTGCCGAATGCCAGGTGCAGGTAAAAACAGATGGTAAAGTGAGTAAGGCAGAAAGCGCACTTGCCGTGAATGGGGCTACCGAAGCTACTTTGTACATATCGGCAGCTACCAATTTTGTGAATTACCATGATGTTAGTGCTAATGAATCAAAGCGTGCGGCTGCTTATTTACAGAAAGCCATCCGTGTTCCTTACGAACAGGCTTTGAAGAGCCATATCGCCTCTTACCGTAAACAATATGACCGTGTGGCCCTGACTTTGGAAAGCACTAAAGTTTCTGCTTTGGAAACACCTGTCCGTGTACAGCGTTTTATAGAAGGGAATGATATGGCGATGGCGGCTTTGATGTTCCAATATGGTCGTTATTTGTTGATTTCTTCTTCTCAACCCGGTGGTCAGCCTGCTAATCTTCAGGGTATTTGGAATCATAATCCTTATGCTCCCTGGGATAGTAAATATACGATTAATATCAATGCTGAAATGAACTACTGGCCTGCTGAAGTAACCAACCTGAGTGAAACGCATGAACCTTTCTTTGACATGGTGGCCGACCTGGCGGTTACAGGCAGTGAGACAGCTAAAGTTCTTTATGACGCCAAAGGTTGGGTAGCACATCATAATACGGATATATGGCGTGCTTGCGGACCAGTGGATGCTGCATACTTCGGCATGTGGCCTAATGGAGGTGCTTGGGTGGCACAACATCTGTGGCAACACTATTTATTTACCGGCGACAAGGAATTTTTAAAGAGGTATTATCCGGTATTGAAAGGAACTGCCGATTTTTATTTAAGTCATTTAGTGGAACATCCGAAGTATAAATGGATGGTTACGGTACCTTCCATGTCTCCGGAACACGGTTACCGGGGTTCACAAACAACGATTACGGCAGGTTGTACAATGGATAATCAGATTGCTTTTGATGCCCTTTACAGTACACTTCTGGCAAGCCGTATTCTGGGTGGTGATAAACAGTATGAAGATTCTTTGCAGACCATGTTGGACAAGTTGCCACCCATGCAGATTGGCAAACATAATCAATTGCAAGAGTGGTTGATTGATGCTGACAATCCGTTGGATGACCATCGGCATATTTCACACTTATATGGTTTATATCCCAGTAATCAGATTTCTCCAATTACAAATCCGGAATTATTCCAGGCTGCACGGAATACTTTGATACAGCGTGGAGATATGGCTACCGGTTGGAGTATTGGGTGGAAGATTAATTTCTGGGCACGTATGCTGGATGGTAATCATGCTTATAAGATTATACAGAATATGCTTCATCTTTTGCCTAATGATAATGTTCAGAAAGAATATCCTGAGGGACGTACTTATCCTAATTTATTTGATGCTCATCCACCTTTCCAGATCGATGGTAACTTCGGTTATACGGCAGGAGTTGCAGAGATGTTGTTGCAAAGCCATGACGGTGCAGTACACTTGTTACCCGCATTGCCCGAAGCATGGAAAAAAGGAAGTGTGAAAGGGCTTGTATCCCGTGGCGGTTTTGTGGTGGATATGGAATGGGATGGCGTTCAACTGAAAAAAGCGAAAATACATTCTCGTTTGGGCGGGGTACTACGTATCCGTTCTTATGTTCCTTTAAAGGGAAAAGGAGTGAAAGTGGCAGACGGTGCTTGTCCGAATCCTCTTTATGCACCGGCAGTTATAAAAGAACCGGTCGTTTCGAAACTGATAAATCCTCAGATACCGGCTCTTTACCGTACTTACGAATATGACATTGTTACTCAGCCGGGAGAAGACTATTCGCTGGAGCGTAGCATGTAATGATATTAGTCTATGCAGATAAAGAGTTGAATTAATAAAGAAAGCCGGCTGATTTTAGCTGGCTTTCTTTTTGTTTTGTCTAGTTCTGTTGGTCAACTTCATTGTCAGAAGAAGACTTTTGTTGTTCTTCCATATAGGTGCTGGGTGGTACCCCGTATAATTCTTTAAAAGCGGTAGAGAAATATGCAACATTAGTAAATCCCGTAAGGGTGGCAACTTCAGTAATGTTATGATATTGGTTTGCCAATAGGGATGCTGCTTGTTTCAGGCGAACATTACGTATTAAGTCGCGGGTTGACTGGTTAGTCAGTTCTTTTAGCTTACGGTGCAAATGCACACGACTGATACCTACTTCAGTTGCTATCATTTCAACATTCAAGTCAGGATTACCTAGATTGTCATTAATTACTTTCATCACTTTATCAAGCAGTCTGTCGTCAGGTGATTGGACTTTTAGTTTCTTCAACTTCTGTTCCTGCATCTGACTGCCACTGAAACTGTTGCGTAGTATTTCCCTGCTCTTAATAAGATTGATTGCCGTTTTTCTCAAAATTTCGATACTGAATGGTTTCACTATATACGCGTCTGCTCCCATGTTTAAACCCTCCAGATTATCTTCTTCTCTTGATTTAGCAGTCAAGAGTATAATTGGTATATGGTTAATGGTTACATTCTGCTTTATTTTTTTACAAAGTGCCAACCCATCCATTTCAGGCATCATAATATCACTGATAATCAGATCCGGTTCCTTTTTTAGGATAAGGGTGAGAGCTTCTTTTCCATTGGCACACTCATGCATGTGGAAATCGCTGGCTAATTCACGACAGATATATTTACGTATTTCTTCATCATCTTCTACTATCAGAACATGACACTTGGTTTTGGAACGTATTTTTTCATCTTCTTCGTCAGTTGGCGAGGGGGTAGGCAGAGCAGTCGTGATATGTACAGGGGCATTATTTCCAACCGGATTATCATCAATTTCTTCTACATTCAGATGCTTCTTGTTCAGAGGGAGCCGTATGATAAACCGGGATCCTGGTTTGTTCTCATTGTTTTCAGCCTTTATGGTACCATGGTGTAATTCTACCAGCGAACGGCTTAGATGTAATCCTATACCGGTACCTACATTCGAATTATTATGGCTATTACGGATTTGATAGAAACGTTCAAAAATCCGTCCCATTTCTTCCGGGTTAATGCCGATGCCACTGTCTTCCACTATTATTTCAAAATAGTGTTTTAGAGATTGAGGAGCATTCATATCCTCACCTACACGTAAGTATATATTGATTTCTCCGTTCTCCGGTGTAAACTTGAATGCGTTGGAAATTATATTCAGGATAATTTTATCGAAATTTTTCGGATCAAT
>OHAA01002175.1_pt1 | contig 10823 bp, 6 predicted proteins | sample 1606051 | NCBI WGS metagenome assembly OHAA01 (sample SAMEA3541493, study PRJEB24748) | human gut metagenome | biome: human gut; feature: human-associated habitat; material: faeces | place: China | collected 2012
TGGGTGTTCCTGCTTCACGCTCGGATTGGGAAGGTGGAGATAAAAATTATCTCAGCCATCTGATTGAACGCTACGAAGGGAATGACCGCTTGTTAAGCGATGTTCTTGAATATTTGTTTTTTAATACTCTGAATGATAAACGTGAAGGAGATATAGCTGATACCAGATTGGGAGAAAATATCAAAATTCCATACCTTAACGGAGGCTTATTCGAAAAGGACAGCATCGACAAACTAGATATAGATTTCCCATATTCCTATTTCAAAGAACTGATGGATTTCTTCGCCATGTACAATTTTACCATCGATGAAAACGATCCGGACGATAGCGAAGTGGGTATCGATCCCGAAATGCTGGGACATATTTTTGAGAATCTTTTGGAAGATAACAAAGATAAAGGCACATTTTATACTCCAAAAGAAATTGTGCAATATATGTGTCGCCAAAGTGTTATACAATACTTAAAGACTCACGAGCCTGACGAGCGATATGCAGAATCTATAGAACAACTGATAAATAATGGAATAGTTCTGCCTGTACTCCAAAACAAAACCTTGGCATCGCGATTTATACAACTACTCAAAGATATAAAAGTATGCGACCCAGCTATTGGTTCCGGAGCATTTCCTATGGGGATTTTTTATGTGTTATATCATGCTATTCACCATTTGCAATCGCATGCAGATCCTTACGGTAATTTTGATTCTAATCAAACTAAACGAGATATTATCCAAAATAACATCTTCGGAGTTGATATCGAGCAAGGTGCAGTAGATATTGCACGATTGCGTTTTTGGCTGGCCTTGGTAGTAGATGCAGAGAAACCTCAACCACTTCCTAACTTGGATTATAAAATCACTTGCGGGAATTCATTGCTGAGTCGCTATCCTATAGATGCGCCTATTGAGAATGCTTTTGTAGAGTACAACAAAGATAAAGAGGAAAATGAGAAAATGACACTTACCAAGTACAAAGAATTGGTAAGAGAATACACCAATACCTCCAATCACCAGGCAAAGAAACTTTTTCGTAAAACAATTAAAGATATAAAGAGTGCATTTAAGACAGAGCTTAGCAATCAGTTTAAGGAGAGGCTCGCAAAGCTAAGAAGCAAAGTTATTATGCTTGAAGGCCCAACCTTATTTGGAGAGAGAACAAAGGAAGAAAAGGCTGAATTGAAGAAGCTGAAAGAGAAGCTGAATATCCTTGAAAAAGAACAAGAAGATATTCAGACGAACAAATTATATGTTGATGCTTTCGAATGGCGTTTTGAGTTTCCACAATTACTTGACGAGAATGGAAAGTTTATCGGATTTGATATAATAATAGGAAATCCACCGTATATTAAAGAAGCAACTGATAAAAACGCATTTAATGGGTTAAGGAACAGTGAATATTATCAAGGGAAAATGGATCTTTGGTATATTTTTGCTTGTAAAGGGATTGATTTATTAAAGCCTAATGCATATTTATGTTATATTGCCACAAATAATTGGGTTACCAACGATGGGGCAAGCCTTTTACGCAATAAGATTGTATCAGATACCAAAATCATTCAATTAATAGATTTCTTTGATGCTATGATTTTTGATAGTGCAAGTATACAAACAATGATTATGCTCTTTCAGAAAGATAGTATAACTGATAATTATTCTTTTGATTATAGAAAAGTTCAACAAAAATATGCAAACAAACAGGCGGCAATTAATTTACTGAAAAAAATACATGATGATAGTAATGTATTCTTTATGCCATTAATTAATAGAGCACATTTCTCAAATCAGTTGTTGACATTTGCATCTACAGAGAACGACCAAATATTGCAATTAATAAGCAATACAACGCATATTCTCTTAAACGACAAAGAAGGGGTTAAGGAGATATCTTCAGGCATTGATGTCTTACAAGATTATGTAAACAAAAAAACTCAACAACTTTTAAGCAATAAGAAACAAATTGGAGATGGTATTTTTGTATTAAGCCAACAGGAATATGATAGTTTAAGTCTTAATTGTACTGAGAAGGAACTTGTAAAGCCATATTATACATCAAAATTGATAAACAGATATTCTGTATGTAAAAAGAATTCAGAATGGATCATATATACAGATTCTTCTGTAAATAATCGTATTTCACTTTATCCTAACATACAAAAACATTTAGACCAATTTTCAAAAGTTATTACATCTGCAAATAAACCTTATGGATTACATCGTGCTAGAAAAAAAGAAAGCTTTGAAGGAGAAAAAATCTTAGCACTAAGAAAGTGTGTAAATCGACCTGCTTTTTCTTATGTAAATTTTGACAGTTTTGTTTCTAGAGCTTATTTAATTATTAGAACAAATAGAGTAAACCAAAAGTATCTAACAGGATTATTGAATTCAACACTAATAAAGTATTGGCTAAAATATAAGGGAAAAATGCAAGGGGCTAATTTTCAAATAGACAAGGAGCCTTTGCTGCATATTCCTATTGCGGTACCAGCAATCAATGTCCAGGAATTAATTGCAACAATTGTTGATTATGTAATGATGGCAAGTTCTACAAAAGAAAACTTATCTGGATTAGTTTCAAACAAAACAATTGCACTATTTTTTGAAAAAATTATTGACGGCTGTGTGTATGAATTATACTTTGGGGAGCATATGAAAGAGCAAGAAATCAACATAGTTGACTCTTCATTAGAACTCATTAAACCTATATCACAATTAACTACTGAAAAGGATAAATCTGAAGTCATATTAAATACCTTTATGGCTATAAAGAAAACGGATAATCCAATACGAAACCGTTTGGATTTATTTACATTAAGAAGTCCAAAGATACTCAAACTTATAATTGAAGGATAATTATGGCAAAAATTAACGGAATAGTTATTAATGGATTTAAAGCATTCCCATCTCTGCATACAATAGAGTTGGATGGTAAGCATTTGTTAATGTATGGAGAGAATGGTAGTGGTAAGTCTTCTATCTATTATGCTTTACATTGTATCTTCAATTCATATAGAAAGCCTGATAATGGAAAGAAGTATTTTGATAAAAGTAATTCACAAAATCTTGTCAATCGTTTTTTCTCGCCGAAAGATGATTCTGACAAACCATATGTGGCAGTTAATTGGTTTATTGGGGCTAGGAATCCATTTTTATCAACGGTATCTGAATATGGTTGTGTCGGTTTTGACAGATTAGCAGAGCTTGAAACATTTTTCGTTAATCATCAACTTCTAAACGGGTTCTTTAATTTTACAAACTCAAATAGCATAAATCTTTTCCCAATATTCTTGCGAGAAATATTGCCATACAAATATATTAATGAACAAGGAACATATATGTCATTAATGTATGAACAAATTGAAGATGAAGCGTCAAAACTTAATAATAGAAGTTCAACAAAGAAAATAAATGAGATGATTGATATCTTCAATAGTGAACTTGAAAGTTTTATTGGAGATATTAACATTGCTGTATCGGATATATACAAGAATTACTTTAAGACCGAAGGAGAACAAGATTTATCAATCATTTTGACATATCCAAAGGTTAACCCAAATCCAGATATATATTTTGATGGATTTAGACTAAAATGGGATAATCGTTTGATTAAGAATCAAAAGGGGGAATTAGAGAGAACCCAAAACAAGTCTTTGGTTGAACCCATAATTGGCATTGAAATTAAGGAGGGTGGTATTGAGATACCTAAACCACATGTATATTTTAATGAAGCAAAACTAACTGCTATAGCATTGTCCATTCGCTTTGCATTATTGAGAGGCATTAATCCTGCAGATGATACGGTTCCTCCGGAAGGTAGCTTTCTAGCTTTAGACGATATGCTTATTAGTCTTGATATGAGCAATCGTGCAAAAGTTGTAGACTTCTTGCTGAAAATATCTAGTAAGTATAAGATATATCTGTTTACTCATGATAGAGCATTCTTTGAGCATTTTAAAGAAAGAATTTATTTTGCAAACAGATCAAAAGGTGTCGCAAAGGAAGATGGTTGGTTATTTAAGGAATTGTACAAAGATGATACTTCAACAAATAATCCTAAGGAATTCAACTCTGAATCAGATATTGCAAGAGCTCGTAAACATTATGAGGAATTTGATTACCCTGCTGCAGCGAACTATTTACGTAAAGCAGTAGAGGCTATGGTAAATGAAGTCTTCCCTCCTAAACTATCAAAACAAAATGACGGTGTTAAACATGAAAGGCTTCGAAATGTATTGGAAATATCATTTGATTTCTTTTCAAAGATACAAGGATTTGATCTTACAGACTTGAGTAGATTGATTGCTAATTTGAATCTACTAATGAATCCTCTTTCGCATAAATCAACCGAAACTAATGTGTATAAAATTGAGTTGAAAGAGATTTTTGCTATTATAGAAAGATTGAGCCTTCAAATCCAAGAATTAAGTATAGAAGAGGTGCTCCCAAGAAAAGAAAAAGTATATTTATTTTTTAAGGAAGATGAACATATAATCCAGAAGTATGAAATCGAACTACAACAGGAATTATACAAATATATTGTTGCAGGTACAACCAAGGTGTGGCTGCCAGAAGCTAAATCAACAAGAAGTTGCACTATTACAGACGGAGTTGAGGGTGAATACAATAAGAATGAACGATATAAGGGAAATTTAGAGAAGATATGTCAAGATATACATAGCTACAAGAGGAAAGACTATGCTGATAATTATTTAGAGTTGTATAAAAGCAGAAGTGGAGATCTATTATTAAATATAATATAAAGGATATGCCAAAACTGAAATTTGATTCAACATCATCCATTAAAGGTATTCTATTTCAATTTCTTATTGCATTAGAACGATGTTTCAAGATGCAAGAAGGACAATCTATATATATAGAAACATATGGTGATGTTTCTGTATTAGGAAGTCTGTTTGATAACAAACAGATTGAATCAAAATTTTACAAAAAAGCATTAACAGATTCCGATAAGAATGTATGGAAGAGTATTTATAATTGGATGAGAGAAGACTTTCCTCTTGACATGTTTAGTTCTCTTGTATTGCTAACAACTCAAAAAGTTTCTATAGATTCTGCCTGGTTGAATTGGAATAGTAAAACGACGACAGAAAGAATGGATGTCTTTAGAAATATCAAAAAGAATTTTGACTTACAAAAAAGAAAAAATAAGGATTTAGCAACATGCATGAATATCATTTTTGATGGTAAAAATACGACAAGACTATCACAAATCGCAAAGATGTTATACATTGATAGTATTAGCATGGACGGAAATCAATATCATAAATATCTTCAAGAAAAATACGGAAAGAACATCCCGGATATACAAAAAGGGAGATTTATAAATCACATGTTTGGATATATACTTAACCCTGACATCGTTAGTCATAACTGGAGAATTACGTACGAAGATTTTACAAAAGAAACTGAAGAAGTAACAAAAACATTAGTAGAAAATACTGCAGTGTTTCCTGCTAAACTAAAGTTAGCGGATATACAAAAAAATGACTATGACGGTTATGCCTTTGTTGAGAAAATCAAGGATATAAAATATGAAGATGTTATTCCTGACGCTATTGATGATTATGTGCATACAGCAAAAATGATTAAGCAAGAGTTGGAAAAGTCTGAAGCAAAGAAGAAATCGCTATTACAATATGAAGAGAACTTGATAAAAAGTTATGCTGCAAGATACAGAACAGCATCAAGGAACTACAATGATAGTGAGCGAATTGCGAAATCTCAAGACTTCTATGATGACATGACGGGAAGTAACGATATAACTTTTCATACCTATAATAATGTGGATTTATATTTCCATAATGGTATGCTGCATATGATAGCTGACGAAAATGAAAAATTTATATGGTTGTTAAAAGATAGAGCAAATGAGTAAATTCATAGAAAACATATCAATTCTGCAAAACAATACATTTATTCTAACCCCGTTGCTGGTTGCTTTTTATAAAAACTTAAAACCAACAGACAAGAATATATTATTGGCTTACTTTGTACTTCCTTTAGTTCTAAACAATGAGTTCGTAGAGAAAATTCAGCGAATTACTACCGCTTCCAATATGAGTCGAATAACAAAAGACAAAGATATAATGGCTGGATTTGAGGACCGTTTTTATTACTATAAAGAACAAACAAATAAGTGTTTGCAATATGCTATTGAATGTAAATATATTGAGATAGATAAAAATCTTACAGTAACGGTGATTAATGATGTCAATATGTTGACAGATTCCCGCTTGAAGAAAAGTATAAATCTTTCTTCACAGTTGCATAATATTTTTATAAAGAATGTTATTAACACTTACTATGCATTTGGAATAAAAGCGCTATGAGAAGTTATATAAAATATATGGGTATTGTTGATCAATATGATAATTGTCATTATATTGATATGCATGAAGGTCTAAACATTATAACTGGTAGATCTTCTACAGGCAAAAGTGCTATAATAGAGTTATTTGATTACTGTACAGGAAGTGCTGATAATACTATCCCAGCTGGTGTTATTACGGAGAATGCGCATCTTTACTTTGTCGTATTATACAAAAACGACACTCAGTTAGTAATTGCCCGTGAGCAAACCGAAAGGACTAGAAAATTATTTTTCAAAATTGAACCTCAAGATTTGGAAATAGATGATTTGAATAGTTCTTATTTTGGTGATGAGTATTATATTGATATAAATACTTTCAAAGAAGAATTGGGACATTTTTTCGGAATTGAAATATCAAATATGGATGAGGCTGATAATAGTATAAATAGAAAAGCTGTTAGAAAAGGACATCCCTCTTTTCGAAATATGGTTTCATTTATGCTACAACATCAAAACTTGGTTGCTAATAAACATTCTTTATTCTATAGATTCGATGAAAAAGAAAAACGAGAACGTGTTATAGATGAGTTTAAAATATTTGCAGGACTTGTCGATCAGCAGTATTATATCTTATCTCGGGAATTAGAGGAATATAAAATAAAACTAGAGAAATTTCAGAACGAGCAAAATCGTTTTGAATCTAATAAGAAAGATCGGTGTTCGTATCTAGATACTTTAAGAGAAGAATATTATTCCATAAGCGGTAATGAATTATTCCCAGGGATAGATAGTATACATATGCTTAATGCCGCTCAGACCTACCTTGATAAGCTAAGAGAATCTGCCATTGTAGTAAATGAAAACTCCGAGCAATACAAGTTTCAATATACAGACTTAATTAAGCAGAAGAATTTATTACTTGCTCAAAAAAGAGAGATTACACTTAAGTTAGAGAAAGTGATATCTTCCATTGAGTATGCAAAATCTTATGCCGAAGCTATTGACAGATATAATCCCATTAAGGAGGCTATAAAAAGCAGCTCTATATGTCCTTTCTGCCACAATATAAATAATGCGACTATAACAGATGCAAATAAATTAACAGAAGCAATTAATTGGTTGAATTCCGAACTAAGGAAATCTCCAATGAGAATAGATTCTTTCCTACCTAAGAAGGTGGAGTATGAAAAAGAATTGCTGGAAATTAATCAACAAATTCGGACTATTAATAACGAAATCATAAAAATTAATGAGATTAATAAAAGTCTTGAAAACGACAGGTCATTAGAAGAACAGTCTTTGAAAGTGAGGCTCCAGATTGAGAATGAATTAGAGTGGTCTAGAGATAAATCCATTAGTTTTGACGAAGAAAAATTCAAGAATATTAAGAACAGAATAGAAGAGATTGAAAAAGTATTGCAAAAGCGATATAATGTTGAACATAAATTGGAAGAGGCTGAAGCCTTCATTAATCATTCGATGAATGAGATTGGTCGTAAACTAGATTTTGAAGCATCATATCAGCCCATTAACCTTTATTTTGACATACATACTTTTGAATTATATCATCTGAAAGATAATCAAACAAAAGTATATCTTAGATCTATGGGAAGTGGAGCCAATTGGCTGTACTCTCATATTTGCTTATTTTTGTCAATTCTCAAGTATTTCGCCTCTTTAGGTGATAAGGCGTTAGTTCCTTCTATACTATTTTTAGACCAACCTAGTCAAGTTTATTTCCCTTCAACAGTAGATGTTAATGAAGAAAAGTTTGATGCCAATAAACTTAAGAAACTGGAGAACAAATCAGCTGATGAGGATCTTAATGCAGTAACTAATCTATTTGTACAAATAATAAATGTTATAAACTCAATAGAAGAGAATTATGGTTTTTTACCTCAAATCATAATATCAGACCATGCCGATAATTTAGATTTAGGAAAGTTCGATTTTAATAGTTATGTTGTGCGCAGATGGAGAGGGAAGAACCAGGGATTTATAGATATGCTTAAAATAAAGCATTCACAAGATATGAAGAATACAGAGATAAAAGAAAATAATTAGCTATATGTCAAAACTCAACCGGATAAAATATAATAAAGAATTAATTCCTAAACTTGATGATTATAGCTTTCTTGAATTACAAAGAGGATGAAAAGGTATATCTATTGAACATGTCAAGAGATTTGTTTCAGATAAACAAGTTGATAGTTATTCTAAATCATTAAAGATTGGTGATTATTTGTAGAAATCGGAATACCATTTAACAGATATATTCAGTAATATTCACCACTTAAATTGAAGTTCCCCAATGAGGTGGAGCAAAAACACAAGTCATCTGTTTGGATTTCAAAATAAAACGCTACCTTTGTAAAGTGATAGGAAATCGACTCCGCAAGACACTGCAAAATATTGCAAGAATCCGGTGGAGCAATAGCGGGAGATTACTTCTTTAGCTTAAAGATACATCAAAGATATTCAGCCACTTATCGTTAGATAACGATTCCTGGCGGAAGTTAGTGGGGACTGGCGAGTGCCTTTGAATTTTATCTGAAGATGGAACCCTTATCATCCCTATGAGGGTGTGTCGAAACCAAAAGTAACTGACATCTTGTTATTTCTAGGCACCGATTACGCGGAAATACGTAGAGAAAGAAGAATAATTATCCGTAAAATTCTGTGTAATCTGTGCCTAAAGGAGACGGTTCCTTAATTTGACACACTTTCAGATCCTATCAAAATGGAATTCATTCAGGCGGAAATTTAGGGACCAGTTTCATGAGCCTTAATATTTGTTTCTGCCTTTTCTGTATATAGGGTGAAGGGTGTGCCGAGTCGAAACGGATGGGATTGGGCAGGGTAGCGGCGATAAGTGCGCATTGGCCGGCGCTTAGCTTTCGGGCGGTTGTCTTGAACTTCAGCTTGGCAGCCGCCTGGGCACCATAGATGTTGGGACCCATTTCGATGGAGTTCAGATAGACTTCCATGATCCGTTCTTTCGACCAGCATAGTTCGATAAGGCAGGTAAAGTAACATTCGAATCCTTTTCTGATCCATGACGACTGGGGCCAGAGGAAGACATTCTTGGCTGTCTGCTGGCTGATGGTGCTTGCACCGCGTTTCCGTTTGTGGGTCTTGTTCTCCTTGATTGCTTTTTCGATTTCGATGAAGTCAAAGCCGTTGTGCGAAGCAAAACGGTTATCCTCAGAAGCTATGACAGCCATGGGAAGGTGGGGCGATATTTCGTTTAGCGGCACCCACGTATGATGCCATTCCGGAGAATTTCCTTTAAAGATTTGCTGGGCACTGCGTATCACCATTAGAGGGGTGATGTATACCGGCATAAAACGATAAACCACTACCATGACGGTAGTGGTTATAAAGAAAAACAATATCAGGTTGCGGAGTATCCGTAAAGCTTTTTTCATTGTCATTGTTGGGCCTCTGCTTCTTTGATCATTTGCTCGCTGGCGTACATGTAGACTTCTACACGGCGGTTTTGCTCAGCCGAAAGGCTTTCATCGTACTCGTCGTAACCTACACCCTTCACTTGCTTGAACTGTGCCGGAGATACGCCGCAATCCTGCAGATAGTTCTCTACGGCATAGGCGCGGTCTTTAGATACTTTGATATTGGCCTCGTAGGTTCCTACTTTGTCGGTATGCCCGATGATGGCGATGTCGGTTGTCGTATCGTCTTTTAGAATTTGAGCCAGTTCACGCAATGATGCCTTCGACGTATTGCTTAATGCGGAAGAGTTGAAAGCGAACAGAATGCCCGAATCGAAAGAAACCTTTACGGCGGCCAGTCCGTTCGTATCAGTAACCTTTTCGACCTGTGCCCCTTCTATCTGGGCAGCTTCTGCGGCTTTTTTATCCATCTTTTTACCGATGATTACCCCTGTTCCCGTACCAACGGCTGCTCCTACGGCAGCTCCAATGGCTGCACCTTTACCTTTACCGATCAGGCCGCCGATAATTGCTCCGGCTGCTGCTCCTGATCCGCCACCGATGATACCACCTTTGGTAGTATTGTTCATGGTGCCACAGCTTGCTAATAACAAGGCTCCGCTAAGTATGAATGCGGTTGTTTTCATCTGTTTCATGTTCTTTCTGTTTTAAGTTGATAAATATCTGCAGGAAAGCGTTTGCTACGCTTTTTGTGTACTTTTTGCCGTTCATAAAACTGCCGAACCGTTGAATAGGTTTGATTGATTAACTTTTTTTACGATTCTCTTTTCAGTCTTTGGAAGGGCGTCAAGCTACATATCCTGTCAGATGTTTTGCAGTTTGCATATTCCATATTGCCATACGGCACGGACGTTTAAGTCTTTGTCCAAGATGACGATATCGGCATCTTTATCTTTCTGGAGCGAGCCTTTCCGGTCGTCCACTCCCATAATGCGGGCCGGAGTTTCGGCGGCCATCCGCAGAACGTCGCCCAGTGGAATGCCTGCTTTCACCATGGTGCGGACATCCAGTATTATCTGCGCTTTT
>OHAA01002188.1_pt1 | contig 10786 bp, 7 predicted proteins | sample 1606051 | NCBI WGS metagenome assembly OHAA01 (sample SAMEA3541493, study PRJEB24748) | human gut metagenome | biome: human gut; feature: human-associated habitat; material: faeces | place: China | collected 2012
AGAGTACGCGTCTGGGGGGCGTGTGGTCGCAAGTTCGAATCTTGTCATCCCGACTGTTGAGCATTGAGGAGTTAAGTCTAAAACTTAGCTCCTTATTTTTTTACATTAACTCAATGTCCGATATTCATTCGGAGAACATCCTACAACTCTTTTGAAAGCCTTGCTGAAATACTGTGGATATTGATATCCTAAGGCATAAGCAACGTCACCGACAGATTTAGCGGGGTCAGTAAGCAACTCTTTTGCCCTATCCATTGTTTTGGTTAATATATATTCTTGCGCAGAAACACCAGTCTCCTTTTTAATCAAGTCTCCGAAATAATTTGCAGACAGGTTCAGTTGGTCTGCACAATAAGCCACAGTCAGCGTACCCCGCTCAGCGGGTTTATCCGATACGAAATAGTCGTTCAGCAATGCTTCAAAAGAGCCGAGCATGCCCTTGTTCTCCTTTTTACGGGTAGTAAACTGTCTATCATAGAAACGAATGCAATAGTTGAGCAGCAGCTCGATGGCAGAAGCGATAATCAGGTTAGTGTGACGGTCTGCCTGGTTGTATGTTTCCTCGTCAATCTTTGTCAAACAATCAATGATGGTCTGTTGCTCTTGTTTGGATAGATGCAATGCTTCGTTAGCGGCGTATGAGAAAAACGTATAATCCTGCATATGCCGACCGAGCGGCGTACCGCGTAGCAGGTCGGGATGGAACAACAGACACCATCCGGAACCGGTAAAAGTCGACCCGTCGGCTTCATGCCCGAATACTTGCCCCGGAGCGATAAACAGCAGCGTGTTCTCCTGAAAATCGTAAGAGCGACGACCGTAGGTCAAATCGTCCGTACATCGTAGTTCTTTCAGAAAAATCACATACATCCCCACGTGCTTGCGTGCATGGGGTACGGGGTGCGGCATACGGCTTCCCTCTATGACACTGACCAGAGGATGCCTTGTTTCCACACCCATATAGTCATTGTACTCCTTTATCGTTTTCAGTTGCATAACCTTCTCCATAACAGTCTATTTCAGTGGTTTCTATGCAAATGTAGAAAATATCTTCAGGTTATCTCTCCAATCAGTAAAAATTATCCTTTAAACCGTAATTCATGACCGGTCGAAGTGGAAAATCCAGCCTAATTTTGCAGCAAGTAAAACTTGATACATAATAATAAAGATTATGAAACTAAAAATGAGAATTATGACAACGCTACTCGGACTTGTCTTTGGATGCGGCATCGCAGCTTCGCAAACACCGAGAGCAGAACAAACCATGAACAGTAAACGACAATACATCGCAGAGGTCGCAGCCCTTACAAGCATGGGGCACCTCGACCAATTAAGAACAGTCCTTATCGGTGGACTGAATAGCGGTATCACCGTCAGCGAGCTTAAAGAAGTTATGGTCCATTCCTACGCCTATTGTGGTTTTCCGCGTGCCCTGCGCGGACTGCAAACATTGGTTGCGGTACTTGACGAGCGTAAGGCAAAAGGCATCAGAGACAACCAGGGGCGCGAAGCGTCACCGATAACCGATACCCGCAGCAAATACGAACGCGGACGTGACATTCTTGCAGAGATTTCGGGCACCCCGGCAGATGCGCCGAAAGCCAACTATGCCGTCCTGGCCCCGGAAATCGAAGTATTCCTTAAAGAACATCTCTTTGCCGAGCTTTTCGAGCGGGACGTGCTGACCTATGCCGAACGGGAACTGGCAACCGTTGCCATAATAGCTTCTTTGGGCAAAGGCGTGGAACCGATGCTGAAAGGGCACATGGGTATTGCGCTGAATGTAGGCGTAACACCGGACGAATTACGCGGTGTGCTGGCTATCATTGAAAAGAATATCGGACGTAGCGAAGCCGATAATGGCAAACAAGTATTGAACGAATTATTGCAAAGCAAAGGGTTGACTATCAAACCGGAAACCCCGATTGTAGCAGTGGAGAATGACGTGAAGAAACAGAAAGTGACATTCCACAACCGTTTTTTGATTGATATAGTTGGCGACCTCTATTTCCCTGCAGACTATGATGCCACAAAGAAATATGCCGCCATCATCGTCGGTCATCCCTTTGGTGGCGTCAAAGAACAGACTTCGGGACTCCATGCCCGTAAGTTGGCGGAACTCGGCTATGTGGCATTAGCCTTCGATGCGTCCTATTATGGCGAGAGTGGCGGTTATCCGCGTCGTATGGAATCGCCCGAAGTGCGGGTAGAAGACTTCAGTGCGGCAGTCGATTTCCTCACGAACCATCCGGCTGTCTATGCTGATAAGATAGGAGTAATCGGCATCTGTGGCGGAGGCTGCTACTCTGTCAGTGCTACGCAGATAGACCATCGCATCAAGGCACTTGCCACCATCAGTATGTACGACATGGGCCGCGCCCGCCGTCAGGGTGTAGGCGACTCGCAGACTTACGAACAGCGTATGGCTATCCTTGATGAAATCGGCCGCCAGCGTACGATGGAATATGGTGGGGCTGTACGCAAGGATATCCGTGCCCTGCCCGAAAAAGTGGATGAGAACACACCGAAGTTTGCCATCGACTTCCTCGATTATTACGACAATCCACAACGCGGTCAGCATCCCAACTCTACGGGCTATTACTCCTACACGAGCCTCGCACCGATGATGAACTTCTTCCCCTTTGCGCAAATCGAGACTATATCGCCACGTCCTATGCTTTTCATAGTGGGAGAAAATGCAGTATCGAAATATTTTTCTGAGGACGCATACGCGAAAGCCGCCGAACCGAAAGAACTGTTTGTCGTACCCGGAGCTACGCACGTGGATTTATACGACCAGCCGAAATATCTGAAAATCACGCTTCCCAAACTGGACTCTTTCTTTAAACAACATTTAAAATAACTCTTCAAGATGAAAAAGATGACTTACTTATTTCTACTGGCTGCAACACTTGGTGCTTGCAGTCCGAAACCGGAAAACAAGATTGAAACACCCCCAAAAGCATCAGCCTCTCTCTTTCCCCAAGGAGATGCCATCGAGGGCAGCAATTTCAACGGAACGGCATACCTCCAACGGCTGATGACCGACAGTGAAACATTCGATGTGGTAGTCTCCGACGTGATATTCGAGCCGAAAGCCCGAAACAGCTGGCATTCGCATCCGGGCGGACAGATTCTGATTGCCACCGCCGGAAAAGGTTACTATCAGGAAAAGGGGAAGCCTATACAAGTGTTGAATCCCGGCGATGTAGTCGCTATTCCGGCAGATGTGGTGCATTGGCACGGAGCGGCTCCCGACAGCGGATTCACGCATATAGCTATCAATACAAAAGTTCATTTGGGTGCTACACAGTGGTATGAACCTGTAAGCGATGAAGAATACACTAATCAATAAATATCTAAAAACAACTCGAATATGAAAAAGTTACTTCTTATTCCGCTCTTGCTCCTCTCTCTAACGACAATGGCAGCATGCTCTACCACCGACGACACTCCCGATACTCCATCCGGAAACGGCAATATGCTTGTGCTCTACTTTTCTGCCGAAGGACACACCCAGGCCATTGCCGAACGTATCGTGAAACTTACAGGCGCAGATATCCATCGCATTGAGGCTGCCGAACCGTATGCTGCAAATCCTTACGATGACAGCGACCGCATTCAGCATGAAGCCTATAATGACCTGCGCCCTGGAGTAGCGAATCTGCTTGATAAAGAGGCATTGGCGAAATATGATACAATTTTCGTCGGTTCGCCTTGCTGGTGGCATCAACCCGCAATGGTAGTCTGTACATTCCTCGAAGCATACGACCTGAAAGACAAGGTAATCATTCCTTTCTTTACCTACGGGGCTACTACCTATCTGAACGAGTCCATGCAGAAAATTTACAAGGTAACATCCACTTCAAGACATATTCCGGAAACACTTCCCGAAGACCTTGATGCGGAGGATATTACGACACCAGGACGCCCTGATGATGCAGATATCGACATGCCGGGCAACGCTAATGGTACAGAAGGATGGTTACACCGAATCGGAATAGCAGTGCGTTCGGGAATATTCAATACATCTGCCGACTAATTGATAATATCTTTTTCTTCTTCGAGCACTCCGTCTGCCAATGCAATATCTTCCCCCATCTCCCAATACTTCATCCACTTTTACTGGAATTCTCGTAAGAAATCTCTATTTTTGCACTTTAAACAAGAAAAATTATGGGAGCAGCTAAATGGATAGGCGGCATCATCGGCTTCATGGCCGGAGGACCGCTGGGAGCCTTGGCAGGTTTTGTATTCGGTTCACTGTTCGACACCGATTCAAGTGACGCAGGCAGTTATTATGGAGAAGAACCAACGCACGGCACTACCTATACCGGGCAACGGAACAGTTTCCTCTTCTCCATGCTCGTGATGGCTTCGTACATTATCCGTGCAGACGGGCGCATCATGCATAGTGAAATGGAATTCGTCCGCCGCTTTCTGAGAAGCACATTCGGTGAGGCTGCCGTGGGCGAGGGAGAACGGATACTGCTCAACCTCTTCGAACAGCGCAAGCAGATGGACAGACAAAACCCACTGGCATTTAAAAACACCATCCGTGACTGTGGAACGCAGATTGCCGCCAACCTGACATACGAGGAACGCTTGCAACTGCTGGTATTCTTGGTAGAAATTGCCAAAAGCGACGGACACGTCTGCAACGAGGAGATAGAAGCCTTGAAAGAAGTGGCCATGTACATGGGACTATCCGTCAAGGAAGTGGAATCCATGCTTAACCTAGGCGGTAGCTCACTGAACGAGGCCTACAAAGTACTTGAAATTGAACCCACTGCCACCAATGACGAAGTGCGTGCCGCTTACCGCCGTCTGGCCTTGAAACACCATCCCGACCGGGTGGCAACGCTGGGCGAAGACATCAAGAAAGCCGCAGAAGAGAAGTTCCAAAGCATCAACAATGCCAAAGAACAGATATACAAGGCACGAGGTATGAAATGACGTACCTCGCTCCTTGCCTTGTGGACAGCATCATGACGTTTATAAACATTCTATAATTAACATCAACCCACACACTTATGAAGAAAACCCTTGCAATCCTTGCACTAGGCCTTACTGCCATTGCCGGACATGCCGCCACGCCGCTCTGGATGCGCGATGTGCAAATCTCTCCCGACGGTACGGAAATCGCATTCTGCTACAAAGGAGACATCTACAAGGTGCCGGCCAAAGGTGGAACCGCCACACAGCTTACTACCCAAGAGAGCTACGAATGTACCCCCATATGGTCGCCGGACGGCAAACAAATAGCCTTTGCCAGCGACAGATACGGCAACTTCGACGTATTCGTGATGCCGGCAGACGGCGGAACCGCCCAACGGCTCACTACCCACTCCACCGGTGAGATACCCTCCACATTCACTCCGGACGGAAAGTATATCTTGTTTTCCGCATCCATCCAGGACCCGGCAAGCAGCGCTCTTTTCCCCACTTCGGCCATGACCGAGCTTTACAAAGTACCTGCAACGGGAGGGCGTACGGAGCAAGTGCTGGGCACCCCTGCCGAAGCGGTCTGCTTCGACAAGGCGGGCCATCAGTTCCTCTACCAAGACCGCAAGGGATTTGAAGATGAATGGAGAAAGCATCACATCTCCTCCATCACCCGCGACATCTGGCTGTATGATGCAAAGACGAGTATCCATACCAACCTCACCGACCGCGCGGGCGAAGACCGCAACCCGGTGTTGTCACCCGATGGAAGAACGGTTTACTTTTTGAGTGAGAGAAACGGCGGCTCATTCAACGTGTATGCCTTCCCGCTGGCACAGCCCCGAGAGGTGAAGCCCATCACCAGCTTCAAGACACATCCCGTGCGCTTCCTCTCCATGAGTGACGGCGGGACGTTGTGCTACAGTTACGACGGCGAAATCTATACCCAGCAGCCGGATGCCACCCCGAAGAAAGTCGCCATAGAACTGGTGCGCGATGACCGGCCGCAATTCGCCAACCTGCAGTCTTCCGACGGAGCCACCTCTGCCGTTGTGTCCCCGGACGGAAAACAGATTGCCTTCACGCTGCGCGGAGAAGTCTTTGTCACTTCGGCAGACTATGCCACTACCAAGCAGGTGACGCACACACCGGCACGCGAAGCGGGCCTCTCCTTTGCGACGGACAACCGCACCCTGGCCTACGCCAGCGAGCGAGGCGGCAACTGGCAGCTCTACCTTGCCAAGATAGCCCGCAAGGAAGACCCTAACTTCCCGAACGCCACGCTGATTGAAGAAGAAGTGCTGCTGCCCTCCACCACCGTGGAACGTGCCTATCCGCAATTCTCGCCCGACGGCAAGGAACTCGCCTTTATCGAAGACCGCATCCGGCTGATGGTGCTCAATCTGGAGACGAAGAAGGTGCGCCAGATTACGGACGGCTCCACCTGGTACAGCACCGGCGGAGGATTTGACTACGCATGGTCGCCGGACGGTAAATGGTTTACACTTGAGTTCACGGGTAACAAGCACGACCCCTACTCCGACATCGGCCTGGTCAGCGCAGAGGGAGGCAAAGACATCATCAACCTCACCAATAGCGGCTACATGAGCGGCTATCCCCACTTTGCGCTGGACGGCAACGCCATCCTTTTCACCACCGAACGCTACGGCATGCGTGCCCATGCCTCATGGGGCTCGCTGAACGACGCCATGCTCGTCTTCCTCAACCAAGACGCCTACGACAAATACTGCCTGAGCAAAGAAGACTACGAACTGCGCAAGGAGCTGGAGAAGGAACAAAAGAAGTCTGCCGGAAAAGACACCCCCCAAGACAAAAACAAGGATAAAAAGAAGAAAGACGACAAGAAAGACAGCAATGCTGACGAAAAAGATGACCAGCCGAAAGACATCGTCGTAGAGCTGAAAGGCATCGAAGACCGTGTGGTGCGCCTCACCCCGAATTCTTCCGACATGGGCAGCACCATCATCTCCAAGGATGGCGAGACACTCTACTACCTGGCAGCCTTCGAAGGCGGCTACGACCTCTGGAAGATGAATCTGCGCAAGAAAGAGACCCGCCTGCTGCACAAGATGGATGCCGGATGGGCGGACATGCAGCTGGACAAGGACGGCAAAAGCCTCTTCCTGCTGGGCAGCCGCAAGATGCAGAAAATGGACACTTCATCCGACGCGCTGACCCCCATCACCTTCCAGGTAGATGCCAAGATGGACCTGGCTGCGGAGCGCGAATACATGTTCGACCACGTGTACCGCCAACAGCAGAAGCGATTCTACAATACCAATATGCACGGAGTGGACTGGGACAAGATGACCGCCGCCTATCGCCGCTTCCTGCCCCATATCGACAACAATTATGACTTTGCCGAACTGCTGAGCGAATGGCTGGGCGAGCTGAACGTATCTCACACCGGCGGCCGTTTCTATCCCAAAGGGCAATCCGAACCTACTGCCAGCCTGGGACTGTTCTTCGACTGGAACTACACGGGCAAGGGCATGCTCATTGCCGAAGTAGTGGAGAAAGGCCCCTTCGACACAGCCAACACCCGGGTGAAAGCCGGCACAGTCATCGAAAAGATAGACGGCGTGGAAATCACCCCCGATGCGGACTATTACACGCTGCTCAACAACAAGGCACGGAAGAAAACACTTGTTTCTCTCTTCGACCCGCAGACCAAGGAGCACTGGGAAGAGGTCATTATCCCCATTACGAACGGTGCGTTCAGCGATTTGCTCTACAGCCGCTGGGTGAAGCAGCGTGCGGCAGACGTTGACCGGTGGTCGGGTGGCCGATTGGGTTACGTGCACATCGAGTCTATGGGAGACGACAGTTTCCGTTCCGTCTACTCGGACATCCTGGGAAAATACAACAACCGCGAAGGCATCGTCATCGACACCCGTTTCAATGGCGGTGGACGCTTGCACGAGGATATAGAAATACTTTTCAGTGGACAAAAATACTTCACCCAAGTGGTGCGCGGTCGCGAGACGTGCGACATGCCCAGCCGCCGCTGGAACAAACCCTCCATCATGGTGATGTGCGAGGCCAACTACTCCAATGCGCACGGCACGCCGTGGGTTTACAGCCACCGCGGACTGGGCAAGCTGGTAGGCATGCCCGTGCCGGGAACCATGACCAGCGTGTCGTGGGAACGCCTGCAAGACCCGTCATTGGTATTCGGCATCCCCGTCGTGGGCTACCGCCTGTCGGACGGCAGCTATCTGGAGAACTCGCAGCTGGAGCCGGACATCAAAGTAGCCAATTCACCCGAGACCATCGTGAAGGGAGAAGACACACAGCTGAAAGCTGCCGTAGAGGAACTGCTGAAGGAACTCGAAAAATAAGTACCGCCCTGCCCCACGCAGGAATACCGGTCATATAGGCCGATATATATATTAAGATGATGTGTCAAAACGGTTGATGGCACATCATCTTTTTTTATATGCCACAAGGAAGCAAGACTTTTTCTATCTCACTTTTTTGCACTATCTTTGTGACATAAATTCCTAACTCTTTAACTGATTATGTTTGCTGACTTGTTAAACTCCTCCTATTTCGCGCTCTTTCTCATTGTGGCTTTAGGCTTCATGTTGGGAAGAATCAAGATTAAAGGGCTTTCGCTCGACGTCTCCGCCGTCATCTTCATTGCCCTGCTGTTCGGACACTTCGGTGTCATCATCCCCAAAGAATTAGGAAACTTCGGACTGGTGCTCTTCATCTTCACCATCGGCATCCAGGCCGGTCCCGGATTTTTCGACTCCTTCCGGAGCAAGGGCAAGACGCTTATCATCATCACCCTGCTCATCATCTGCTCCGCCGCCCTGACGGCAGTAGGACTGAAATATGCCTTCGACATCGATACTCCCAGTGTCGTGGGACTGATAGCCGGTGCCCTGACCAGTACGCCGGGACTCGCCGTTGCCATTGACAGCACCCATTCCCCACTGGCATCCATCGCTTACGGTATTGCCTATCCTTTCGGCGTTATCGGCGTGATTCTCTTCGTTAAGCTGCTGCCCCGTATCATGCGCATCGACCTCGACAAGGAGGCGCGCCGGTTGGAGAAGGAACGCCGCAGCCAGTTCCCGGAACTGACAACCTGTCTGTTCCGCGTAACCAACCCCGCCGTCTTCGACCGGAGCCTGATGCAAATCAATGCGCGCGCCATGACCGGAGCCGTCATCTCACGCCACAAGCACAACGAGCAGATAGCCATCCCCACCGCCCAGACCATCCTGCACGAGGGAGACTACATACAAGCCGTGGGTAGCGAAGAGGCCTTAAACCAGCTCGCCGTCCTCGTGGGCGAACGCGAAGAAGGCGAACTGCCACTCGTAGACATGCAGGAGATTGAATCCCTGCTGCTCACCAAGAAAGATATGATAAACAAGCAGCTGGGCGACCTCAACCTGATGAAGAACTTCGGCTGCACCGTCACCCGCATCCGCCGAAGCGGCATCGACCTCTCCCCCTCGCCCGACCTCGCCCTGAAATTCGGCGACAAGCTGATGGTGGTGGGCGAGAAGGACGGCATCAAGGGAGTGGCACGCCTGCTGGGCAACGACACCAAGCAACTGTCCGACACCGACTTCTTCCCCATCGCCCTGGGCATCGTGCTGGGCGTGCTCTTCGGCAAGCTCAACATCTCCTTCTCGGACAGTCTGTCGTTCTCTCCGGGACTGACGGGAGGCATCCTGATGGTCGCCTTGTTCCTGAGCGCCATCGGAAAGACCGGCCCCATTCTGTGGTCCATGTCCGGCCCTGCCAACCAACTGCTGCGCCAGCTGGGACTGCTGCTCTTCCTTGCCGAAGTAGGGACATCGGCAGGACGGAATCTGATGGCCACGTTCCAGGAAAGCGGCTGGCTCTTGTTCGGCGTAGGCGCCGCCATCACGCTGGTGCCCATGCTGGTGGCAGTATGCGTAGGCCTGTTCGTGTTCAAGATAAACATTCTCGACCTGCTGGGCACCATCACCGGCGGCATGACCAGTACGCCCGGCCTTGCCGCCGCCGACTCCATGACGGACAGCAACATACCGAGCGTGGCCTATGCCACGGTATATCCCATTGCCATGGTGTTCCTCATTCTGATAATCCAGGTGATAGCCTCCGCAGTCTATTGACGCATGAAGACGTACAGCCGGACAGAAACCATCGCCCGCATGAACGCACTGGCCGGAGCCAATGTGCCCTTCCTCTTCATCGTAGACTACGCGCAAGAGCAGTCGCACATTGAGCCCCTCGACCGGATAGACCCCGCCACCTGCCTTTTCCAATTCCCGAAGGCAGGCAACACGGAGACGGCTGCAACAGCCCTTGCCAGAAGCACAGCCGCCCGATGCGCCGGCCCTATCCAGTGGGACATCACTCCCCCTTCCCCCGCCGCATACAGACATTCGTTCGACCTCGTGAAGCAAAACCTGCTGGCAGGCAACAGCTACCTGACGAACCTCACTTGCCGGGTACCCGTCACCACCAATCTGACACTGGAAGAAATATTCCTCCACTCCGAAGCCTTGTACAAGCTGTGGCTGAAAGACCGGTTCGTCTGCTTCTCCCCCGAAATCTTTGTCCGCATAGAGAAGGGCAAGATAAAGTCCTTCCCCATGAAAGGCACCATCGACGCCACCCTGCCCGATGCGGAACAGCTCTTGATGCAGGACACCAAAGAGGCAGCCGAGCACGCCACCATCGTCGACCTGATACGCAACGACCTCAGCATGGTTTCGGAACACGTCGAAGTGACCTCCTACCGATATATAGACCGCCTGCAAACCAATAAGGGCCCCATCCTCCAGACCAGCTCCGAGATATGCGGCACCCT
>OHAA01002196.1_pt1 | contig 10775 bp, 3 predicted proteins | sample 1606051 | NCBI WGS metagenome assembly OHAA01 (sample SAMEA3541493, study PRJEB24748) | human gut metagenome | biome: human gut; feature: human-associated habitat; material: faeces | place: China | collected 2012
CCTTCCACTTACCAGTGCGTTGCTCGGCACGCACTGGAGAAGGGGAAGGTCGGTCACGCCCATGTACCAAACCGTGACCGGGATGGGGTTCCGGCCCAAGCGGCCGCAGAGCGGATATATATTCTGAAAAACACCTCTACGCTTTCGTAGAAAGCGTAGTACGTCGTCAATTTTCTTCAGCACTACCTGTCAGCCCCCCACCCAATCCCCGATTCTGCGCAAAAACATTCTCATGTCTCCAATTTAGCGGTGAAGGCTCATTCTACGGCGCTGGCGCCGCTATATATTCTGAAAAACACCTCTACGCTTTCGTAGAAAGCGTAGTACGTCGTCAATTTTCTTCAGCACTACCTGTCAGCCCCCACCCAATCCCCCGATTTCACACAAAAAAGCATTCCGCCAAAAGTTCCATTCTTCTGGCGGAATGCTTTTTTTACCTTTTTCACATTTACATTCTCCGTGTAATGGTCACCCCATATGTGAACCCTCTTTGCACGCCGCTCCACCCGGTGACTCTCACATCCGCACCCCAGGGGTTCTCTTTGGTGGCCTTGCTCTGCCACCCCAGTTCCACAAAACCGCTGGAGCCCTGGACGCTGGGCGCCGGGGTGCTGAAATCCCGGTACTGGGCTCTGGCTTCTCCGTCGAATTCATAGTCCCAGCCAAGGCCAGCATAGAGGGTATCCTGGGCTCCCTGATGCCGTGTCCAGCGCAGCCCCAGCCGGCTGCGGTAGGAATCCACGCTGTCCAGGTGGTACGTTCCGCCGCCCAGGCCGCTGTATATCCTCGTGGTGTCACTGCCCAAATGGGTCCAGTAAAGCTTACCATAGTAATCAAAATCATTTCGTCCACGGGTGACCACCTTCCCCAGGCCCAGGTGGGCCGCCACATAACTGGAGCCCGTAGCATAGGAAGCCTGGTGGCCCGCCAACAGACCCCGGAAGTCCCCGGACAGATACCCTGCCCGGACCATTCCTTCGTAGTGCGCTCCATTAGACAGATCCCGGCGCAGCAGCAGCCCCCCGCCTATATAGTGCTGGCCCCCATCGCTCCGGGCCCCGCTGTCCAAATGGGCTGTGTAGTTCCCGTTGCCGTATTCCGCAAAGGGCATAACGGTATCCGTGTGGTTCCCTGCAACAACCCGTTTCACGAAGCCCAGCTCTGTACTAATCCCCTGGCTGTCCACGTAGGAGCCGGTAGCGTAGCGCAGGTCGTGGCCTCCCACTACCGCATACGGAGTGAATTTGGCCTTTACCGAATGGTCTTCCAGCCAGGCCGCTTCGTAGGCCGCCACTGCCGAGGCGTAGCCATGATTGGACGCCAGGTCGGACGCATTCACCAGCTGACTGATGGCCGCCTCCCTCTGCTCGGGAATCAATTTGGTGTCCGGGTTCAGGGTGCCTTTATCACCGGCAGGGATGTATAAAACCACCGTGTTGGGGTCCTGCTTCTTGATCAGCACCTTGTGCTGCACAAAGCCCGGATCCGTAACAAAATCCTGGCCTGCCACCATACTGTAGGAAGCCCCTTCCGTCAAAAGCGGCGCATTGCCCTTGTGGAGCAGGTTGATGACTTCGCCCGGCTGAAGGGAGACTGCATCATTCACCCCCGCACTAATGGCTGCCCCGTGAACGTCCGCCGTGCCCGTCACCTCCAGCAGCGTGTCCCCTGCCGCCGTGCCCGCCGGCACGTAGAAATTAAGCGCCTGGAAGTACTGCACATTCTTTACCGTATTGCCTTTGGTATACAGGTTCAGGGTGTTCCCCGTACTTTCCTTGTCACTGTAGCCGCCATACAGGCTTAGCAGGGTTCCCAGGCTGCCGCCGGTGATATTTACCGTGTTGCCTGTGGCCGCGCCGTTTTCAGCAAAGCCTCCGGCAATCACGTTGTCATCGGCTTCCCCCGTAGTGGCCGCCTCCGTACCCAGGGTGCCGCCAGCAATAGTTACTGTATTCCCTGTAGCGTCGGATAGGGCCGAGTGGCCGCCCAGGACGCTGTTCTTTACGGTGCCGCCTGTGATGGTGACCTTGTTGCCCACCGCCTTGCCGCTAAGGGGCACCTCGTCGTAGGTGGTCACCGCTGCAGCTTCCCCGCCCACCACCGTGTCCACGCTGCTGGTACCGCTGAGCGTTACCTGGTTATTTTCGGCATCCTGGGGCTGCGCGGAATACATAATCCAGCCTACTGTATCACCGGTCTGACCGCCTACAACTTCTACGTCCACGGTACTGTCCGTAATCGTCACGCTGTTTCCCGTGGCCGTGCCCAGCACGCCGACGCCGCCGTAAACGGATTTGGCCTGGGTCCCGGCAGTCAAAGTGACCTGGTTGTCGTTCGCTGCCCGGCCATTTTGACTAAGTCCGCCGATAACCAGTCCTGCTGTATGGTCCTGGGTATTGCCCGAGGTATCCTTAACCACGGACGAAGAAACTTCCACCTGGTTGCCCGAGGTGCAGCCCATCATAGAATAGGCGCCCAGAACAGAGGACAGGGAACTGTCCTGGATGGAAACGCTGTTCCCATTCGCCGTGCCATAGCTGCTGTAGCCCCCGTAGACCCCGGAAGAAAAAGAACTGGGATTTTGAGGTGCGACGTGAACCCCTTTTAGTTGGACCTGATTGTTATTGGCCCCATAGGTGGCATCATCGCCGTCCGGTATTACGCTAAGATCCTCCGGGTGGGCCAAGGAAATACCGCCGGTAACTGTATCATAAGTGCCGCTGCCCGAATCGGTTACGGTAACGCTATTGCTGTCTGCTGTGCCATTCACGGCCGAACCGCCGAATACGTACAGGTTGGCGCCACTAGGAGTGTTGAGCGAAAGGGTTACCTGGTTTTCTTTGGCACTGCCTTGACTTCGGCCGCCAAAAATTACTAGCGCCGTACTGCGCAGGGTCAGGTCGCTGGCCTGGACTACGTTGTAGGACGCATCACTATTTGAAGAAATGCCCCCGGCCATAAGGTCAATGTTTATTTTCGCCGAAGCAGGATGCACCTCTGACTTACCATAAATCGTATCGCTGGAAGACTCAGCAGAGCCTGCGCTGGTAGAAATCGTATGTCCAAAGGCCATTCCCTGAAGGACAACCCGGTTGTTATTGGCACTCCCTTTCGCCGCTTCGCCGCCAATTGCTTTTTGCAGCACCACAGCCCCCTGCCCCAAGGTGACGGTATTGCTGTTGGCACTGCCGCCGGTAGTAACCGCAGTCTGAAACATGGCTTCCTGCAAAGTCCCCGCCTTGCCGCCCCATACCCCAGCAGCCGTGCTGTTGGTCAGGGTAACCGTGTTTTTGTCAGCAGCACCGTTTTCCGTTTCCGTGTGGCCGCCGTACACATTGCCGGATACCGTAATCCCGTCCGCCGTCAGCGTATTGCCGCTGGCAGAACCCGTATAGCCATTGCCTTCCAAAGCCTCATACACCGTACCTGTGTCCGACTGGACCTGCCCCACCGCACTTGTAAGCGTTACCCCCGCACAGACCGGCGGAGTGTACGCCCCCAAGCCGATAATGCTGGATGCCACCATCACCGGTAAAAATCTCTTTGCTGGCTTCATAAATTTTCCCCCTATACAGTGTTTTCCCTTTTTCCACCTTGAAACAAAATCATAAAAACAGCACAGCCCGTTTACACGATAATTTAGAATAATTCCTTCTTGCGGTTGATTATTGATAATCATATTATAACGGCTTTGTATATTGTTGTCTATGTATTTTGCGAAATTTGTGAAATTACTAACCATTGCTGCAAAAGGAGAATTGCCGTAAAGTCAAGCCCAACGCCATTTGTATATTGGCCTTGTAAGCCTGCTAGAACTAGCAGCAGGCCCCTAGAATCCGAAAATTCCAGGGGCCTGTCCGCCTACTTGTTTCGATTACATTTTTCTAAAGATGGTGGCACTATAGGTGAAGCCTTGTTTTACCCCGTGCCAGCCGGTCACCCGCAGATCTGCACCCCAAGGATTCGTCTTGGTGGCGCTGCTCTTCCAGCCCAGTTCCAGGAACTCGCTGGAGCCCTTCATGCTGGCATCCGGAGAAGTGTAGTCCTGATAATGGGAAGTGGATTCACCATCAAACTCACGATCCCAGCCCAGTCCAGCATAAACACTTGAGGTTTTCTCATCCAAATGCTTGGTCCACCGGAAGCCAAGACGGGTCCGGATGGAATTTACGCCGTCCAGTTTGTAGTCCGCAGCACCGAAGGCGCTGTGCAGCTGGAAGTCATCACTGCCCAGGTGGGAATAGAACAGCTTGCCGTAGATATCAAAATCATTGGTAGCCTGCTTGTAGACCTTGCCCAGACCTGCATGCGCCGCGAAGTAGTTGGAAGCCGTGTTGTAGCTGGCGTCAACGCCTGCAATCCGCCCAGCGTATTCCCCGCTGAGATGGCCGCCCCGCACCAGCCCTTCATAATGCACCCCGTTGTTCAAATCCCGGCGCAGCAGAAGGCCTGCCCCTACATAGTGCTGACTGCCATCACCTCGGGCACTGCCGCTCCAGCTGGTGAAGTTGCCAGTGCCATATTCTATAAAGGGCATAATGGTGTCAGAATAACCATCCGTAAAGGTACGCTTGATAAAGCCCAGTTCTCCGTTAAACCCATTGGTATCTACCGTAGAAGTGGTGTTGTACCGCAAGTTGTGACCACCCAGCATCACATAGGGAACATACTCAGCAGCCACATCCTGCTGTTCCAGGAAGGCCGCATTTGCTGCCGGTGCCGGAATAGTCTCTGGGGCCGTTTCGGCGGCCGAGGTTGGCGCAGTCTTTGCAGCCGTTTCAGCGGCAGTTTCTGGCGCCGCAGGGCTTACAGTCAAAGAATCGGTGCGCACTTGGCTGAGCAATTCGCTGGGGGCCGTCTTCTTTACCAGCAATGAGGTTTCTAATCCCCCTTGATTGATATAGGCGCGCATACGATCCATTTCATATTGCCCCTGCCAAGCTTCCATAGCCGCTGACAAGCCGTCCGTTACAGCCACTTCCGATCCTCCGGCTACCAGGTTGGCTGCGTTGGTCTGTCCTTCAGAAAGGACTTTGGTATCTGCATCAAGAACGCCTGGAGTCCCTGGAAGAACGCCCAAGACCACCGTATTATCGTCCTGTTTCCAGATACTCACCTTCCGCCGCAGGAAGCCGGCGTTCAGCGCTGTATCCATACCTTCCTTCATGCTGTAGCTGGTTCCTTGGTTGGTTTCCACCCCATTGGCATCGGCCAGCAGGTTGATGACCTCGCCGTCGGCCAAATACGTGGCGTTCCCAACAGCTGCCTGGATATTGGAATCCTTGGCATTGGCCGTGCCCGTTACCGTCAAAAGGGTTTCTCCTGTTCCAGTTCCTGCAGGCACATAGAAATTCATATTCTGGAAGTAATCCAGATTCTTTACGCTGCTGCCCTTGGCATACACATTCAAGGTGTTGCCGGTGCTTTCCGTGCCCTGTCCGCCATAGAGCTTGCCCTCGCTGGTCAGGAGTGCGGCGTACAGGTTCACCGTATTGTCCTTGGCTGCGCCGGTTGTGGACTGTCCGCCAAGGAGACCCTCCGTAACAGTGCCGCCATAGAAATTAATGGTGTTGTCATTGGCAGTGCCGGAATCAGACTGCCCACCGATAACGCCTTCCGCAACAGTACCTCCGAAGACGTTCACCGTATTGTTGTTGGCTTCAGATTTTGCCTGCCCGCCTACGATGTTCGTATTGGTAGTACCACTGTAGAAATTCACCGTGTTGCCATTGGCCGTGCTGGAATCGGACTGCCCGCCGATAATGCCATTCGCAACAGTACCGCCGGAGAAGTTCACGGTGTTGTTGTTGGCTTCCGATTCTGCCTGACCGCCTACGATGTTCGCATTGGTAGTACCGCTGTAGAAGTTCACCGTGTTGCCATTGGCCGTACCAGTTTCAGACTTGCCGCTGACGATACCACTCGCAGCAGTACCGTTGGCGAAGTTCACCGTATTGTTATTGGCCGTGCCAGATTCAGACTGGCCGCCGATAATGCCTTTCGTAACAGTACCGCCATAGAAATTGACCGTATTGTTGTTGGCAGTGCTGGACTGGGAATAGCCGCCTGTAATCCCATTATTTACGGTGCCAGCGTAGACGTTCACCGTATTGTCATTGGCAGCGCCGCTCTTGTAGGTGGTCGATGTGGGTTCTGCAGCTTCCGCTGTCATTACACTTATCTCAGCATCGGAAGCATCGGAAGAGTCGACAGCCTCGGCTACCCAGACCCAATCATCTTCATTGAAGCTGTATTTTAATTGTACCGTCGGCGCTGCCACGTTCGCATCCATAGTGGAATCCACGGCATAGCCGCCGTAGATGGCGTCCACCGTGCCGCTAACCAGGTTTACCGTATTGCCGCTGGCGCTGCTCACAGAACCTGTCACCGTAGGGGTATAGGCTACATCCGTTAAGGTTGTACCTTGATACGTATAACTCCAACCATCATCGTAAGACTCATACTCTTTAATCGATGTATAGTCCACAGTCGGCATGCTATTGATCAATGTGCTGCGAAGGCTGCCCGCGTCCGTGCCCAAAAGGCCCGCTGCGCCGCCGTAGACACTTCCTGCCGTGCTGCCGGAGATGGTGACCGTATTGCCCTGGGCTGCACCTACTCCGGAGATGCCGCCATAGACGTCAGCGGCCGCAGAGCCATTGGTCAGGGTGACCGTATTGCCTGCTGCCGTACCCTGCATGACCATACCGCCCAGCACCAGGCCACTGGCATTAACCTTGGCCAGGGAGACCGTATTTCCCTGTGCGCTTTGCTCCGCCGCAGCTGTAAAGGAAAGTGCACTTGTATAGGTTTTTGTTATGTGAAAATGTACATACCCCTCACTATCCTCATCATAATCATAAATCGATTTCTGTGCGGGCAGGACTGTTGTGCCGCCGATGATAGAGCCGCTTGCCTTACTATTGGTCAGGGCTACGGTATTGTTGTCCGCGCTGGTGCCGCCAGTACCGCCGCCGATGACGCTTGTTGCCGTGATGCTGCCCTTTTCCGTACTTTGGAGGATGACCTTGTTGCCATTGGCTTCCCCGTAGAGGGCAGTACCGCCCAGAACGTCTCCGTAGGACGTTTCTTTGTCCAGAGTCTGGACCATCTGTACGGTGTTTTCATTGGCCTGCGCTTCTGCAATGGCTGTACCTTCATCGGGCACTACATAACCGCCGTAGATGACTCCTGTAGAAGAAGCATCGGTCAGGAATACCCGGTTCGTATTGGCCTCTGTCGCATCAGCGGTAAACAAGTCGTTTGGCATGTAATAATCGCCATAGAAACTGAAAGTACCTCCCTGGGTGCTGCCTACGAGGCCGCCATAGACGTCGTTTTGTAAGCTTGTGTTGGTCAGGGTCAGGGTATTTTCATTGGCCGTACCACAGGCAGCGATACCGCCGGCTGCTGCTATATAAATAACGGGTACCGGATAATAACCTGCATCTCTATCATCAGCGTCAGGTTCCGCCCCAATGGTCAGATTGGTACCTTGTGTCAGCTGCTTGCCACTCACAGTGACCTGGTTGGCATTGGCCGATCCGGCTTCTGTATAGCCGCCTATTACCCGTTCATAGGCAGTTGATGCGTCCAGGCTGTACGAGACATTTACAATATTACTATTGGCACCGGCCTTTTCCGCATCAGCAGTGATATAGCTATCGTCAACGGTCGCAGTCTTGGCTGCTGTATCCGCCTGTATTGTCGGTTTTTCGTCATCAAGGTGATACAAATGAAGGCCCAAATAGCCGCCATACACAGCTCCATCAGCAACAGTAGCATAGACATTATACGTTTTACTGACCAGGCTGTCTATCAGAGTGACCGTATTGCTGCTGGCGCCATTCCCAGATAGGCCATAGACATTGCCGCCGTAGACCGATCCAGCCTGCACGTTTTCCAGGGTTACGTTGTTGTGTTCCGCATTGCCATAGAATTCGATAGGATTACTAGTCTTCCCGCCAATGACAGAGCCGACTATCGTATTGAAGCTGTTGCCATCTTCATCCGGCATGGCAAGTAACTTCCCAGTAATCTTTACGCTGTTGCCATCGGCATTGCCTTCATCCACATAGCCGCCGTAGACATCTCTATAGCCTGCCGCCTCATTCAGGGTAGAAGAAATGTTTACCTGATTATCATTGGCCGTAAGCAGAGAAGAGGTACCCTTAACATACTCTGCATCCCCGCCATAGACGTAGAGGTCTGCATCTGTCAATGTATGTTCCAGATCCTTTAAGGTGATTACATTCTTGTTGGCGCCGAGATTTGCTGCAGCCGGAAGCGTATAGGTTATATTTTTACTATTTTTATCTGTATAGCTTACTGTCGTTGTACCATCAGCGTTGGCTGCAGTCGTTACATTCCGCGAATCTATCCACAGACTGCCGCCGTAAAGGCTGGTTGTACTATCAGACGCAACTTTACTAGCCTCAATGGTAACTTCGTTACCACTGGCGCTGCTAATACCGGCCAGACCATATTTCACATAGCCGCCTTGGACATCCCCGTTAAGAGTGACATTTTTGAGATTCACCGTATTGTCATCGGCACTGCCGCCGTGAAATACCCTGCTACTGTCAGCACCACCACTTTTACCGCCGAATACATCAGCATCGAGGGTCAGCAAATTGCTGCCATCAGCAGCTTTCACTCCGGTAATGGTTACTTCATTGCTGTTTGCATTGCCCAAATCCGTGTAACCACCGTATAAATCAGCATTAAAGGTCGTTTCCTCCGCCAGCTTTTCATTTTCAAAGGAAATATTCACCGCATTGTCCGTAACGTTTATAGGGCTCAGTACTACGGAAGCGGCATCACCCAGAGAAATTTCCCCATAGCCGCCGGCGACCAAATTATTCTTACCCGTAAACGTACTGTCTGAGAAAGAAACACTGTTGCCGCTAACCGTAAAGGTGACCGTGGGAGAACCGTCTGCCGTGCCTTCTGCCTTTAGATAGCCGCCATAGATGCCTTTATTCCTACTTATTGTGAAGGCGCTGTTCTCGCCAATAACCTTGTTGTTCTTGACGCTGACATCGGTGTTATCCAGCAAAGCTGCTATACTATCAGCATCTAGGCTTAGATCTCCGCCGTAAACATTGGTACTAATATTTGTCTGACCGCTGATATCATTTTCTTTATCGGTAACACGAGTGACGACTTCTGTGCTGCCGGCCAAGGCAGGCTGTGCATATAGTCCCATACCCAATATGCTGGACAATACCAGCGTGGTCAACAATTGTTGATGATACTTTTTCATTCCCCAAACCTCCCCGAAATCTGTTGCATTTCCCCTACGAAACACAACGATTGCTCATACAATTACAATGGCCAAAAATCAGCCAGCCGCTATCTCCGACTGTATTTTACTCACTCTTTTATAGCTGTACACGGGCAGCCTCATCTCCTTTGGCCACTGGACTCCTCCTCACAAAAACGTATTTGCTATTCTGTCAATTCGTGACGAAGAAGCCAATTTCCCCAATTTATAGCATTATTATAAAGCAAAAAAGTATTTAAACATCTTATTTCTTGTAATTAAGAAATATACTTATACTGATCAATTTAGCAGGGCGTGTTAAATCATTATATTCAAGTTTACCAACCAATTTGAACGCTTATGCCTCCCCCTCCTACGCAGCAAAATAACCTAAAAAACTACAAAGAAATCTCAAAATATGTACGAAAAATAATCACATCTGGTGGACAATTTATCACGTGTTGTCAAATCAAGAATATTTCCGATTTCGCAGGGCTTAGAAAAAGAAGAAGAACTGCAAAAGAATGATTATCACCGCTAGATTAGTAAAAAGAGGATGTTTTGTGTGAAATCGACAGATCGGTGAGGCAATTACAGGAGGTGCTGAAGAAAAATGAAAACGGTTTTGTGTGAAATCGAGAGAATTGAGTCACTATAATTTGTAGGAATAGAGGAAATGGAGAACGTACAACAGCTTGAAGCCTGAAATTTGGGTGGCATCAAGCTGTTGAGGAATCAAGATGGAATATATGGCGGCGCCAGCGCCGCAGAATGTTCCTTCCCCACCCCGGCCCTTGGATTCTCGGATTGGCCGTCCCTCCTCTTCCTGCTAGGCGGGGAGGGCATGGGGTAGTACTGTCCGCTGCTTTAGATATTTTGACAGTTAATGTAGTGGCAGCGCAACAGTAACGATTAACAGTTGACCAGTAATTGCTATGGAAGCTTCCTGCAAACGTTGCGTTCGCGTCCAAACAGGGCTACAGTTTTTCCAAAAGCTGTTTGGTATACGCGAGCCATGCGACAGCCGTCCGGGAATCAAACCCGTAGGGTGCTGATGACCGGTATACGGCGAACCGCTCAGGAAGTGGCGCATTTTCCTCTATAGCCCCTTTCAAGCGTGAAGGGGGTGGCAGCCGATAGGCTGACGGAAGAAGTTTTTCCAAGAATAAGGTGCCGATAGAAGTTCATCCAAGCCTTTGCGGCCGCCGGCCGCTGCCTTCCCGCAGCAACAACAGTCCAACTGCGGGAAGGTGCCTGACGCCAGGAAGGCGGATGGGCCCGGTCCACACCTACACCCTGCTGACCGCACGACCATTTATAAGCTCCAACCTTTATGCGGCCGCATCCAAACAGCCCACAAATTCTGCAAATGGCTGTTTGGTTAATAAGGCCTATGTGATAGCAGCCCAGGAATTGAGCCTACAAGGCGAAAATGACTGGCTAGCTGCGAACCCACTGGGGGAGCTGGCAGACACGTCAGTGGCTGAGTAAGGGAGTCGTATCCATTTCT
>OHAA01002204.1_pt1 | contig 10752 bp, 8 predicted proteins | sample 1606051 | NCBI WGS metagenome assembly OHAA01 (sample SAMEA3541493, study PRJEB24748) | human gut metagenome | biome: human gut; feature: human-associated habitat; material: faeces | place: China | collected 2012
GACCGCTTCAATACACCGGAGAATCGTGAACGTATGAAAGTTGTATTCTCAAGAGACGGGGATACCATTTGGCAATGCGCAAACTGCGGTCATATTGTAATTGGTAAAAAAGCACCTGAGGTTTGTCCTGTATGTGCACATCCTCAATCCTTCTTCCAAATTTTAGCTGAGAATTATTAAGCCTATTTTCTGTATTTACATATAAAAGGTAGACTTTTGCAAAAACCTCCATTGGATAAATATCCAATGGAGGTTTTTCTTTGTTTGTTTTTATATTTCAATAAAAAGTCCATACATTATAAGAACAGCAGCAAACTAATTGCCATAACTACCATTCCGGAAATTAAACCATAAATGGACAAATGATGTTCTCCATATTCTCTGGCAGCAGGAAGAAGTTCATCAAATGAAATAAATACCATAATACCTGCGACTCCTGCAAAAATAACACCAAATACAACATTATTCATAATCGGCATTAAAATTAGCCAACCGATTAACGCACCTACAGGTTCCGCCAAACCTGATAAAAAAGAATATAAAAAGGCTTTCATCTTAGAGCCCGTTGCCTGATAAATGGGAACAGAAACAGCAATTCCTTCCGGTATATTGTGAATTGCAATGGCAACTACAATGGGAATTGCAACACTGGGTTCCTGCATAGCAGAAACAAATGTAGCCAATCCTTCCGGAAAGTTATGAATGGCGATTGCAAGTGCTGTAAAAACGCCCATGCGCATCAGTTTGGAATGTTTTGGAGGTTTTTTATTTTCATCTTCCACCGATTTTAGCTCATGAGGATTTTCTTCTGAAGGGATTAATTTATCAATGATTGCAATGACCAGCATACCTCCAAAAAAAGAACCTACTGTAACCCAGTTACCTGCTATTTTTCCAAGTTCAGATACTAGGGAATCTTGTGCTTTTACAAATATTTCTATCATCGAAACATATATCATAACACCTGCAGAAAAACCAAGACTGATGGATAAAAATTTTCTGTTGGTATGTTTTGCAAAAAATGCGATACAGCTGCCGATTCCGGTACTTAATCCTGCAATTAACGTAAGAGCAAATGCGAGAAAAACATTGTTCATATCGTTTTCCTTTCTATAGAGTTAGCGTATGCTAACTCATATGTATAGAATAGCAGTCCTATTCCTTTTTGTCAAGAAAAATGCCAGTCTCACGAACCAATTGATGAGACAACATAGAGAGAGAAAACAAATTTTCAACATTTTATTGATACGGTTAAGGCAGCATATACATATAAACTGTATTTTTATTTTATCATAACTGAAATTGATATTTAATGTTTGATTCCATTCATTTTTTACTTAAACTTCAAAAAAAGAGATACAGTTTACCACTGTATCTCTTTTCATTCATGCGATATCCCATTTCACTTGAATTATATTGAGTTCCCATTTGATACGATACCTCATATGACATATCATCTGATAAAAATGAATTCAATTTTTATGTACTATTTAATGACATTTGACAGTGATATTATGACATATGAAAGGAAGAAAACTCTGTCATGGCGACACATCGATATTAATTATCTGAATGAACATAAAATGTACCAAATTCCCTATTCTTTAATCATTTGTTTTCTGTTTTTTACATATCGCAATCAATCCTCCTGAAATAATAAAACCAAATAAACATAAGTAGCCTATTAAATTACTGCAGTCCTCTGTTTTTGGAGAATTGATATCTGTTGTTCCACTCTCCTTTTGAACATTAGTTGCTGATATTACTTTTTCCTCTGATTTTTTTATTTCAGACGTTTCTGAATTTATATTCGTTTGTGGTACAGATTGATTTTGATGAATCTCTTTGGTTTGTCTAGCCCCATTTTTATCTGTGTGACCTGTATTCTCTCCACCATTCTCCTTATGAATTACGGTTTCATCTAACTTAGACGTCTGTAAAGAGGACCAATCTAATTTTAATAAAACTTTTTGTGTTCCATGTCCCGGTGCAATTTTTTCCATGATTGGCACAAACACTTCTAATGTTACGGAATCAGCTTTATATGCTACAGGGAATTCTACAGTCTTAGGATATTTTGTGCCGTCTGATGTTGTACCCCATGCTATAATATCCGAATCATTTTTTAAGTTTCCTTCAAAGTATGACACTTTGCTGAGTGCTCCTTCTGAAGTTCCGAGTTTTATCGTATTCATATTCATTCTTAATCTGTATGTTCCATCCTTTGCAATCACAGACAAAGGTTGTTCCAGTCCTTGATTTGCCATAGATAGTTTATCTGGGCTATTAAAGTTATATAGAGCCCCCTTCAATGTATATTCACCATTTTGCAAGTTGATTTCATTTTTTGGAATGTCCGTACCCGGCTGTTCCATTGGGGGTATGTCGGTTGACGGTTCTTCCGGAGTTCCAGCTGGTTTTAACCCTTGCATGCCCTCTTCCAATTTATCAATTAATTGCTGAAGCTGAGCATTTGTTAAAGTGCTCCTTTTACTCCAATTTGCCTTTCCTTCGTCTATAGCAGTTTTTAATACTGCATAGCTTTTTTCTGTATAATCTTCTGCCTTTTTCTCCTCTGCTGCTACAAGTACACGTGTAAAATCATCCACTTTTTTAGGCACAAGATAAATCTCTTTTGCAGATTTTAAATATTTTGCTGCACTGTCAACTGTCTCTTCAGTTGCGGTTACATCTTCAAGTGCCATCAGAGCCTTATTATAAAGATTCAGAAAACTTCTAGAGCCTTCTTCTTTATATTCTCCTGCCAAAACCTCATCATAAGTTGTCTTATTTTCATCAATTACTTTTTTTAATTCTGCTTTATCGGCCTGTTTTAAACTTTCTCCTTCAGCCCTCTTTGATGTAGTATCCAACACTAACACAGCGGGCATTTCACTGACATCGGGTCCGGCCATTTTTGCCCCAAGCAGAACATCTATCGTTTTTTCTCCGGATTTCTGTCTTTTAATGGTAAATACCTTATCATACTCGCCTATGCCGGTACTTTCCTCTGCCAAAACTTCTTTGCCATTCTCTATATGCTTTACTGTTAAAATATTGGCTGTTATTCCTTGAAATTTGTCTTTTTTAAAGGATATCTGGTATACACTTTCACCCTCGTTTTCTATTAGAAGAACATGAGGATTCATAAATGCATTGGCCATAGATGGAGTCTCACTATCCCCCGCCTGTCCTATTTTGGCATTTATTGTGAATCTGTTCCCCGCCTGACTCTGTTTTACCACTGCATTTAAGGCATTTTCCAGTTTAGACTCCAAAGTCTTTACTTTACTTTTGGTATTTCCGCCCCGCTCTGCCTCTTGTTTGACATCAGACAGAACCTGTCGTAACTGGGCAATACTGGTTTGTGTATACTCCTGTTCATTCGCAATGATTGTTTCTGCTTGTTCCATCAAATGTTTGTATCGAGTCCAGTCAGCGGGTGCATAAGCTAAAGACTCCAAAGCCTCTCTCAGTTCTGACACTGCATTATAAATTGTAGTTTGATCTGCTCTGTTATCCTTCAGAACAGACATGGCCTTCTCATATTTTTCTACCAACTTTGCCATAGAAGAAGACTCATATTCATCTCCGTCTTTCTGTTCATAAAGACTCCTTGCTTCGTACACAGCTTTTGCTAACTCGGTTTTCGCTGTCTTTTCTCCCGCATTTGGCTCCTGTTCTAATTCCGTAATTAACTCTAATATCTTATTGTGAAAATCCGGCGGTGTCGAGTCAGTACCACCCATAACAGGCATTTCACTTGGCAGCGGCATATTTTTAATTTCTGCGTATGTTTTCCCAACATACTTGGTCAGCCCGCCCTCTTCTTTAAATACTTCCCATACATTTGCTGTCCAACCCGGTGCATCTGTTGTTTTATCTACTATGTTTTCTATCATAGCACCATAGCTTGATACATATACGTCAACCTTATAAATTGCGATACCAGTATTTAATGTAATCTCTCGTTTCGTCACACCATCTGTTATGATATCTTCAGGCTGTACGGTCGTAGCACTGCTCATAGCATCTATTTCTGCAGGGTGATTCATACTGGTTGCAGCAGATGCTGTGGCTAGAGGAGTAAGCATCAACGACGATATTAATACACTCCCCAATATCATTTTTAAATTCTTTTTCATGTTCTTCCTCCCTAATTCCATTTTAATTTTTAATGGAATTGTTCACGATTTATCATCTTCCAATAGGTTAGCATACGCTAACTTAAAGCATATGGCAATTTTTATAAATTGTCAATAGATTACATGAAAAATATTTTTACATTTTAACTATTTACTTTTATATCAATTGACATCTCTTATAAAATTATATATTAAAATATAGCAATTAATGATTATTTCCAACAAATAATATATCAGATATAAAACTGAAATATTTTCTTTACAACTGTTGATTGCAACGGAATAAAAAAAGAGATACAGCTGATTGCTGTATCTCTTTTCGATTATTTCATTAAAGTAACCAATACTGCTTTTTGTGCATGCAAACGATTTTCGGCTTCATCGAAAATCTCGTCTGCGTGAGACTCAAATACATCCGCTGTTATTTCTTCTCCTCTGTGTGCAGGTAAACAATGCTGTACCATAGCATCAGGTTTTGCTAATTTCATCAACTCTGCATTGATTTGGTAACCTTCAAATGCTTTTCTTCTTTCGGCAGCCTCACCTTCCTGACCCATGGAGGCCCATACATCTGTAAACAACACGTCTGCATCTTTTGCGGCAGTTGCAGGAGAATCCGTCATCTCGAAGCCCTCATATTGAGAAGCAAACTCCAACACTTCTTTATCGGGACGGTAACCTTCCGGACATGCTACACTGATAGACATACCCATCTTCAAACATCCTACAATAATAGAATGCATCATATTGTTGCCGTCTCCAATATAACATGCTTTCAGACCTTCCAAAGCACCTTTTCTTTCGCGAATAGTCATCAGGTCAGCCAGCACTTGACATGGATGAGCAAAATCTGTCAAAGCATTGATAATCGGAATAGAGCCGTATTTTGCCAAATCTTCTACTTGCTTTTGTTCAAAAGTACGAATCATAATTCCGTCCAAATAGCGGGATAACACTCTTGCGGTATCTTCAATTGGTTCTCCACGTCCAATTTGCATATCATTTGCAGATAAGTACATAGGATATCCACCCAATTGATACATACCTGTTTCAAAAGAAACACGGGTTCTGGTAGATGCTTTGGCAAAAATCATACCTAAGGTTTTGCCTTTCAAATGGTGATGCTCAATTCCGTGTTTTAATTCATATTTTAATTGGTCAGCCAAATTCAGGATTTCTTCAATCTCTTCTGTTGTTAAATCCAACAATTTTAACAAGTGTTTCATATCCAGTCTCCCTTCAATCTGTTCTGTTTTATCATCATTTTAAGCCTGTTTGATAACTTTTTCCAATATTGCCAAGCCCTTATCAATTTCTTCAAAGGTGATGGTAAGCGGAGGCAACAGACGTACCAGTGTTTTTGCGGTCAGCACCAGCAGACCATGTTCAATACATGCAGCTGCTACATCTTTGGCTGTTCCTTTTTCCAGCACAATTCCAATCATCATGCCAATGCCTCTTACTTCGGCAACACCTTCCATCTCGGACAGCTTTTGCTGCATATATTCACCCTTAGCTTTTACTTCCTGTAAAAATGTCTCATCTGATACACGTTCCAACACACTTAAGGCGCCTGCACATGCAACAGGGTTTCCACCAAAGGTAGAACCATGCATACCGCTGTTCAGTACGTCTCCCAAGCGTTCGGTACACAGACACGCACCAATGGGCAATCCACCGCCAAGCGCTTTTGAAGATGTAATCACATCTGGCTCAATGCCATATTGTTCATAACAAAACAGAGTACCTGTTCTTCCCATACCGGTTTGTACTTCGTCTACCATAAGCAGTACGTCATGCTTTTTGCACAGCTTTTCCAGTTCTTTTACAAAATGAGGTTCTAAAGGCATAACACCGCCTTCACCTTGAATCATTTCTATAAACACAGCGCAGGTATTTTCATCCAGTAACGATTTTACACTCTCGATATCGTTTGCCTGCGCATATGTAAAGCCCTCCGTAAATGGATTAAAATAATGATGGAACGTATCCTGACCTGTTGCCGCCAGAGTTGTAACCGTTCTTCCATGGAAAGAATTCACCAACGTGATGATTTTAGTTCTGTTCTCATTGTATTTATCCGTACTGTATTTTCTTGCTAATTTAATAGCGCATTCATTTGCTTCCGCACCGGAATTGCTGAAAAACACTTTACTGAAACCGGATAATTCACAAAGTTTTTGAGCCAAATTGGTCTGCGCAGGATTGTAATACAAATTGGAAATATGCTGTAATGTGGAAGCCTGCTTTGTAATAGCAGCAATCCATTGATCATCACAAAAACCAAGGGCATTGACACCAATACCGCTTGTAAAATCAATATAAGATTTTCCTTCGCTGTCCTGTGCAACAACGCCTTTTCCTTTCACAATCGCAACTTCAAAGCGGCCGTAAGTTGGCATCATATTCTTCTTTTCTTGTTCTTTAATATCTAAAAAATGCATGGTAATCTCTCCTTTGCATTCTTCCAAAGATGCCGCTTTGAAAGAATGGATTTAATATAACATGGTTCCAATACCTTCATCGGAAAACAGTTCGATTAAAATAGAGTGTGGAATTCTTCCATCCAAGATATGCGCACGATGCACACCGCGGCGGACTGCCTCCACACAGCAATCAATTTTAGGAATCATACCGCCGCTGATAATACCGCTGCGTTGTAATCTTGGTACTTCGCTGACATTGACAACGGGAATCAGTGTACTTTCGTCATCTTTGTCTTTTAATAATCCACGAATATCTGTCATGAGAATCAGCTTTCGTGCTCCCAATTCGGCTGCAATGCGGGCGGCAGCGATGTCTGCATTAATGTTATACACTTCTCCGTTCACACCACCGGCAATGGTAGCAATAATCGGCACATAACCATTGTTGGTTGCGTCTGTGATAATTTTAGTATTTACCCTTACAATTTCACCTACATAACCAAGGTCAGCGCCGCTTTCCAATTTACGCGCCTGAATCATAGAGCCGTCCAAACCGCAAAGCCCGATGGCTTTACCACTGTGATTTTCCAAATGCTGAACCAAGTCTTTATTTACTTTTCCTGCCAAAACCATTTGTGCAATTTCCATGGTTTCTTCATCCGTATAACGCAAACCGCCAATAAATTTGCTTTCTTTGCCCACACGGCTTAACATGGTATTAATTTCAGGACCACCGCCGTGTACCAATACGACATTGATGCCAACAGACTGCATCAATACAATATCAGTCATAACAGCAGATTTAATCTCCTCATTAATCATAGCGTTGCCGCCATATTTTACTACAATGGTTTTTCCCGCATATTTTTGAATATAGGGTAAAGCCTGAGCTAAAATTTGAGCTCTATCGTTATTGGAAATATTCATATGACATCCTTTTCCTATTTTACAATATTCTAAATCAGCTTCTGTAATCGCCGTTAATTTTTACATAATCATAAGTCAAATCACAACCATATGCAGTTGCGCATTCGCTGCCTTCATGCAAAGTTACCGCTACAATAATGTCGTCCTCTAAAAGAATTTTCTTGGCAATATCCTCATCAAAAGGCAAACCTGCACCGTTTTTGCATACTTCAATACGTCCTTGTTTGGATTCAAATGCAACATCCACACCATTAATATTAATATTGGCACCTGAATAACCAATTGCGCACAGCACTCTTCCCCAGTTTGCATCGGCGCCAAAAATAGCGCATTTCAGCAAATTAGAACAAATCACGGATTTTGCAACTGTTCTTGCATCCTCTTTTGTTTTTGCCCCTGTGACAGCGCATTCCAATAATCTAGTTGCACCTTCTCCGTCCTTTGCAATTTTACGGGACAACACTGCGCAAACCTCTGTCAATGCTTGTGTAAACAATTCATAATCATGATTTTTTTCTGTAATGGTTTGGTTTTCTGCCAAACCGGACGCCATAACGGACACCATATCATTGGTAGAGGTATCTCCGTCCACACTTACCATATTGAAAGTATCCTCAATGGCTGTGTGCAGTGCCTCGTTCAACAGTTCCGGCGTAATAGAGGCATCTGTCGATAAGAAACCAAGCATGGTTGCCATGTTCGGGTGAATCATACCGGAACCTTTTGTAATGCCGCCTATGGTTACCGTTTTACCGTCCAGTTCCACCTCAAGTGCATATTCTTTTTCTACCGTATCTGTCGTCATAATTGCTTTTGCCGCATCATTGGAACCTACTGCACTTAACGCTTCTGCTAATGTTTTTACCGAATTTGCAATCGGTTCAATGGGCAGTACCTGACCAATCACGCCTGTCGATGCTACAATCACGTCGCTTGCATCAATATGCAGTTCTGCTGCAATCAAATCACACATTTTCTGTGCTTTTTCTTCTCCGTCCGCATTGCAGGTATTGGCATTGCCGCTGTTACAAATCACAGCTCGTGCCATACCATCTGCAATGTTGCGTTTGGTAACCGCAATGGGAGCGCCTTTTACTAAGTTTTGTGTATACACAGCTGCCGCTGCACAGGGCACATCACTGTAAATCAAAGCAAGGTCTGCTTTGCTGCGATTTTTGCGGATACCACAATGAATTCCCGAAGCCTGAAATCCTTTTGCTGCTGTAACGCCGCCTTCTATGATATGAAATGTCATATGCTGCCTCCATTATATATTCTTTATAGGACATAAATCCCCGCTGCGGCATCGCAACAGGGTTATGCTTGTATGATAAATTACAATTAAAATGCCGGTGGAATTAATGTAAGACCTGTTTTTTCTTCCAAGCCCAATACCAAATTCATGTTTTGAATTGCCTGACCGGCAGCGCCTTTCACCATATTATCAATGGCAGAAATGGCAACCAGAGTGTTTGCGTGCTCATCTACATGGACGGAAATATCACAGAAGTTGGTATACTGCACATGTTTAATATTGGCTACACTGCCTTTTGGCAGCATACGTACAAAGTATTCCTGTTGATAACGTCGTCCATACACATAACGAACTTGCTCTTCTGTTACACCCTCTCTTAGTGTAGCATAGCATGTTGCCAGAATACCACGGCTAACCGGAAGCAAGTGCGGAACAAACGTTAATTTTACCGGATTTGGAGCATAACAAGATAATGTTTGTTCTATCTCAGGCGTATGACGGTGAGCAGCTACCTTATATGCGGTAAAGCTCTCATTACAGTCCGGAAAATGAGTGGTTTGGGTAGGTTTTCTGCCCGCGCCTGTTGTTCCGGATTTGCAGTCCGCAATGATATGGTCTGTTTCAATCAAACCCGCTTCCATGGCAGGCACAATGGCCAAAGGAACTGCTGTTGCATAACAACCCGGATTTGCAATTAAGCTTTTTCCTCTGATAAATGGACGGAACAGTTCCGGCAGTCCATATACAGCTTGCTCATGCAACGCTTTATCAAGAAATTCACAGCCATACCAAGTTTTATAAGTTTCTTCATCTTCCAAGCGGAAATCAGCGCCTAAATCAATAAAGAATTTCATACGTTTGGCACAGGCTGCTGCCAATTCTTGAGATAATCCATGCGGCAATGCTGCAAATACAACGTCGCATTTTTCCACCACTTCCTCCTGAGTTTTGCAAACCATATCGCATAATCCAAGATAAGAAGGATATACCTCACTTATTTTTTGCCCTTCAAAGGTAACTGAACTGATTGCAGTCAGCTTTGCATAAGGGTGGTTTAATAAAAGTCTTACCAATTCGGCGCCTGCATATCCGGTTGCGCCGACAACTCCAACTTTAATTTCCATTGATTTGCCTGCCTTTCACCATTGTGCCGGTTATTTTCCCAGCAAGTTCAATACTCGTTTTGCCTGCATCTCTACATTTTCAGGAGCAGGAGCACCCAAAACATTGCGTCCGTTTACACAGCGTTCCAAAGAGATTGCATCATAAATACCTTCATCAAAGGTATCACATACCGCTTTATAATCTTCCAATGGCAATGTTTCCAATGTTAAGTTTCGCTCAATGCATTGTGCAACCAAAGTGCCGGTTATTTTATAGGCATCGCGGAATGCTAAACCTTTATTCACCAAGTAATCTGCACAGTCTGTGGCATTAATAAATCCACGTGCTGCGGCATTGCGCATATTTTCAGGCAACACTTTCATAGTATCTACCATAGGAATAAATGCAGTGAGGCACATTCTTAAGGTATCTACTGCGTCAAAAATTGCCTCTTTGTCTTCTTGCATGTCCTTGTTATAGGCCAAAGGTAATCCCTTCAGCATGGTTAATAATGTAACAACATCACCAATGACTCGGCCGGATTTACCGCGTACCAATTCAGCAATATCTGGATTTTTCTTTTGCGGCATAATGCTGGAACCTGTAGAAAAGGCGTCGTCCAACTCCACAAATTTAAATTCCCAAGAACACCATAAAATAATTTCTTCTGAAAAACGAGATAGGTGCACCATAGCCAACGCAATGGCAGAAGCAATTTCTACACAGAAATCACGGTCTGCAACACTGTCCAAACTGTTATTGGTGACTCTGGAAAAGCCCAATAATTCAGCAGTCATGCTTCGGTTTAACGGATACGTAGTACCTGCCAATGCACCCGCTCCCAACGGAAGTTCGTCCATACGCGCTTTGGCATCTTTCAAACGGCCAAGGTCAC
>OHAA01002205.1_pt1 | contig 10751 bp, 11 predicted proteins | sample 1606051 | NCBI WGS metagenome assembly OHAA01 (sample SAMEA3541493, study PRJEB24748) | human gut metagenome | biome: human gut; feature: human-associated habitat; material: faeces | place: China | collected 2012
TGTGGGCGGCGTTGAGATCACACCAAAGCTTGGCGCATAACAGCAACTGATGAACAGGAGGAATCGACAATGGCAGAATTGAGATGGCATCCGCTTACACAGGATTGGGTCATGATTGCTTCGCACCGGCAGGCCCGGCCGCAGATGCCCAAGGACTGGTGTCCGTTCTGTCCCGGCTCCGGCAAGGTGCCGGAGCATTATGACGTCTATAAATACGACAACGATTTTCCAGCGTTGAGCCAGGACCCGCCCGCGCCCGACGATGTGGCCAACGATTTTTTTAAAACGGCGCCGGCATATGGAAAATGCGAAGTGATCCTTTATTCGCCCGGTCATACGACAACCGTCCCGGAGCTTTCGGACGATCATATGGAGAAGCTGGTCGATCTGTGGTGCGAGCGGTTTAACGCACTGCGGCAGGATGAAGGGATCAAGTATGTGTTTATCTTTGAAAACCGCGGCGAGGCGGTCGGCGTTACGATGCCGCATCCCCATGGCCAGATTTACGGATATTCCTTTGTGCCGAAAAAGATCGAGCTGGAACTTGCGTCCTCCGGCGGTTATTTTGAAGAAAAGGGCCGCTGCCTGTTCTGCGATATGCTCAAGGCGGAGCTTGATTTTCAAAAGCGCGTCATCTTTTCCAATGAACACTTCACCGTGTTTTTGCCGTTCTTTACGGAATATCCATATGGCGTTTATATCTTCGCCAATTCGCACAAGAGCAATCTGGATGAGTTCACGCAGCAGGAGCGCCGTGCGCTGGCTGTGACGGTCAAGCACACGGTTGGTATGCTCGACAGTTTGTTCGGCTACAAGTTCCCATATATGATGTGTATGCACAACGCGCCGGTCAATGGGCCGGATGTCCATGAAAGCTATCACTTCCACATTGAATTTTTCCCGCCGATGCGCAGCGCGGACAAAATCAAATACAATGCCTCGTCGGAAACCGGCGTTTGGGCGCACTGCAATCCGACCTGTCCGGAGCAGACAGCGCAGGAGCTGCGCGAGGCATACGAACGCTACATGAAATCGCTTATGTAATTCGATTGGTAAAAGTTCACAAAGCGCCGCCTATATGGGCGGCGCTTTTTATGTCTAAATTGTGTACGTGGAAATGAACAGGCCAAAGTTTGTTAAAATTTTTTCAAAATTTTTTGGAAAAGCAATTGCATATCACCACAAGATATTGTATAATAAATTCTAGTTTCGATTTTTTGAGGAAAGCAATTGAATTGTAGTTAATAAACATAAAAATAAAATAGCAAGGAGAATTATTATGGAAAATATGACCCTTGCGGGTGCGGTTATCATCACCGGACTCGTCGTCGTGTTTGTCGCATTGATCGGCCTGTGGTTCATTGTGGCCATTATGGGCAAGATTTTCACGGCGATTTCGCAGAAAAAGCAGCCGCAGAAGCCGGTTCAGCCAGCGCCGCCGGCGCCGAAGGAGCCGCCGAAGGCAGCGCCCCAGCAGGCGTCTGTGCAGCCGCCTGCCATCCGGGTAGCCGACGCGCCCGCGCCGGCGCCTGTGGTACAGCAGCCTGTCATGGCGGTTGAGGATGGAATTGGGGACGAAATTGTAGCGGTGATCACGGCTGCGATCGCTGCAATGACCGGTTCTCCGGTAATTCCCGTCCCGGCTGTTGAAGGGCCCGCCTTAGAGAGCGGATTTGTCGTTCGCAGCATCCGCCGCACCGAACGCACGGCGTGGTCGCAGGCAGGACTTGCCCAGAACACGCAGCCGTTTTAAACGGCGGAACTGCTTATGTTGGCAGTAATGGCATGTACGGACGAAAAACCGCATTTTAAACGAAAGGGCTGACAACATGCTTGAGATTTTCCTGGATTCGGTGCAGAAGCTGATTAACGGTTCAGGTTTTATGAATCTGACTGGCGGTCAGGCGCTGATGATTCTTGTTTCATTTGTTCTTATGTATCTTGCAATCGGCCGGGGCTTTGAGCCGCTGCTTTTGTTGCCGATCGCTTTTGGTATGCTTTTGACAAACCTGCCGATGGCCGGCCTGTACCATCCTGAGATTTTCATCAACGATACGGGGCATATCCTATGGGAGCAGCTTGGAAACAGCGGCGGCCTGCTTGATTATTTGTATTTGGGTGTCAAGCTCGGCATTTATCCGCCGCTGATCTTCCTTGGCGTCGGCTGCATGACGGATTTTGGGCCGCTGATCGCCAATCCCAAGAGCTTTTTGATGGGCGCCGCGGCGCAGCTTGGTATTTTTATCGCTTTCTTCGGAGCGTTGCTGCTTGGCTTTACAGGCCCGGAGGCCGGATCAATTGGTATCATCGGCGGCGCCGACGGCCCGACGGCGATCTTTACAACAACACAGCTCGCGCCGCACCTGCTCGGCTCAGTTGCGATCGCGGCATATTCCTACATGGCGCTTGTTCCGATTATTCAGCCGCCGATTATGAAGCTGCTGACTACCAAGAAAATGCGTGCGATCAGAATGGAGCAGCTGCGTCCGGTTTCCAAGCTGGAGCGTATTGTGTTCCCAATTCTTGTCGCGGTTGTTGTTTCCTTCCTCGTTCCTGATACGGCTCCTCTGATCGGTATGCTGATGCTCGGCAATCTGTTCCGTGAGTCCGGCGTGGCTGACCGCCTGAGCAAAACGGCGCAGAACGAGCTGATGAATATCGTTACGATTTTCCTTGGAACCACAGTCGGCGCGACCGCCAGTGCGGAACGTTTCCTGACGCCGCAGACATTGAAGATCATTGCCCTTGGCCTGTGCGCGTTCGCCATTGGCACTGCCGGCGGCGTGCTGCTCGGCGATCTGATGTGCTTTATCACCGGTGGTAAAATCAATCCGTTGATCGGCTCTGCCGGCGTTTCCGCTGTCCCGATGGCGGCGCGCGTTTCGCAGAAGGTGGGGCAGAAGGAGAACCCCACGAATTTCCTGCTGATGCACGCCATGGGACCGAACGTTTCCGGCGTTATCGGTTCGGCTGTGGCCGCCGGCGTTCTGCTGGCGATCCTCAAACCGCTTGTTTAAAATAGCAATTCGATCAAAGTAAACAAAAGGACGGTCTACAGGACCGTCCTTTTCTCGTTCACAGGCAGCGCAAAGTGTGGTACAATGGGTGTTGAAACAAACTGATTACTAGGAAAAAACTTGAGGAGAGCGATATGGAACAATCATTGTCAGAACGTTTTTTATCCGTCAGGCGGCGCATCATCGACGATTTTTTTATCCAAATGAATCCAATGCAGCGCCAGGCGGTTTATGCGGTTGACGGACCGGTATTGATTCTTGCCGGCGCGGGCAGCGGAAAGACGACCGTAATCATCAACCGCATTGCAAATATGATTCAATTTGGCGACGCATATACAAGTGCACATGTTCCGGAGCATTTGACCGAGGATGACGTTGTGTTTTTGGAGGAATATGCTGCCGGTGAAAGCTGGGATATGGACCGTGCTTTTTCATTGATTCGAAACCGGACGGTTATGCCCTGGAATATTCTTGCCATTACTTTTACAAACAAAGCGGCCGGGGAGCTGCGCGACCGTCTTGCTGCGATGTTGGGATCCGTGGCCTCGGATGTCAATGCATCGACCTTTCATTCGGCGTGTGTGCGTATTCTACGCCGTGAGATTGAGCGGATCGGATATGGCCGGAGCTTTGCAATCTATGATACAGACGATTCGATACGCTTGATTAAAGCGGCTCTCAAAGAGCTGAATGTGGACGAGAAACGTTTTTCTCCAAGGTCTATCCTGTCAGAAATTGGACGCGCAAAAGATGAACTGCGCACACCGGCCGATTTTGCAGCGACTGTGGGGGAGGACTATCGTCTCCAGGTCGTCTCCAAAGTTTATGAGCGGTATCAGCGTCAGCTTGAAAACGCCAATGCCGTCGATTTTGACGATATCATTATGCTGACGGTGCGGGTGTTCCAGCAATATCCGGATGCGCTGGAGACGTATCGCCGCCGTTACCGCTATGTGATGGTCGACGAGTATCAGGATACGAATCATGCCCAATTTGAGCTGGTGCGCCTGCTCGCTTCTGAAAGCGGGAATCTGTGTGTCGTTGGTGATGACGATCAAAGTATTTACAAATTCCGCGGCGCGACAATTGAGAATATTTTGCAGTTCGAGGATACGTTTCCGGGCGCGCGCGTGTTCCGTCTCGAGCAGAACTACCGCAGTACAGGTACGATCCTTGACGCGGCTAACGCGGTGATTGAGCACAATACAGCCCGAAAGGGAAAGACGCTCTGGACACAAAATGATACAGGCGGCAAGGTGCGCGTCTATCGCGCGGCGGATGAAGGCGAGGAGGCGCGCTTTCTCTGCGATACCATTCAGGAGAATGTTAAAAATGGCGCGCGCTATGCCGATCATGTGGTGCTTTACCGCATGAACGCCCAATCACAGGCGATTGAGCGCGGTCTGACCAAAGCTGCGATTCCCTATAGAATCATTGGGGGACTGCGATTTTATGAGCGCAAGGAAATTAAGGATGTCGTCGCTTATTTAAGCGTCATTAACAACCAGGCCGATACGCTGCGCCTTCGCCGCATTATCAACGAGCCAAAACGAAAAATCGGCGAAAGCACCATTGCGGCTGTTGCAGAGCTTGCGGCGGGCGAGGGGAGAACCGTATTTGATGTGTTGGCCCATGCCGATGAATATGCATCGCTTGGACGCAAGGCACAGGATTTGATGTCCTTTGCCTCAATGATTCAAAAGCTGGTCGATTTGGCAGACAAGGTTTTGCTTGATGAGCTTCTGGATACTCTGCTTGAGGAAACAGGGTATCTGCGTATGCTTCAGGCACAAGGGCCTGAAGGACAGGCGCGTATTGAAAATATTGAGGAATTAAAGTCCACGATGCATCGTTATGAGGAGGAAACAGACGAGCCGTCCTTATCTGGCTTTCTGGAGGAGATATCGCTTTACACGGATTTGGACAACTACGATTCTGCCGCTGATATGGTGGTATTGATGACCATGCACTCCGCTAAAGGGCTTGAATTTGATTATGTATTTGTAGTCGGCGCTGAGGAAGGGCTTTTTCCGGGGATGCAGGCGATGAACAATCCCGAACAGATTGAGGAGGAGCGCAGGCTTGCATATGTCTCGATCACGCGTGCAAAAAAGCAGCTTTATATCTCGACAGCGGCGCAGAGGATGCTGTTTGGCCAGACAATGCGAAACCGTCCGTCACGCTTTTTGGGCGAGGTGCCGCAGCAGTTGTGCGAGGTGACGGACCAAACGGTTCTGCGGCGGCAGATGGTGGAAAATCTGCCGTCGCGCCGCCCGCGCATGACGCAGGCGGACAGAATGCTCGGCGTGGGCTATGCACCGGCTGCACAGGCGGGCGAATGCGATTGGAAGCCTGGCGATCCGGTTGTGCATAAGGTGTTTGGACCTGGCATGGTTTTGTCTGTTACGCCGATGGGTAACGATCAGCTTGTCGAAGTAGCGTTCGAATCTGTCGGAACAAAGAAGGTTATGGCGAAATTCGCGCGATTGCGCAGGAATTAACGAATGATCCGTCGATTCTTCATAGTTTATTCACGGTGATCTCCTGTTGTTCGACAAATTGCGCCAATTACTTTGCGTATAATTATTTTGTTGATCGGCGGGACTATCTGTCGAATGAATGAAAGGTGGGTTGCCGGATGGCGAAAATTAAAATGTGGATGTTGGCCTCTCTGATTGAATGGAACTGGAAACGGATCAGAAGAAACAGAAGCCGCATGGAGGCTCTGTTTGAGGCTGGTGCGCGCTACACATCCCCTGCGCTGGCGCGCCTGGACGGCCGTACGGCGGAAATCGGGTATAGGACCCGTTTGCTGGAACGTACATACCGGATACTTGCCGGATTGGACTAGGAACCTATTTGTGGATTGCTTTCCCAAAATACGTTTTGTATTGTGAAAAAGCCGTGCAAAGCACGGCTTTTTCATATGATATTTTAGCGGCATGGGCAGTCGGAAAGGGCGGCGCAGAGTCGATAAGCGAAAAGATGGCCTGCCAGAGTCAGGTAAATTGACGAATGCCTGCGGTCATGATAAAATAAATGCGCGGCATTTATTTTATCTTCATATGGCCAGGGCGATACGCGTGCGCGGCACGCTGCCGCCCTGATGGCCAATTTTATCATGCCGCGCTGCGGTCATGATAAAATAAATGCGCGGCATTTATTTTATCCCCATATGGCCGGGGCGATTATTTTCCCCTTCATGGTCAAGGCAATTTGCTTCTGTCAAAATGGCGGAGACACGCACCGGCTCTGCTCTGCGCTTACGGAGATGCAAAATCGGTCCGTATGGTCCCTTTCGAGCGGATAGGCGCTATTTGCTGCAAGAAGCATGACTTAAAGCGGAAAAAAACGCCCGGCAGGCAATCAGCGCCGGTGAAAACTTTCTCTGCTGATGCACAAATAAACGGAATGCTCATAAAATGTATTGAGTACAGCTCAAAACATTACTAGGAGGATTCATATGGCAGAGCAAAAGACGGCCCCTGTTACCGCAACCGGGGCGAACTGCTTTAAGGAAGCAGTATGCATAGATGCCGGAAGGATTTATGATTCCTGTACCGACAAGGATTGCCTGACCGATCTTCAGGTCTACTTCACCGACCGCGCGCAGCCGGTGATTGATAACGCAATCAGTGTCAAGTGCAAGGATGTGGAAATCCTGACCGCTTATCTGGATGTTGAGCCAGTCCCGTTTAACAAAGGCTTCTATGCGGTCGATATCACATTCTTTTTCAAGGTGACTGTCGCCGCGTATTCCTCGCCGACGATCCCGCCTGCGACGGTTGTCGGCGTCGCTGCCTTCGCCAAGAAGGTAATCCTGTACGGGTCTGACGGCAACGTCAAGGTTTACTGCTCCACAGACGCGCGCAATTGCTGCGAGCACGACAACACCAATATGCCCAAAGCCAGCGTGCATGTCGTCGACCCGATGTGTCTCGATTCCAAGCTGGTGGAATGCGGTCCAGGCCGTATGTTCGAGTGCGGCGTGACGCTTCCGGCGTCGATCTGCTCCAAATTCGACGGCGATTTCGCCGTGTGCAAGCCGCAGAAGGTCGTACTGATTACAATCGGCCTGTTCACCATCGTTCAACTGGAACGCTGCGTGCAGATGATGATCCCGGCATACGATTATTGTGTGCCCGACAAGGAAAGCACCAGCACAACGGACGATCCGTGCGAGGTCTTTAAGAAGATCAAATTCCCGGTCAATCAGTTTTTCCCCCCGAAGCTTTCGGAGTGCGATCAGCTCTGATTCACAGCGCGGACGGCCCGACCGGCCTTTGCGTAAACGGGAAGTAACCATGATTGCCCGGTGAAGTCGAAAGGCAGCGTGTCTTTTGGTTTCACCGGGCTGGAAATGAAAAACAGGAGGAGAGTCAAATGCCGAAGGCTAAATTGCGGGTCACGCTGATTAGCCACACGCCCGCGCCTGAAAAAACCATCGCGGCGGCGGCGAAGCTCTGTTATTCGCCGGCGTCGCTTGCGGATTTAATGGACAGCCTTACCGATGAGAAGGCGGCCGACTTCGTGCAGATGCTCGCCTCGATCGGTCATGAAAGCCCGATCGAACACGCGAGCTTTACATTTGGCATTGAAGGCGTCTCACGAGCTTTCCTTGCACAGCTTACACGCCATCGGATCGCATCGTACAGCGTGCAGAGCCAGCGGTATGTGCGCGAGGCGCAGTTTGATTACGTCGTTCCGCCTGAAATCGAGGCCGATCCGCAGGCAGCCGCGGCTTTCGAGGAGGCGATGCGCGACGCGCAGGCGCATTACGACCGGATCGCCGCGCTTTTAAAGGCGCGGCATACAGCCGCCTTCATCGCGAACGGCGACGATGAAAAAACGGCCATGCGCCGCGCGGAGAAGCAGGCGATTGAGGACGCGCGTTTTGTGCTGCCAAACGCCTGTGACACCAAACTGATCGTCACAATGAATGCGCGCAGCTTGCTGAACTTCTTTGCACATCGCTGCTGCAAGCGCGCGCAGTGGGAAATCCGTGAGGTGGCCGATCAGATGCTTTCACTTGTATGCAGGGTGGCGCCGACGCTGTTTTCGAAGGCCGGACCATCGTGTTACACAGGCGCGTGCCATGAAGGGAAAATGAGCTGCGGCGACGCGCGCGGGATGCGCGCGCATATCGCGCGCATCCATGGCGTGAAGGCGGAGGACGACGCATGAAGGGCCGTCTCATAGTGATCGACGGTTTGGACGGAGCCGGCAAGCAGACACAGGCCGCCCTGCTTCTGGACCGCTTTGCGCGCGCGGGCGTCCCCGCGCGCGGCATCAGTTTCCCGGATTATACGCATCCGTCATCGGCGCTCGTCAAGCAGTATCTGGCGGGCGAATTTGGACAGGCGGACGACGTGCCGGCCTATGCGGCGAGCAGTTTTTATGCGGTCGACAGGTTTGCAAGCTATGTCGGATATTGGAAGGATGACTATTTGGCGGGGCATACTATCATTGCCGACCGTTATGCGACGTCAAATCTGATTCACCAAATGGGTAAGCTGCCGCGCGGACAGTGGGATGCATTTATAGATTGGAGCGCAGATTTCGAATACGAAAAGCTTGGCCTGCCAAAACCGGACGCCGTGCTGTTTTTGGATATGCATCCCGATGTGTCGGAGCGGCTGCTGATGAAACGGTATGGCGGGGATGCGGCAAAAAAGGATATTCATGAGGCAAACGCCGCCTATATGCGCCGCTGCCGCGTCTGTGCGCTTTACGCGGCTGAACGGTGCGGCTGGAGTATGGTGCGCTGTTCAGACGGCCGCGAGGCGTTTTCACCGGCGGCGATCGCCGAATGTATCTGGAAGGTCCTGATGGACGGCAACAAATAAGAACCTGTATTCACAGCCGGAGGATGCCGGGCAGGCGAGGGGTTTTGTACCTGATCAAGGCAAATTTTTGCAGACGGGCTGTCGCCCAGCAAAAAAATTTAACGCCAAGCGGGGCGAAAGGACCACCTGGACGGCGCATGGCGACTGTGAATACAGGTTCTAAAGGGGTAATTTTCATTTATGGTATTGGATTTCAAACCGATTGAATTGTCGGACAAGGCGTGGATCGATCCGCTGCTGCGCATGGGGAATTTCCGCGGCAGCGAGTATACATTTTCCAACAATTTTATTTACCGCAAGCTTTATCACATAGAGGTCGCGCGCATGAATGATTACTATCTTGTGCGTTCCGGCCGGGACGGTCAGCCGCGGTCGTATCTGTTTCCGTCCGGCAGCGGCGACGTAAAGCCGGTGATTGATGCGCTGTCGACCGACGCCGCGCTGCGCGGCGAGCCGCTTGTGATGAGCGGGGTGACAAAGGAGAGCGTTGCGGCGTTGGAGACACTGTTTCCGGGACGTTTCACATTTGAGGAGACGCGGGATCATTTCGACTACATTTATGAAAGCGAAAAACTGATTACCCTTTCCGGCAAAAAGCTGCACAGCAAACGCAATTTTATCAACCGTTTCCAGGCGGAACATGAAGGGGGTTGGTCGTTTGAGGCGATCACGCCTGAAAATATTGCCGAATGCTGGAGTATGAATACCCGGTGGTGCGAGCAAAACGGCTGCGGAGAGGATCCGAGCTTGATGGAGGAGCTGTGCGCTGTGCGCAACTGCTTTGAAAATTTTTCGGCGCTCGGCCTTCGCGGCGGACTTCTGCGTGTGGACGGGCGCGTTGTGGCGTATACGATGGGCCTGCCGCTCAATTCGGATACGTTCATCGTCCATATTGAAAAGGCATTTTCGGATGTGGCTGGCGCGTATCCGATGATCAACAGGGAATTTGCGGCGTATAACTGCGCCGATTTCAAATATGTCAACCGTGAGGACGATGTGGGCGACGAAGGGCTTCGGCGGGCCAAGCTTTCCTATAAGCCGGCGATCCTGCTTGAAAAATTTATTGTGACCGAACAGTGACGCGGGGAGGGACAACGCATGATCCGTTTCGCAGACGAGGGGATGCGCGGGCAGTTAAGGGAACTGTGGAGTGCATGTTTTGGGGATAGCAACGCATATGTGGACCTGTATTTTGAACAGCACGACGCCGCGCGCCATACGATGGTGTTCCTTGACGGCGACCATATCGCCTCGATGCTTTCGCTGCTTCCGATGACCGTTGTGACGCAGGCCGGTATTCTGCCGGCGCGCTATGTTTACGCCGTCGCAACGCTGCCGTCATACCGCGGCCGGGGCATCAGCACAAAGCTTCTTGCGGCCGCGCACAAGGCGATGCGCGAGGCGGGCGTCAAGCTGTCTGTGCTCGTGCCGTCAAACGCGGCGCTTTACAATTTCTATGGCAAGCGCGGCTTTGATACGGAATTTTACAGCGGCCGCGCGATTGTCCCGCGCGACCGGATTATGCCGTATGAAAAGAGCTTTGCCATCTCGGAGGCGACCGCCTCTGAATTCATGCTGCTGCGTGAGCGCGCTTTTGCCGGGCGCACGATGTTTGTACGGTGGGATGGCGACGCGCTTGCCTATCGTTTGACGGAAACGGCCTTTGGCGGGGGTGAAACGCTTCTGCTTGAAGCGGGCGGGACGCGGGCTGTGGCGGTCTGCCGCAACGATGGCGGGAGCGTGCGCGTCAAAGAGCTTGCGCTCGACGGCATGGATGTGCGCACGGCACTGTCCGTGCTGCAAAGCAAATACAACGCCGATGAATATCATCTGTATTCGCCAACATATAACTGTGAGGTGTAAACGTCCGCCCTTTCGAAATTGATCA
>OHAA01002231.1_pt1 | contig 10658 bp, 3 predicted proteins | sample 1606051 | NCBI WGS metagenome assembly OHAA01 (sample SAMEA3541493, study PRJEB24748) | human gut metagenome | biome: human gut; feature: human-associated habitat; material: faeces | place: China | collected 2012
CAGTCTACGTTCCCGGGTAAATAGGCTGTGTATCCGGCACGGGCTTTGCGTGCATACGTAATGGCGTCGTCCCAGTTGTTTGTAACCAGACATACGCGTGAGTACAAACCAGCAGCTACTTGTTCATCAATCATGGTTTTGTTGGGGCGTTTCCAACCTGCCAACAGTTCCATACCTGCTTTAAAGTCTTTCTCTACTTGTGCATATACTTTCGACAGAGGAGCACGACCTGCATACGCATCGGCGGCTTCTTCCGGAGTCAGTACAATAGGCACGCCCGGGGCTTCTTCGTTTCCTACATAAGTCTGTTGGTACATCTGTGCCAAGTAAGCATGAGCGAATGCTCTATATACGAAGGCCTCTCCTTTGTATGCTTTTAAGTCTGCATCTGTCACATCGGCTGAAATCTTCGAAATAATATCATTTGCTTTGTTAATGATAGAATAGAAGAAGTTCCAATAAAAGAAAGGACGTACATATTGTTCTCCCCAATAATCGAGCTGATAGTCAAATGTAAACCAACCGCTTCCTGCAACTTCAAATGCGAGGTCGTCGTTCATTACATCGCCTAAGTGGTAGATACTCATCAAACCGAAATCGTTATGATTAGGATTGGATGAAGTGGCTGTACCTTGTGTATCATACTGATAAGTGTAGTTGTTCAACCCCAATATTAATGGCTCAACCACTTTGATCAGTGCATCGGGGCTGCTTGAACCGATTTCGTCAATTTCGTCTTTGCTGGCCACTCCGGCATTTTCAGTGTCGAAAAAGTCGTCACCACATGCAGTCAGGAGTGAACATGCAGCAGCCAAAAGGAAAATTTTTCTAAAATATTTCATATACTTTTCTTTTTATCTGTTATTAAAACTCTAAGTTGATACCGAATGATACTGTACGCATGGCCGAATAGTTGTATCCGGTCTGTCCGTCCAGAATACTCTGACGAGGATCGAATCCACGACGTGCAGACAACAGGAAGAGGTTATCGCCTACAATATACAAGCGTAACTTTTCAATATGTACTTTTTGCAACCAATTCTTGGGAAGCGAATAACCTAATGTCAGGTTACGCAGGCTCAGATAAGAAGCCTTGGTCAGTGAACGGTCGCCATTGCTTCCTTGATCAAGAGAGTTGGTTTGCAGGCGGGGTACGTCTGTATAACGGTTATCCGGAGTCCATCGGTTATAGATATCTTTGTGCCAGTTGGTACCTGCTGAACCTGCTCCCATAAAGCCACTATAAAGTGAGTCATATACCCATCCGCCTATCTGATAGGCAAAGCTTGCACTCAGGTCGAATCCGTATGTTTCGATGGTTGTCGAGAAACCTCCGTACAGATCAGGTATTGGAGACTTACCCAGTTCGTAACGCGTTGCAAGGCTCGTCTGGTTAACAGTCTTTTGTCCGATTACGTTTCCGTTTTCATCTGTTTCGTCAGCCCAATACAATGCATCTCCGTTTTCAGGATCAACTCCTGCATATTTGTAGTCGTAGTAATTGTATAAAGGTTTACCAACTTTACGGAAATAGTTTCCTGTAGCCCATCCGTCTTGCGGGCGGTCGGCTGGCAATTCCAAAAGTTTGTTTTTGTAGTGGGTAGCATTCAGGGCTACATTCCATTTGAAATTATTGTGAGTGAAAATATCGTAGTTCAATTCGATTTCTACACCTTGGTTACGCATGCGCATAGTGTTTTCGTAAATACCACCCGGTACACCTTGTGAAGGAGGAAGGGGTTTGTAGTAAAGAAGATCCCAAGTTGTTTTGCTGAAGTATTCAATGTTACCTGAGAGCCTGTCCCATAATTTAAATTCCACGCCAGCATTGAAGTTGTTACTCTTCTCCCATGTAATGTCTTTATTTCCACGGAATACGTATTGAGTACCAATGGCACCATCATTGCTGACAACTATGTATTGGTCTTTATAAGGCTGGTTATTACCAATAGCATCGTTTCCTTGTGTACCGAAGCTGGCTTTCACTTTCAAGTCGTTAATCCAAGTCAGGCTCTCCATGAACGCTTCTTTGTTCATTCTCCACGAAGCACCTACTGACCAGAAACTTCCCCAACGATTGTCTGGATGGAAACGTGAAGAGGCATCTCTACGGAAACTTCCTGAAACATAGTATTTCTCATCAAAGTTATATTTTACTTGACCAAAATAACCTTCCAATGCATATTCTGCTGCAGACGAACTGGCATCAGATAATTTGGCGGCATTATCAAGTTCCGGATTATCAGGTACAAAGAAATTCTCTTTTTGTGCCCAGAGGCTTTCGCTACGGTCCTGTTTGGTTTCGTGTCCCAATAATACCTCTACATTGTGTACCTGATTATAAGTATGTGACCAGTTCAGTAACTGGTTAGCGTTGATTACAAAATAGCGGCTCATTTCGGTTGTTCCACGTCCGTTTACGTTCTGTGCATCACCGCCTATGGGCGTTTGGAAGCTGACAGAACGACTGTTGAAGTTGTCAATGCTGGCATTTACAGTCAACTTGAAATCTTTCAAGAACGAGAATTCGGCGTACGCCTTGGCGTTGATGACGTCGGTACTACCTTTATAGATGTTATGCAGCTGCTGGTCGATGGGGTGGGCATTAGCACCTACCGGACGTTTCCCCATCTCCGTACCGTAGTCGTAGCGCACGTTGCCCTGGGTGTCGTACACTCTGTTTCCTTCGTTGTCGTACATGTAGACCGGATAAATCGGTGCAACGGTCTGTCCGAAAAAGAAAATAGAAGAATACGTGCTGGAGCCTACGTTAGGTGAATTAGTCTTTACATTACTGTATGCCAAGTTAAATCCAGCTTTAAACCATTTATTGACTTCCTGATCTATTTTGACACGTGCATTGATACGGTTCATGTCTGAGTTTACCGTATACGAATTGTCGTACAGATAACCCAATGAAGCGTAATACGTAGTCTTGTCTGTTCCACCGCTAAGCGAAACGACATTTTCCTGTCGCATACCGGGGCGGAAAGCTTCTTCCAACCAATCATCGTGATACAACAGCCGGGCGCTGGAATTTAACCGTCCAGTAACAGGATTTATCAGCTCTGTATCTGATACATTATAGTTATTGTATCCTCCTAATTCTTTAATTAAGTTTTGTGAAGCAAAAATCCCCGCTTGGGCATAAGACATACCTTGGTTGAAATGCGCATTGTTACGAATCGCTTCCCAATAAAGTTCATAGTACTCAGCCGGTGAGGTCAATATATCATAGCTGGGAATTCCACGTGTATTTACACCTGTACGGTTTTCGAAAGTAACTTTCACTTTACCACTTTTACCTTTTTTAGTTGTAATCAATACAACACCATTAGCACCACGCGCACCATACAGAGAGTTTGCAGCAGCATCTTTTAATACTGTCATGGACTCTATATCGCTTGGAGCTATCTGGTTCAGATTTCCTTCATATGGAACACCATCAACGACAATCAGTGCTTCTTTTCCTGCGGAAATAGAACCGATTCCACGTACATAAATATTAGCTGAAGAACCCGGCTGTCCGCTACTTTGTGAAATTTGCACACCTGCCATTGCTCCTTCCAATGATTTAGAAACATTTGAGGTTTGCATCTTGGCAATTTTCTCACCGCTTACTACACTGGCTGAACCAGTAAACGATGACTTCTTAGCTGTACCGTAAGCTACCACCATTACTTCATCCAATACTTCTGTATTTGCCTTTAGTACGATACGCATACTAGGTTTAATTTCTGCCTCTTGCGTCTCCATACCAATGTACGAAATTTGCAGAGTCTTCGCGGAACTTGGTACGTTCGTTAATTCGAATTTACCATCTATATCGGTCACAATACCAATCTGTGTACCTTTCACCAATACAGACGCTCCAATAACTGGCTGCCCGTCTTCTTCCGAAATCACGACACCCGTGACTTTCTGAGTTTGGGCAGTTACTAAGCCTATTCCTACAAAAAGACAGGCCAATAACAGCATTAATTTTCTTTTCATAAATTCTCTCTTAAAGTTTAACTTTACATTAATTGTTTCTTTACTCTAACAAAATGCAAATATATTAATAAATATGAAACGGACAACTGTTTTATCAAAAAAACCTTGTAAATCTATCAATATGTTATCGAAAGCACCGTTTATATGTTTAATAACAGGTTTTGGCTGTTTAAAAAAGCTAAATGACGGGAGTGCCGCTATCACTATGATCTGATAAAATTCTCCTTTTAGCTCTTTGAACGAGGGATATTTAACATAAAATTGTTAAAGCATTCAAATCCTTCTGAACGATGGGAGCTTCATCAACAGATCGTTTCACATTGCCCCAGGTTTATTATACCGAGTGGCAGTCGTAATGACCACAGTGCATGAAGATGGTATTGATCGAAAGTCAGTGTTTTCCTTCTCTTTCTGACAGAATGAACCGATGTTTCGGCTTTTACCATTTTATCGTTCGAATACATTGTATTTATCATGACAATTTTGTTTTCTTGGTCGTACGGGCTGAGGAGATGAGATGTTCAACAGAGGATTTGTGCATCAAGATTGGGCTATTTGTCTTCCGATTGCAAGGGCAGTGTTTGTGAACAAGGTAGATTATCAATGTTTTAACGGCAACATTCTGTTTTCATCCGTACATTTCCCCGTCGATTTACGTCTATATGACATTAACCTAATAACAGTTTATGATGAATAAGATAACCTACAATCTGGTTTATAACCGGAAAAAATGCCTCAACAGGCGTGGGCAGGCATTAGTTCAGGTAGAAGCTTACCTGAAGGGAAAGAAAAAGTATTTTTCAACCAAGGTTTACTTGCGCCCTGATCAATGGGACAACACACGTCAGCTGGTCAGGAAGCACCCAAATGCAAACGAATTGAACAGAGCTATTCGTAGTTTTGTCATATCCATGGAGCAGAAAGAACTGGAGTTATGGAGGCAAGGCAGGGTTATCAGTCTCGATTTGTTGAAAGACGAGATATTGAACGAAGGGAATCAGACACTGTTCATTCCCTTCTTCAGACGTGAAGTGGAGTCCTCATCTTTGCGCGAGAGTACGAAGCACAATCATCGCTCCACACTCGTGCTGCTTCAGGATTTTCAGAAGGATGTCACGTTCGGTGAACTGACTTTTGAGTATATCACAGCCTTCGAAGCCTTCATGCGCAATAAAGGTTATCACATAAATACTATCGCCAAACACATGAAACATCTGAAACGATATATCAACGTGGCCATCAACAAAGGGTATCTGGAGATGAGTAAATATGCATTCCGGAAATATAAGATCCGCACCGTGGCCAGCACTCATGTCCATTTGTCGCCGGAAGAGTTGGAGCGACTGGAACGCCTTTCGTTGGACGGCAAAAACAGCAAGTATCAGACGACATTAGATGCTTTTCTTTTCTGCTGTTACGCCGGATTGCGTTATTCCGATTTTACAAATTTGACTTCCGACAACGTCCAATGCATAGCAGAAAAAGACTGGCTGGTCTATACTTCGGTCAAAACGAATACGGAAGTGCACCTGCCCTTGTATTTGCTGTTTAACGGGAAGGCTCTGGCTATTTTGCAAAAGTACAGTGCTGATCTGGACGATTTCTTCCGTTTGGGCAACAACTCGAATGTCAACAAGACGCTGACGGTACTGATGCAGTTGGCTGGTATATCCAAACATATTTCGTTCCACTCGGCCCGTCACACCAATGCCACCTTATTAATATATAAGGGAGTCAATATTACAACCGTACAGAAGTTGCTTGGGCACAAAAGTGTCCGAACTACGCAGATCTATACCGACGTTATGGATATGACGGTCATTCAAGATTTGGAACAACACCTGCCTGCCAAACCGAACACTGCGGAGAAGAGATGAATCAATCAAAGCAGCAGATGTATCCACCTGCCTTATGGAATACATCACAGATAAGGTACATCACAAGGATTACAGATATGAAGGCCATGCGTAAATTAATAAGTTGATAATCGGAGCTTTATGATGTTCATAGAGTAGAAAATCGGTAGAACATTGTGAACGGATGCCGCATTAGACGCCCATCAGGGCAGGAAGTCTTTAAGCTTTCCCAGTCAGTTACTGTGTTTGTAAATATCTGGTAATAAGAGGATTGTAAAAATGCAAGTTCCGCGAAGACTCTGCAGGTTTCGTACATTGGTATGGAGACGCAAGAAGCTGAAATTAAGCCTATTATGCGCATCATATTGAAATCGAATACTGAGATTTTGGATGAAGTGATGGTGGTGGCTTATGGTACGGCTAAGAAGTCTGCATTTACCGGTTCGGCTACAGTAGTAGGGTCAGAGGAAATCGGTAAAATTCAAAGTTCCAATGTGGCTAATGCCTTGACTGGTAAGGTTGCAGGTGTGCAATTAAATACTTCTTCTGGTCAGCCGGGCGCAACAACTCCTTCGATCCGTGTACGCGGTATCAGTTCTATTAATGCAGGTAATGATCCGTTGATCATTTTGGATGGTGCTCCCTATGATGGAGATTTGAACAATATAAGCTCTCAAGATATTGAGTCAATGACTGTGTTAAAAGATGCTGCATCTAATGCTTTGTATGGTGCGCGTGGTGCTAATGGTGTGATTATTATTACTACTAAGAAAGGTAATTCAGGAAATGCCAGAGTTACGGTAGATGCTAAATGGGGTTCGAATTCACGTGCAACGCAGGATTATGACTTCGTGAAAAATCCTGCACAGTATTATGAAATGTATTATGGTGCACTGAAGAATTATTTCTTGTCGCAGGGGCAGAGTGAATTTAATGCGCATGTTAATGCCAACAACAATATGCTTGGAAGCGGTGATTATGGTCTGGGTTATAACGCTTACACCATTCCGGATGGACAATTCTTGATAGGTACAAACGGTAAATTGAATCCGAATGCTACATTAGGAAATGTTGTTAATTATGGGGGACAAGACTATCTGATTCTTCCCGATGACTGGTTGGAAGAAGCTTATCACACAGGTTTGCGTCAAGAATACAATGTGTCAGTTTCAGCTGGTACAGACAAATCTTCGTTCTATACTTCTATCAGTTATTTGAAGAATGAGGGTATTGTAGATAAATCAGATTTTGAACGTCTGACAGGACGTATGAAAGCCGATTATCAGGTGAAAGATTGGTTGAAAGTAGGTGCCAACATGTCGTACACACATTTCGATGCCAATTCGTTGGGGGAGGATGGTTCGTCTAATTCTTCAGGTAACCTGTTTGCTTTGGCTACTCAAGTAGCTCCTATTTACCCGTTGTATATACGTGATGGAGAAGGAAATATCATGATAGACAAGAACGGATTCACCGTTTACGATTTTGGTGACAAGGATAATGCTGGTCTGAAACGCCCATTCCTTCCAGGAGCCAATCCTTTCGCGGCTAATTTATTGGATACTAATAATGCTGAAGGTAATGCCATGACGGCTACTGGCTTTGCTGAAATACGTTTCTTGAAAGATTTTAAATTTACTTGGACGAGTGGTGTCAATATTGATGAAACACGGGGAAATGGTTTCACGAATCCTTATTATGGCCAGTATGCACCATCTAACGGTATCGCAAGTAAATCGCATACCCGTACGCTGTCGTACAACCATCAACAGCTGCTGAATTGGCGTCATTCTTTCGGCGCACATAACATAGAGGCTATGGTGGGACACGAATCTTATTACCTTAAAGTTTATGGATTGAGCGCTACGAAGTCTAATGTTTTTGATCCTAATAATATCGAACTTGCAGGTGCCATTACCGAACAGGGAAGCTCTTCTTCTGTTTCGGACTACAACACAGAAGGTTATTTTGGCCGTATACAGTATGACTGGAATGAAAAGTATTATTTCTCTGGCTCTTATCGTCGTGATGCTTCTTCTCGTTTCCATCCTGACCATCGTTGGGGTAACTTCTGGTCAGCTGGTGCTGCCTGGATTATTTCCAAAGAAGATTTTTTCGATGTAGAATGGGTAGATTTGCTGAAATTAAAAGCATCTTATGGACAACAAGGTAATGACAATATCGGAAATTATCGTTATGTTAACCAGTATAATATTGTAAACGCAGGTGGACATCCGGCTGCACTGCCTGTGACCATGGGTAATAAGGATATTACATGGGAAACCAACGGTAACTTTAATGCCGGATTTGATTTTGAGATATTTAAGAATCGTATGAGCGGTACGGTGGAATACTTCAACCGTAAGACTAGTGATATGTTGTTCAGTTTCCCGTTGCCTCCTTCGTATGGTTACACTTCTTACTATGCTAATGTGGGTGACATGCGTAATCAGGGTATTGAAATCGAACTGAAGGGTACCCCAATACAAACCCGCGAACTGACTTGGGAAATAGGTGTGAATCTTACGCACTATAAGAACAAAATCAGTTATCTGCCTGAAGAACGTAAGACCATGGAAGTAGATGGGGTTAAAGGTTATAGTAGCGGTAGCTATTATTTCGGTGAAGGTGAAGCTCTGTATACTTATCGTATTAAGAAGTATGCTGGTGTTGCAGAGGACGGACAGGCTATGTATTACAAGAACATTGTGGATGCCAACGGTAATGTAACGGGATGTGAAACAACTACCAGTTATGCTGAAGCTGATTATTATTTGTGTGGAACAGCATTGCCTACTGCTTATGGCGGTTTCAATACTAGCCTGAACTATAAAGGATTTGATCTGAGTGTTGATTTCGCTTACCAGCTGGGTGGTCAGGTGTACGATAGTGACTATGCTGGCATGATGTCTTCACCGACCAAGGATAGTAAAGGTACCAATTTCCATGCCGACCTGCTGAAAGCTTGGACACCGGAGAATCCCAACAGTAACATTCCACGTTTCCAATATGGCGATGTTTATACTACGGCTTCTTCCGACCGTTTCTTGACCGATGCATCTTACCTGAGTTTGCAGAACATTAACTTCGGTTATACACTGCCGGCTAGCCTGACACATAAACTTGATATTGAAAAAGTACGTGTTTACTTAAGTGCTGACAATGTTTGGGTATGGTCAAAACGTCAGGGATTGGATCCGCGCCAAAGTATCAGCGGTTCAGCTACCAACTCATACTATGCTCCTATGCGCACTATTTCAGGAGGTATTACTTTGACTTTCTAAGTGTTATAACAACTTAATTAATTGATATAAATATGAAAAAAAATATAACGAAAATATTGGCGGGAATTTGTCTCTCATCCACCCTCTTCATGACGACGGGGTGCATTGAGGAAACTTTTCCTACAGGTTCGGCTACTGAAGATCAGTTGACATCTTCCAGTATGGCCACTTCTGCTATGTTGTGGGCTATACCGGGCAGTTTGAATGTTCCCGGAAGAATTAGTAGTGACTATCATTGGGATTGGGGTTACGGTTCTATAATACACATACGTGATGTGATGACTGAAGATATGGCTGTAGTCAGCTCAGGTTACGATTGGTATCAGTCTTGGGAGATGAATCAAAATCAGGGTGAAAGTTATGTGTATCCTCAATTTATCTGGAACAGTTATTGGCAGTCGATGTTGCCGGTCAATAAACTTATTGGTGCTACTAATCTCGAAACAGCTACCGAAGCTCAGGTGGGGTATGTAGCTGCTGCGCGTGCTTTCCGTGCCATGCTTTACATAGATATGGCGCGTATGTTTGAATTTTTGCCCAATGATAAGACACAGGGTGCCAATGTAGAGGGATTGACAGTACCTATCGTAACAGAAGCTACTACCGAAGCGGATGCACGAAACAATCCACGTGTTACAAGGGAAGAAATGAAGGAATTCATTTTGGCCGATCTTGATTTTGCTGAGGCGAATATTGAGAAATCATATGTACAAGGAAAACCCATGTCTAAGACTTTGCCTGATCTAGCAGCAGTATACGGTTTGAAAGCCCGTTGTTACATGTGGCTGGAAGACTATGCTAACGCTCGCGACTACGCCCGTAAGGCTATTGCTGCTTCGGGACTGCTGCCTATGACTGAAGATCAGTGCCTTAGTACTTCGAAAGGTTTCAACGACATAAATTGTTGGATTTGGGGTTCTAAGATGGTATCTGAGGATGACGTGGTAAAGACCAGTTTGCTGAACTGGACTTCTTGGATGTCTAATGAAACAGCTTTTGGATATTCCGGTCATGGTCCTTTTATCATGATAGGAAAGAGTTTGTATGATCGTCTGAGCGATACAGATTTCCGTAAAAAGATGTGGAAAGCACCGCAAGGCGGTATGCTGGAGGGAGAAGAGCCTTTTATTTCGGGCTATGAAAATGTATTGCCTGAATATGCTTCTATCAAGTTTCGTCCTGCTGAAGGTAATACGGAAGATTTCAATGTAGGGGCCGCTTCGGCTTATCCGTTGATGCGTGTGGAAGAAATGTTTTTCATCGAAATGGAGGCTGCTGCACAACTGGGTGATGCTAATGCATTGAGCTTACTGACTGGATTTATGACTACCTATCGTGATCCGGAATATGCTTTCGCAGGTACTGGCGAAAAACTGATTGAAGAAATCATTTTCCAAAAACGTATTGAACTTTGGGGAGAAGGCCAGACATTCTTTGATGTGAAAAGACTGAATATGTCGGTAACTCGCGGTTACGAAGGTACTAACTTCTCGGATGCAGTACGTTTCAATACCAATGGTCGTCC
>OHAA01002248.1_pt1 | contig 10608 bp, 6 predicted proteins | sample 1606051 | NCBI WGS metagenome assembly OHAA01 (sample SAMEA3541493, study PRJEB24748) | human gut metagenome | biome: human gut; feature: human-associated habitat; material: faeces | place: China | collected 2012
TTTGGTTGAAGGCTTTGAAATAATTATAAACTTTAAATATCACGGGGTGAGACCGCCCAGTCCTGACTGGTTTCAGTCGGGGCGGCCGGCTTCTCATAGCGCGGAGCAAGGTTCAGGCAGCCTGTCAGCATGAGCGCGGCAGAGGCCGCGCTGGCCGCTAAAAACGTCCGACGCGCGAGACGCGGAGCAAAAACTTTTTCAGACATGAATTACTTCTCCTGAACATTCTCTTTAACATCTTCCGGCAGCTGACGGCGGCGGGTGCGGAAGAGACGATTCCCCACCACGTAGAACATCGGGACGAAGCCCACGCAGAGGATCGTGCCCGTGATAATGCCGCCGAGCACAGCCATACCGATTGCGTTCTGAGCGCCGGCGCCGGCACCGTGCGCGAGCACGAGCGGCACAACACCGAGGCCGAAGGCGAGTGACGTCATCACAATCGGGCGGAAGCGCAGCTTCACGGCATCGAGCGACGCTGTTATCAGGTCTTCACCTGCGTCGTAAAGCATCTTCGCGAATTCCACAATCAGAATGGCGTTCTTAGACACCAGGCCGATTGTTGTCAGCATGCCCACCTGGAAGTACACGTCGTTGTGACCCCCGAGGAGCGCCGTCATCGCAAGCGCGCCCAGCACGCCTGTCGGCACCACGAGAATGATGGAGATCGGAATCGTCCAGGATTCATACAGTGCGGCAAGGCAGAGGAACACGACGAGCAGAGACAGCGCGTAAAGCGGAGCGGCCGCCTGGCTCGCCATCTTTTCCTGATAGGAAACGCCGTTCCATTCGATCGAGAACCCGCTCGGGAGCTTGCTCGCGATCTCTTCAACCGCCTGCATAGCCGTACCGGAGGAAACGCCGACAGCCGCGTTACCCTGAATGTTCACGGCCGGATTCGCGTTGAAGCGCTCCAGACGCGGAGAACCTGAGGTCCAGCTGCCGGTCGAGAATGCCGAGAACGGCACAAGCCCGCCGGAGCTGTTTCTCACGTACCACTGGGACAGATCGGCGGCCGCCATGCGGTAGTCCGGATCGCCCTGCACGTAAACGCGCTTCACACGCTCACGGTCAATGAAGAGGTTCACGTAGGAACCGCCCCAGACAGTGCTAAGCACCGTGTTCGCCGCATCCAGCGAAATACCGTAGGACTGAAGCTTCTCACGGTCCATTTCAAGCTTGTACTGAGGCGTATCTTCCATGCCGTTCGGACGGACGAGACGCAGTCTCGGATCCTGGTTAGCCATGCCGAGGAACTGGTTACGGACCTCCATCAGTTTCTGATGGCCCTGGCCGCCGCGGTCTTCGATATACATATCAAAGCCGTCAGCAATACCGAGTTCCGGAATAGCAGGCGGAGCGAAGAAGATGATCTGCGCGTCCTTGTACTGCGAGAGCGCGATATTCGCCTTCAGCGCGACAGTCTGCGGATCCGTGCCTGCCGCCGTACGGTCAGCCCAGTCCTTCAGCTTGACGAAGCCGAGACCCATATTCTGACCGCCGCCGGCAAGCGAGAAGCCCGCCACCTGGAAGACAGAATCCGTTACATCCTTACGAGTTTTCAGGAAGTAATTGCGGATCGCATCTTCAGCCTTCGTGACATGCTCCTGCGTGCTGCCTGCAGGTGTCTGCACCGTGAACATCAGTGAACCCTGATCCTCATCCGGAACAAAGGATCCCGGCAGTTTCATGAAGCCGAAGATCACGCAGGCCCAGATGACGGCGTAGCCGACAAACGTCAGAGCAATGTGGTGATGCGTCCAGAGCACGAGATCACGCACCCAAGTCGACACGCGTTCGAACCCGCGGTTAAAGGCACCGAAGAAACCGCCCTTATGCAGGTGATTATTGTCAATCGGCTTCAGAATCGATGCGCAGAGCGCCGGTGTCAGACTCAATGCCACCAGCACTGAGAGCAGCATGGCTGACACGATCGTGATTGAGAACTGACGGTAAATCACGCCGGTCGAACCGCCGAAGAACGCCATCGGGATGAACACAGCAGACAGCACCATGGCCACACCGACCAGTGCCCCGGTAATCTGCGTCATCGATTTGATCGTTGCCGTTCTGGCATCGGTTCCGTCTTCACGCATCACACGCTCGACGTTCTCCACCACCACAATGGCATCGTCCACCAGCAGACCGATCGCCAGCACAAGGCCGAACATTGTCAGCATGTTGAGCGTAAAGCCTGTTGCCTTCAGAATGGCGAATGTACCGAGCAACACCACCGGCACGGCCACGGTCGGAATGAGCGTCGCGCGCCAGTTCTGCAGGAAGAGGAACATCACGATGATCACGAGGATGATTGCCTCGATCAGCGTCTTCACCACTTCCTTCATGGCGGCCTTCACGAAAGGCGTCGTCTCATACGGATAAACGACCTTCATGTGCTGCGGGAAGTAGCGGCTCAGTTCCGTGATCTTCGCTTTCACCGCGTCAGCCGTCTGAATAGCGTTTGCGCCGGCGGACAGATAAATCGCGATACCGGAGGACGGCACACCGTTATAGGAACCAACCACATCGTAGGACTGGCGGCCCAGCTCAATGCGGGCCACGTCGCTCAGCCGGACAACGGTACCGTCAGAGGCAGTCTTCACGATGACACGCTGGAACTCAGGAACCGTCTTCAGGAGGGACTGCGCCGTGATGGTTGCGTTCAGCTCCACAGGCTTATCCTTCGGGTGAGGCAGACCGCCAAGCTGGCCGGCCGTCACCTGAGCGTTCTGAGCCTGAATCGCTGTCACCACGTCAGTTGCCGTGAGGCCGTAGGCGTAGAGCTTATGCGGATCAAGCCAGACACGCATGGCGTAAGAGGCGCCGAACACCGTCGTCTGACCGACCCCCGTAATACGGGAGACCGGGTCCTGAATGGTATTCACCAGATAGTCGCCAAGGTCACCCGCGTTCAGGCTGCCGTCATCGGAGGTGAAGCCCACCACCATGAGGAAGCTCGCCGTGGACTTCTGCACCTGGATGCCAAGGCGGGTCACCGCTTCCGGCAGCATGGCTTCAGCCATAGAGAGCTTGTTATTCACCTGAACCTGAGCGATATCAGCGTTCGTGCCCGGAGCAAACGTGAGCGTCATCGACATACGGCCGGTGCCGTTCGATTCATTGCTCATATAGATCAGGCCGTCGAGACCGACCATCTGCTGCTCAATCACCTGAGTAACGGTGTTCTGCAGCGTTTCAGCCGAAGCGCCCGGGTAGTTCGCGACCACCGTCACCTGAGGCGGCGCGATCTGCGGATACTGCGACACCGGCATGGTGAAGATCGACAGCGCGCCAGCCAGCATCAGCACGAGCGCGATGACCCATGCAAAAATCGGCCGGTCAATAAAGAAACGAGACATTTCTATTTCCCCCGTCGATTAATGCGAGGCGGTCTGAGCGGCTGCGGAAGAGGCAGGAGCTGAAGCCGGGGCAGAGGCGGCGGGAGCGGAAGCCGCGGCAGAGCCTTCAGACGGAGCGACGAGCGCACCAGGGCGGACCTTGCCGATACCTTCAACGATCACACGGTCGCCCGCATTAAGACCGGAATTCACGATCCACTGATCACCGATCGCTTCGCCCGTCTTGATCGCGCGCTGCTCAACCTTGTTGTCCTTATTCACCACAAAGACATACGGATCGCCGCGCATATCGCGCATCACAGCGTGCTGGTTCAGCGTAATGGCCTGGGGAATATCGCCGCTCGGGAGAACCGCGCGGACATACATGCCAGGAAGGAGCGTGCCCTTCGGATTCGGGAATTCGGCGCGGAGCGTAACCGTACCGGTATCCGTGCCGACCGAAACGCCCTGGAACGTCAGCTTGCCCGTGATCGGGTACACCGTGCCGTCCTCAAGCATGATCTTCACCGGCGTGGAGCCGTCGGAAAGCTTCTTCAGACGGCCGGAGGCGAGTTCCTCACGCAGCTTCAGGAGCTCGGCAGTCGTCCGCTGGACGTCCACATAGATCGGATCGAGCTGATGAATCACCGTCATGCGCTGCGACTGATAAGCCGTCATCAGGGCGCCAGGCGTCACTTCGGAAATCGATACACGGCCGGAAATAGGAGCCCGGACGTATGTGTACTGAACATTGATCTGAGCGTTAGTGAGGGCCGCGCGGGCAGCCTTCACGGCAGCTTCATCAGTACGGACCTGGGCCTGAGCCGTATCGTCCGACTGCTTCGAAACCGCGTTCTCCTTCACCAGGGTAGCGGAACGGGCCGCGTTGGCGCGGGCGAGCGCAAGCGCTGCCTCAGCCTGGGCGAGAGACGCCTTGGCGCTCTGCACATTCGCGTTATAGACCGACGCGTCAATCTGATAAAGCGGCTGACCGGCCTTCACCATCTGTCCTTCGGTAAACAGCCGCTTCTGCAGCACGCCGTTTACCTGAGGACGGACTTCGGCGATCCGGTAGGACACCGTACGGCCTGAAATCTGTTCCTGAACCTGTACCGGATGCGGCTCAACTGTCACGACATTAACCGGCACCGCGTGCGCGGCCGCGGCGGCGGCCCCAGCTCCAGGCCCTGCGGACTGCTTGCTGCAGCCAGCGGTCATCGACACTGCGGCGATGACGGAAAGGGCAAGGGCTGTAAATTTGGATATCTGTCGTACCTTCATTTGCATGATCCCCACGACTTTGACTCTTTATAGTAGTGTTTATTAAATGAATTCAAGCGTTTAATTAATCAGTTTTCTTACCGGGAGCATCTCAGAGGGTACAATGCCCCCGCGCGCCGAGAAAAGCTGAACGAACGCTCAGTTATAACTTTGAGCATTGTAAGCAGGTTTAAATTCTGACTGAGACTGTAAGTGTAAGTAATAACCCTTAAAAATAAAAAAGCCGTGTCCCTTCTTTTCGGGACACGGCTTTTCAGTCTGGCATCCGGTCTGGAGTTATTCCACTGTCACGGATTTCGCGAGATTTCTCGGTTTATCGACGTCCGTTCCTCTCACGATTGCGGTGTGATAGGCAAGGAGCTGAAGCGCGACGACGTAAAGAAGCGGCGAGAGATCGCCGTAATTCTCGGGAAGCCTGATCACATGCATACGGTCACTCGGATCGATCGAGGAGCCCGCGTCCGCGAAGACGTAGAGCTCTCCCCCGCGGGCGCTTACTTCAGCCATGTTGGCCTTCAGCTTTTCAAGCAGACGGTCATTCGGCGCCACCGTAACAACCGGCATTGAGGAGTCTACGAGCGCAAGGGGACCGTGCTTCAGTTCCCCGGCCGGATAGGCCTCGGCGTGGATGTAGCTGATTTCCTTCAGCTTCAGAGCGCCTTCAAGCGCCACCGGATAGTGGATTCCGCGGCCAAGGAAAAGCGCATTCTGCTTTGAGGCGAAGATATCAGCGAACCCCATGATCTGAGGCTCGAGCGCAAGCACTGACTGAATGGCTGCCGGCACATGGCGGAGGCTCGCGAGACGCGTCACCTCGTCCTCCGGAGTCAGTCGGCCGCGCATCTTCGCGAAGACGAGCGTCATCAGGTAAAGTGCGGCGAGCTGCGTCGTAAAGGCTTTCGTGGAGGCCACTCCGATCTCGGCACCGGCGCGCGTGATGTAATGCAGCTTGGTGTTGTGAACCAGAGCGGACGTCGCGACATTGCAGATCGCGAGCGTCATATGCATGCCGAGCGACTTCGCGTGTTCCAGCGCGGAAAGCGTATCTGATGTTTCTCCCGACTGGGAAATGCAGACCACCAGCTGATCCTCATGAGGAACCGACACGCGGTAGCGGTATTCACTCGCGATCTCCACATCACACGGAATGCCGGCAATCGCTTCAAGCCAGTATTTCGCGGTAAGACCCGCGTAGAAACTCGTGCCGCAGCCCAGAATCAGAATCCGGTTCACTTTCCGGAACACCGACTCCGCGTCAGCGCCGAAAATCGAAGGCGTGATGCCGGCCACCCCCTCCAGGGTGTCAGCGATCGCGCGCGGCTGCTCGAAAATTTCCTTCTGCATATAGTGACGGTACGGTCCAAGCGCGACGTCGTTATCGTGAGCCGAAACGATCTTCACCTCACGGTCAACCGGAACCGCGCGACCATCCTCCGTCGCGCGGAAAATCCGGGCAGAGTCAGGCGTAATTTCAGCAATATCGCCTTCCTCAAGGAAAATAAACCGTTCCGTCACGCCCGCGAGCGCAAGCACGTCAGAGGCGAGGAAGTTCTCCTTATCCCCGAGCCCCATGACGAGCGGAGAGCCGCGGCGGGCACCTACCACCACGTCAGGCTGCTTCGTGCAGCAGACAGCCAGACCGAAACTGCCGCGGAGACGCGACACAGCCTTCGCCACGGCGTCGAGCAGATTGCCTTCAAAGTAACGGTAGACGAGATGCGCGATCACCTCGGTATCCGTCTGACTCGTGAACTCATATCCCTCAGACACGAGCTCCGCCTTCAGTTCGGCATAGTTTTCAATAATGCCGTTATGGACGAGCGCGATCGTGTCGTGCGAAATCATCGGATGGGCGTTCCGGACCTCAGGCGCTCCATGCGTTGCCCACCGGGTGTGGGCAATACCGACACCGCCTGAAAGCTTTTCCTCATCAGCCTGACGGATCAGGCTCGCAACGCGCTGAACCGTACGGGCCCGGTGAAACGCGCCGTCGGACTCAATCACCGCGATGCCGCAGGAGTCATAGCCGCGGTACTCAAGCCGCCGCAGGCCTTCAAGCAGGATCGGAGTGATATTCCGGCGGCTGGAAGCCGCAACAATACCGCACATATCTTTGTTCCTTATTTCTTTACGGGACGATGCCAGCCGTCGATCGTGACCTGGCGGGCCCGGGAAAGAGTTAGTTTACCTTCCGGAGCATTTCGGGTCAGGGTTGTGCCGGCGCCGAGTGTCGCCCCCTTCCCCACTTCGACCGGAGCGACGAGCTGCGTATCGGACCCGATGAAGGCGTCATCACCGATCACCGTCCGGAACTTATTCACACCGTCGTAATTGCAGGTAATCGTGCCGGCACCGATATTGACACCGGATCCCATCGTCGTGTCGCCGATGTAAGAGAGGTGATTCACCTTGCTCGCCGTGCCGATCGTGGATTTCTTGATTTCGCAGAAGTTGCCAATATGGGTTTCGCGGCCAAGCTCTGCCCCCGGACGCAGCCGGGTGAAGGGGCCGACCTTCGCTTCCTCACCGACCACAGCGCCGTCAGAATGTGTGAACGCCTGGATCACCGTGTCAGCCTCTACCCGGGTATTGCGGATGACGCAGTAGGGACCCACATGAACCCGGTCACCGAGCACCACATCCCCCTCGAAAACACAGCCGACATCAATAAAGACATCGCGTCCACACCTGAGGGTGCCGCGGATATCAATCCGGGCAGGATCCGGCAGCGTGACACCGGCGTCAAGCAGCTCCTCCGCGAGACGCTTCTGCAGGGCACGCTCTGCACAGGCTAGCTGCCTCTTGCTGTTCACCCCCATCACCTCAGCCTCGTCACTCACCGGGAAGGACGTCACCGGGACGCCATCCTTCACGGCGAACTCGATGAAATCGGTCAGGTAGAACTCGTGCTGCGCGTTATTGTTCGTCATGCGGCCGCACCAGTCGCTGAGCCGCTCGGTCGGAAGAGCCATGATACCGGTGTTTATTTCGTGGATCGACAGCTCTTCGGGCGACGCGTCCTTCTGCTCGACGATTCGGGTTACCTGGCCGTTCTGCTTCACAATGCGGCCGTACCCCGTGGGATCAGCGAGCTCAACAGTCAGAATGCCGACACCGTTTCCAGTGGCTTCGCAGAACTTCGAAAGCGACTCAGCGCGGATCAGCGGCACATCGCCCACAAGCACGAGAGTCTGCTTTTCCGCGGGATCAAGCTCTGAAAGCGCACAGCGCAATGCGTCACCGGTACCCAGAAGCGCTTTCTGCTCTGCGAACCGGATCTCGGAAATCTCTGCGAGAGCCGCTTTGACGCGTTCACTCCCATGGCCGATCACGACGACAGTGCGGGCGGGGCTCAGCGCGGAGGCAGTGCGGATAACGCGGGACACCATCGGCTCTCCGGCAACAGGCTGAAGCACCTTCGGCAGATCCGAATGCATGCGCGTACCCTTGCCTGCCGCCAAAATCACGATATTCATTTGTTTTCTTCCCAGGAGACCGGCCGGAAGCCGCTCCCGATTTCATTCTTCTGGTTCAACAACCCCGCAGTCCTGCGGACCTCTTGACTCCGGTTTCAGCTGTCTCAGCGATTCGCCCTAGCCAAAACGGAATACTCAATCGGAAACATTCTAAATAAGAAAGGCGCCTTTCTCCATGGAAAGACGCCTTTCAATGCCAAAGCAGCAGGGCCGGAGGCCGGCCCTCAGTCTCAGCGGGCCGTCACAGCGCGATACTCCACGCGCTTGCTTTCGCGGGCCCAGAGGGCAACATAGCGGCGGTTGGACTTCACCGGGATCAGGGAACCGCCGATCATGCCGATGCCAGCCACGATGAAGCCGCCAAGCACGCTCGGGAAGACTTCGCCAAGCGGGGTCACCGTGAGGATGATCCAGGTCGCGCCGCCAAGGAGGATCGACGAAATCGCGCCGAGGCGGGTCGCCTTCTTCCAGTAGAGGCCCATCACGAGCGGCCAGAAAGCGCCGACCACCGGGAACTGGTAAGCCATGGCCACCATGTCATAAATCGCCGTGCCTTCAACCGAGAGGGCATACACGAGGACGAGCAGCGTGAACACCAGAACCGTGGCGCGCATCGTGCGGATTTCGTTCTTCTCGCTGATGTGCGTGAAGTTCTTCAGCACGTTTTCCACAAAGGTGGTCGACGGAGCGAGGATCGTCGCGGAAGCGGTCGACATCACAGCCGAGAGCACAGCGCCGAAGAAGAGGACACGGAGCCACATCGGCATGTAATCGCGGATCATCGTCGGCAGAAGCTGCTGCGGATCTTCAGCGAGCATGCGGCCGGACACATCCGGCATCACAAGGATCGAAGCCACCACAATGAACATCGGCACCATCGCGAAGAAGATGTAGAACACGCCGCCGATAATCGGGCCGGCAACAGCGATCTTCCCGGACTTCGCGGACATCACGCGCTGGAACACGTCCTGCTGCGGAATGGAACCGATCATCATCGTCATGGCAGCGGAAATCCAGAAGAGCCAGCCGTGAACCGACATTTCAGGAAGCGCGTGGAAAAGATGACGGTTATTCGCGTAGGTAATCACCTTATCCGCGCCGCCCGCCATGTCACCCGCCACGAAAGCGATCACAACGAGGCCGACGACAATCAGAATCATCTGGAAGAAGTCAGTCAGCGCAACGGACCACATGCCGCCGTACATCGTGTAAAGCAGCACGACCAGCGTACCGATCACCATGCCGAGCGTCACCGAAATCGCACCTTCCGTTACCAGGTTCAGCACGAGGCCGAGAGCGGAGACCTGAGCCGCCACCCATCCGAGGTAAGAGAGGATGATGAAAATCGAGCACGCGAGTTCAACGCCCTTCCCATAGCGATGGCGGTAGAAGCTGCCGATCGTGAGAAGGTTCATCTTGTAGAGCTTGCCGGCAAAGAACGCGCCGACAAGAATAAGTGCCATACCGGAGCCGAACGGCTCCTCGATCACTCCGGCAATTCCGCCCTCAATAAAACGACCGGGAAGACCCAGCACCGTTTCAGAGCCGAACCACGTAGCGAACGTAGCAGTAATTACCATGGCTAGCGGCAGTGAACGACCAGCAAGAGCGTAGTCCTGCGTCGTTTTAACGCGAGTTGCGGCATAGAGACCGATTCCGATGGAAACGGCCATATAGAGCATTACAAAACCAATCAGAGACATTGCCCCATATCCCCCGTGAAAAACGAAGAGTTGCCGGAAAAAATATTCCTAATAAAAGCGTGCGTGGATTTTAAGAATCACACGAAAAATGTGAACCCGCTGAGGCCCCAAATACCCCGAAAAATGTCCCAAAGTTTCATCGAGATCAAACTTTAGGAAATGAGTGAAAAAAATAGGGGATGGCAGCGATCAAAAAACGTGCAGAACACTGTGTTTCCTCAGCATATTTTTACTCTTTTTCAAAAGAAAAAACCCGGCAGATTTTTCTGCCGGGTTTCTTGTGAAAAAACGTACTGAAAATCAGGCTTCGACCTGCTGGATTCCAGCGAGGAGCCAGCCCTGATTTCCGTTCTCAACCGGGCGGGTAAGCGACCAGACTTCGTTCACGTTTTCAATCTCATCCGTATTGCCGCCGGAGACCTTGAGTCGGCCGGTAAAGTGAACCGCGGCCACATACTCGCTGCCTTCCGTGATCACGCCGAGAAGCTTGGCGTCGAGCGTCTCAACCGCGATCTTCAGCTCTTCGCCCTTACGGTCGCGGAGCTGATGCGTGAGAACCGTGAAGACTTCATCCGTGCAGAACTCGCTCAGCTGCAGCACGTTGCCGGTGCTCCAGGCATCCTGAAGCCGGGTGAAGTTCTTCTTGCATTCAGCGACGAAAGCGGTTTCATCAAACCCGGCCGGAATCGTGTTCTGGGCAGCCTTCTGGGAGAACTCATCCAGGACAGAACCCGGGCGGGCATTGCTCTGGAAAGCGGCCGGAGCGGCAGCGGGCGCCGGTTCAGCGGCAGGCGCGGGGGAGACAAAAAA
>OHAA01002256.1_pt1 | contig 10592 bp, 6 predicted proteins | sample 1606051 | NCBI WGS metagenome assembly OHAA01 (sample SAMEA3541493, study PRJEB24748) | human gut metagenome | biome: human gut; feature: human-associated habitat; material: faeces | place: China | collected 2012
GTTTGGGTAGGGCATTTTCAGGCAGGCTTGGATTATTCACTCTACCAGAACGGTCTTTTCCGTACGTATGCCTATCCACCTTTGTTTAATTCGGCAAACCTCTCTATCCGTTCTTTCATAAGCAGAGGGCAGGAGAAAGTTATCGGTTCGCGTGACGGCTTGTTCTATATAAATGAGGCTACCGGAATGGTCAAGAGTTTTGTAAAACCTGTCCTGACCTCGGATTTGATACTGACAATCAGCTTCTATCAAGGAGAATATTATATAGGTACCTATGGGGGCGGCATGATGGTATTGAATCCGGAGACGTTATCGCTAAAATATTTTTCCCAAAGTGATACGGAGCTTTTTCAAAAAGGACATATCTTCTGTGTGAAACCGGATACAAAGGGAAATCTCTGGATAGGAACCTCACAGGGACTATTCAACTATAATGGGCAGACAAAACAGATAAAGCACTTTACCAGTGCCAATTCTCAACTGCCGGAGGGCAACGTGTATGAGGTCAGTTTTGATTCTACCGGTAAAGGGTGGATTGCCACTGAAACCGGTATGTGTATTTATGACCCGGCTTCCCAGAACTTGCGTTCCAATGTTTTTCCTGAAGGATTCGTGAATAAAGACAAAGTTCGAACGATTTATGAAGATTCCGAACATAACCTTTATTTTATCCGTGAGAAAGGGAGTTTGTTTACGTCTACGCTGACAATGGACCGCTTCTATAATCAGTCCGTATTTTCCACTCTTCCCGACAATTCTCTGATGGCGATTGTAGAGGATAATCAAGGTTGGTTGTGGGTAGGCTGTAATGACGGTTTGCTGCGTATAAAGAAAGAAGGCGAAGAGTATGACGCTTTCACTTTCAACGATGGAGTGCCCGGACCAACATTTACCAACGGAGCTGCCTATAAAGACGATAAAGGAATACTATGGTTCGGCAATACCAAAGGATTGATTTACGTTGACCCGAAGCGTGTGGATGAAGTACGTGGTAAGGCGCGTCCGATAGTATTTACAGATATATTGGCTAATGGTGTTTCTTTTACCGGTTCGTCTTTGAAATATAATCAGAATAATCTTACTTTCTGTTTTACGGATTTTGCCTACGGACTGCCTTCTGCCTTGCTGTATGAATATCAGTTGGAAGGGGTTGATAAAGACTGGAAACTATTGGCAGCACAGAACGAGGTTTCTTATTATGGACTTTCTTCCGGGACTTATACATTCCGTGTCCGTCTTCCGGGAAATGAACATTCGGAAGCTACCTGTCAAGTGACGGTACTTCCTATGATACCTTGGTGGGGATGGGCGCTTTTTGTCTTATTAATCATAGGAATTATAGCCTTTATACGTTATTATGTATGGAAGCGTATGCGCCGTTTACTCGCTTCTCCTGTTCAGGTAGCTTCAACACCGGTGGAGGAAATATCCCGGAAAGAACAAGAGATGGAACAGTCGGAAACAATTGTTGAACAGTCGTCTACTGTTACCGAAGAGAAGTATAAGACGAATAGGTTAACTGAAGAAGAATGCGTGGAACTTCATAGAAAACTGGTGGCTTATGTTGAGAAAGAAAAGCCTTATATTAATTCCGACTTGAAAATGGGTGATCTGGCTTCCGCATTAGATACTTCTTCGCATTCATTATCGTATCTTTTGAACCAGTATCTCAATCAGTCTTACTATGACTTTATCAATGAATACCGCGTCACTCAATTTAAGAAAATGGTAGAGGACAGTCACTATTCCCGCTATACGTTAACTGCATTGGCAGAACTTTGCGGCTTTAGTTCACGTGCTTCTTTTTTCCGGTCATTCAAAAAGAGTACGGGAGTCACTCCGAACGAATATATCCGTAGCATAGGTGGAACTGCTAAGGAGGAATAAATTTCGGTGAACCTCTTTTTTACAGTCTTCTATCTGTAATCTATTAATAGATAAGTTCTGCTTCATCCTGCATAAACTTTTCTTGCTCCTATTACAAAGTTGTTTTTCATGGGGATTAAACTATAAACGTAAGCTTCATTTTTATAAACGCAACTTTCATTTATAAAAACGAAGGTTTCATTTATAAAAACAAAGCTTGCGTTTATAGTTTATTCTAAATCAACAGTAACTTTACTATAAGTACAAAGTAAGTTTGTCATTAATGCAATGAAACTTATCTCTAGTATTTCAGTGACAGCTTTAATGAGATACTAAAACGACAAGATGATAAAAGGAGAGAAGATAAAAGAATGAAGGGATGAAAGTAAAGGAGTGTAAGCTGAGCGAAAACATATTGTATTTAGCTTATAGAGTCTCATTTTATAAAATGAGACTCTATAAAGTTGAGAGTAATATATTGATTATTAGGGTTATATATTAAAATGAGTCTATCTCGATTCGTTGAGATTGATATGCTCCATTTTCCGGTTACTATATCCGAAATCACCTTTATATTTGCATCGTGATTAAAACCGAAAAAGATAGTATTATGGAGACAATAACTAACACTTCCGACAACATTATCACTAATTCTTATAAAGAATATCATCAGGTGATTCTTACCTATATTACTTATCGTATCACTCATCGTTACGAAGCTGAGGATTTGGCTCAAGATGTGTTTGTACGTCTGCTGGACTATAAACAGATGCTCCGTCCGGATACAGTGAAGTATTTTTTGTTCGCCATTGCACGTAATATAGTAACCGATTATATCCGTCGGTATTATAAGAAACAGGAGATAGACAGTTATATGTATGATTCTGCCGTTACTTCGTCCAATGAGATAGAAGAGGCAATAATTGCCGATGACTTAGCTTCGGCTGAACAACGTCGGCTTGCTATCTTCCCCGAACAACGTCGGATAGTCTACACCTTAAGTCGTTATGGAGACAAGACATCTACTGAAATAGCGGAAGCCTTGCAACTCAGTCGTCGTACAGTAGAGAATCATCTATTTATAGGTCGTCGCGAAATGCGTGAGTTTTTCAGAAAATGTATTTAATCTTATTTATATAATATATAATCCTTTGTGCTTATGGAAAAAGAATCAGAATCTAGGGAGAGACATACTGATGCCTCATCAAATTTTAGAAAACAAGAAATAAACACTATTTTTAAACCTCAAATTTAATTTTATGAAACGAAGAGGATTAATTTTTAATTCGCGACCTGACAAGGCAGCAATGTTTGCGTTAGGATTAATGCTGGGACTTTGTCCTGTCTCACAGGCGTGGGCCGATACGAATATAACTGACAGTCAAGTAGTGGCACAGGCTCAGAAGAAAGTGAAGGGGCAAGTGATTGATGCTACGGGCGAGCCGTTGATTGGCGTGAATATAAGTGTGATAGGCGGTACGGAAGGAACTATTACGGATATTGATGGAAATTATGCGATTAACGTACCTGCCGGAGCCAAACTGAAATTCAGCTATATCGGATATAAGGACCAGATTATAGATGTAGTTGCGCAAACGGTGATTAATGTAAAATTGCAGGAAGACAGCGAAGTGCTGGATGAAGTTGTGGTAGTAGGATATGGTTCGCAGAAGAAAGAAACATTGACCGGTGCCGTAACGGTAGTATCTGATAAAATGCTGACAAACAAAGGATCAATGTCCAGTCCCGTACAAGCCTTGCAAGGACAAGTTCCGGGGGTAATCATTACCCGTTCTTCCGGTGCTCCGGGCGATGAAAGCTGGGGTATGAAACTGCGTGGTGCTGTATCTGCCAATTCTACTGACCCGTTGGTTATCATTGATGGGGTGGAGTATGAGAGTGTGAATGAACTTCGTCTGTTAAACTCGGCAGATATCGAGTCTATCAATTTTTTGAAAGATGCCTCTGCCGCTATTTATGGTTCGAAAGCAGCCGGAGGTGTTGTTCTGGTAACTACAAAGCAGGCGAAAGAAGGGAAAGCAAAGATAGAATATAGTGGTTCTTATACACATAAGTTTGTAGGGTTGCAACCTAAGATGATGAGTATTGACCAATGGAGTGATGCTATTATTGCAGCTCGTACGAATGATGGTAAAGGTGCTGATGACCAGTGGATCCAGTATGCTAAGTTGGCGAAAGCTTATAAAGGAGGATATATTGATTTGTCCGTTAACCCCAATCCAATAACGGCGTTCGGGGATGTAGACGACTATGTATTCATGGATACTAACTGGCAGGATGTTTTATTTGGAAATGCAGGTTCCACGCAACATAACCTAAGCGTTTCAGGAGGAAATGATAAATCTCTGTATCGTTTGTCAGTGGGATATATGTATGATGATAGTACATTAAAATGGGGTAATAATAGCAATAAACGTTTCAATCTTCGTCTGACTAACACGGTAAAACTTACCGATGACTTTATAATTGAATCCGTGATTGCGTATAATCGTCAGGACCAGGTTTCTCCTACTATGATTGGCAGTGTGCTGACCTCCAGTTATCCGCAGCCGGGACTTCCGTCTTCTACAATGGATGGTAAACCTTATCACTGGGGAGGAAACTATACTCCCAACTGGTATGCTGAATTAGGTGGAGATAATAATTTGAAGGTTTCCGGTATCAATATCAGTGAGAATCTGAAATATAAGCTCACTTCTTATTTGGACGCAGTGGTTAATCTGGGATATAATACTTCTACTGCTACTCGCGATGCAGTGAAAAATAGTATTACCTGGTACACTTATGACGGGACGCTTAGTACAGCGAAACCCAATGCGATCTATAATCCGAATCAGGCATCGACCGAATATTCCAAATCATTTGCGCGTACGGACTACTATTCTGTTTCCGGTTATTTGAATTTTCATCAGACATTTGCGGAAAAGCATACGGTAAGTGCGATGTTAGGTGCCCAGTACAATCTGAAGGAATATGATTATACAGTTGTGACGGCAAAGGACGTACAGAGTTCGCTGGAAATACTTAACGGCTCGGGGGATATTTTTTTAAAGAACTCTGCCAAAACTTCTTCGCCTGACAAATGGCAGGAAGCGATGATGTCTTATTTCGGACGTTTCAATTATAACTATTTGTCGAAATATCTATTGGAAGCTAACTTGCGTTATGACGGATCATCCAAGTTCCTTCCGGAAAACCGTTGGGATTTCTTTTATGGCTTTTCCGGTGGTTGGCGTCTTACTGAAGAGAATTTTATGAAAAATGTGAAATTCTTGAACGAACTGAAACTCAGGCTTTCGTATGGTGTGGTAGGTAATCAGTCCGGGATATCTCGTTATGATGGCAGACAACTTTATAACTTCAATTCTGTGAACGGAGCTTATCTGGGTGACGGCAGAGTATCTTACGTAAAGAGTAACGGTGAAATTGCTACTACGGGGCGTAGTTGGGAACGGATCCATAATTATAACTTGGGTGTGGATTTCCAACTATTTAATAGCCGCCTTCAAGGTACTGTGGAACTGTTTATGAAGAAAAACAATAATATGTTGATTGCTGTAACTTATCCGGGCATTTTGGGTGACAAGGCACCTGCTTCCAATAGCGGTAAGTTTGAAGCGAAAGGTTATGAAGGCACTTTGACATGGTCGGACAAAATCGGGAAAGTAAATTACCACATTGGCGGTACGTTTACATACGCGGATAATAAATTGGTAGACTACGGAGGAGTAACAGTTTTCAAATCCGGATTTATAGACAAGCAACAAGGATATTCCCTAAATTCAGTGTTTGGATTGAAGTACTGCGGAAAGATTCAGACAGAGGAACAATTGCGTAAATATAAATATCAATACTACAACGGAAACGGGATTGGTATTCCGAGCGATATTCGTTTGGGAGATAATATGTATGAAGATGTGAATGGGGATGGCGTACTAGATGAAAAGGATTATGTGTATCTGGGTTCTGATGACCCGAAAATCTCTTATTCATTCAATTTGGGGCTGGAATGGAACAACTTTGACTTCTCCGCAGTCTTTCAGGGAGTTGCCAAACGTACCATTTTCCGCGACAGTAGCAATGATAATTACCGTATCCCGATGAAAGCCGCTCATTTAAATTCGACTACACAGTCGGTCGGGGATGTATGGAGCCCTGAAAATAGAGGCGGGCGTTATCCGACATATACGAATATAAACTCTATAAACGATTATAACTACCAGTGTTCGTCCTGGTCGGTAGAAAATGGTAATTATTTGCGCTTGAAAAGTGTGACATTGGGATATAACTTCCCGACTTCGCTTCTGAACAAGATAAGAGTGATTAGCAGGATGCGTGTCTATGTGTCGGGCAATGACTTGTGGGAAGTTAGTAAAATTAACGACGGATGGGATCCGGAAGCTTCCCGTAAAGTTTCAGGAAACGGTCGTTTTCCCTTCAATCGTACTTGTACCGTAGGATTAGATTTAACCTTTTAATAGTTAGAATATGAAGATTATAAATATAATAAAAGCAATATTGCTGCTGTCAGTGGTGATAACTCTTCCTTCTTGTCTGGATCTTGATCCTAAGGCTCAGTTGGCAGATGCGAATTTGTGGCAGACTCCGAATGATTATAAATTATATACCAATCAATTTTATGAATGGCCGCGTGATTTTGCTGCTGCTCTTTTCGATGGGCCGCATAGTGACACGCGTTCGGACCTGATCACATCTAGTGACTACAATGAATATAGTAAAGGAGTCAATACGATTCCTGTATCGGATGGTAATTATACAGGAGCCTATACTAAAATCCGTTATGCTAATATCTTATTACAGAATGCGGAGAATTATGCCAATCTGAATGATATAGCGCGCTATGTAGCAGAAGCTAAGTTTTTCCGTGCCTATGAGTATTTTGACTTGTTACAGCTTTTCGGAGATGCGATTATTGTGACCAAACCGGTTGATATAGATGCTGCAGAAATGAATGCGGCTCGTAATGACCGTTCGGAAGTAGCCGATCTTATTATCAGAGATTTGCAGGAAGCTATTCCTGATCTGCCGAGAGAAAGTGAGATTTCTACTGCCGATAAAGGGCGTGTTTCTAAAGGTGCGGCTCAAGCATTTCTGTCGCGTGTGGCATTGTATGAAGGGACTTGGCAGAAGTTCAGATCGGGCGACGTAACACGGGTTAATGATTTGCTGGATATTGCGGCAAGTGCTGCCTGGGATGTGATTGACAGCAAGCAATATGAAATCTTTAAACCGGAAGAGTTGGGAACGACAGCTTACAAATATCTGTTCATTCTGGAAAACGCGCAATCCAATCCGGCTAATATTACAAAGGCCAAGAATCTAGAGTACATTTTCTCTCGTCGTCATGATGAAGTGATTGCTCCGATTGGAAAGAATATAACGAAAGCTTGCTTTGCCAATGTACAGTGGATTACGCGTAAGTTGGCCGAAATGTATTTGGGTGCGGACGGACTTCCTATTCATAATCCGAATTCTACAGTAGGAGTGAACTATTCTTCTCCTCAACAGGAATATGCCAAACGCGATAATCGTATGAACAACACATTGATGATTCCCGGAAATAGATATTGGAATAATAACGCGCCCCATACTACCTGGACGGATGCAGATAAGGCGGCTTTTGACAATAAACCATTCTATCCTACTAGCGGCAGCGGATATCATAATCAGAAATGGGCTACTGAGCGTGATGTGAAAGATACGTATGAAGGATATGATTTCCCGGTTATCCGCTATGCGGAGGTATTGCTGAATTATACGGAGGCTGTGTACGAGAGATATGCTGCTACCGATGGAAGCATTACGGATGAGTCTAAGGTGGATGCGGCCTTGAAATATTTGAATGAAGTTCGTAAACGGGTAAATCCGGATATGCCGGATTTGACAGTCTCGTTTGCCGCAACAAAAGGATTAAGTCTGCGGGAAGAGATTCGTCGTGAACGTACGGTGGAACTTTTCAATGAAGGTTTCCGTATAGACGATTTGAAACGTTGGAAGACGGCTGAAGTGGAAATGCCTAAAAATATGTTGGGAGTGAAATGGAGTACAACGGGTGATTGGAGTACATGGGCCACTGCCTGGAAACCTTCATACTCTACGGATACAGATGATGCCGGTATTGCGGGATGCCTGATGATTGAAACGGATCGTGTTTGGGAAAATAAGAACTATCTTTATCCGATTCCATCCGATCAGAAGCAATTGAATCCCAACATCGGTCAGAATCCGGGATGGTAACGTATTTATAAACCGAAGATTATAAAGAATATAATTATGAGATATACATTATTTAGTTTGGCTTTTCTTACGGCTATCTGTTTTACTGCATGTGATGATAGTAAAGAGTATGGAGACGGACTGGAGGAGAAGACCTTGATTTCAGAGATTACATTGGCTAACGTAGAAAATGGAAAACTGACTTTGGCTGCGTCTGTGGACTATATGGACTCTTTGATACAGTGTAAGATTGTACCGGAACAGCCGACCAACAGGAAGGTAAGCTGGTCTTCGTCAGATGAAAATGTGGCTACGGTAACACAAGACGGACTTGTACATGCGGTGAGTGCAGGCAAGGCGAATATTGTTGTGACTCCTGAAATTGGATTCGGAGCAAGCACCTTTTTTGAATTGACGGTAGTACCGGAGTTTATTCCGATTGCGGATTTTGAGTTTACGGATGATGATAAGAAGGATTTGTATGTTTCCGAAGAGAGGAGTTTGCGCCCCACTCTGTTGCCGGCAGGACACACTTATTCTATGGTGACTTGGAAGAGTAGTGATGAATCTATTGCTACTGTGACAAAAGAAGGTGTAGTGAGAGGTGTTAACGGAGGTACGAGTACAACGGGAAAGACTGTCACTATTACTGCTATTTCTTTAGATAGGGGAGGTTACGAGGAATCCTTTGATTTGAAGATTATACCGATTATATATGTTGAAAGTCTGACATTTGGTGAGCAGGAGGATTTATTGCCGGGCGAAAGTGCTAAACTGAACTTTACAACCGTTCCGGTGGATGCGACTATAGCTTCTTTAAAGTGGTCCAGTAGTAATACGGATGTTATAGAGGTGAATGATCAGGGTGTGGTAACCGCCAAAGCTTATGGAGAAGCTACCATTACCGCCACTACGACAACTGAAGTTTCGTATACAACTACGGTTAAAGTACCTTATGGCTTGATGAAATATTCATTTGATACCTCATTGTCTCCTTGGTATTTGAAGCAGGCGGATGGGTATACTTCATCTGCCGAGTTTAAAGCAGGAGGAGCAGTTGTGAAAATGGTTCCTAATCCTTCAAAGGGAAATTCTTGCCGTGCGGATCTTGTATTGACGTCAAATGGTAGTTATAAAGATAAGGTCTATTTGAATGTTGGGGTATATCCTTATCTGGCCATAAAAATGATCCGACCTTATGGAGCTGGTAAATTGCAAGGTAACATTAAACTTGATACACAGTATGGTGCCTATTTGGAGAATAGTGGCAGCGGAAGTAATAAATATACAATATTAGACGGTGCTGAAACTCCGGGAAGTCCGGAAGTATATTATTATGATCTGCAAAGAGAAAATGCTGTTGGAAATGGATCGAATAAACCTTTCCATACTTTCTCTAAAACAGAACCGGAAGAAATAAAGACACTCCAATTTGTAATGGCGGACTTCAAAGAAGCTAACGGCTCAAATACGGAATATACAGTATATTGGGTACGGACTTTCAAAACTATTGAGGATTTAAAAGCTTTCGTTGAAAATGAAAACACTAATAATTAATAAAGACTATGAGAACTAGAAATATATTCATCCTGTTTACGATGCTTGCGCTCCATTTGAGCGCATGCACCGACATCGAAGATGGTACTACCGATATTGATTCGTGGCCTGCTATTAATGAGTATACCCTTGCTCATCCTTGTATGCTGCATACTGCAGCCGATTTATCTTATGTTGCATCAAAGTTGACCGTAGCTCCTTGGAGTGAAGGATATGATAAATTGAAGAACTCCGGATATTCCTATGCGGGATATGTTCCTACGCCGCAGGAGGTATTGGGACGTATGGACCAGGGGAACTGGGCCAGCAAGTTTCCGGAATGGTGGAATAACTATACTTATTTCTATAAAGACGCTGCCGCTGCTTATCAGCTGGCACTTCGTTGGAAACTGGAAGGTGACGTTGCTTGCGGGCAAACAGCCGTTAAGATATTGAATGCCTGGGCTGAAACTTGCAAAGGATTGGTTCGTGTCAAGAGTTTGGCAAATGATAGAACCTATGACGCGAATGGTGAAATAGCCGATCCGAACGAATATCTTATTTCTATTAATGTCCACCAAATGGCTAATGCTGCCGAAATTATGCGTACGGATGAGACGCTCTTCACAAAAGCTCAATTGTCGGCGTTCCAGACAATGATGAAGAATGTATTTTATCCTGCCGCTTCTGATTTTCTGGCTCATAAGGAAGCATGCAAACAGCATAGCTGGCTTAACTGGGATTTAGCTCAGATGACATCGATTCTCTCTATCGGCATTCTTTGTGATGATCAGGACAAAATCAATGAGGCTATTTTGTATTTTAAGTATGGAGTAGGCAATGGTAGTATAGACAACGCGGTTCCTTTTCTTCATCAGGATCCGGATGGACACGGAGTATTGGGCCAAGGACAGGAATCCGGCCGTGACCAG
>OHAA01002268.1_pt1 | contig 10548 bp, 8 predicted proteins | sample 1606051 | NCBI WGS metagenome assembly OHAA01 (sample SAMEA3541493, study PRJEB24748) | human gut metagenome | biome: human gut; feature: human-associated habitat; material: faeces | place: China | collected 2012
CCTCGGCGCAGACGGTGGAAACTCCGACAGAAAAGCCGCAACCCGCAGATGAAAACCTCCGGGACTGAGGCTCTCATTCGCGTGATGGTGGAGGCTCAGACCGAGCCTGTAGCGCGGGAGACGGCGGAGCTTTTGGCAAATGTAATAAAAAATCATGGATCTTAACGGGAAATTTTTGCGCAAAAGCTTGACAAATCCAGAATTATCCGCGTATAATGTATAAGGAGAACCGGTATGAAACCAGATCATATTCCTTCCCAGGAACTCACGGACGAAACGCTGTGCCGTTTGGCCGCCTCCGGCGACCGTGTGGCGGAAGAGCGTCTGGTCATGCGCTATAACCGCTTGGTGCGGATGTGCGCACGCCCCTATTTTCTGGCGGGCGGCGACAGTGAGGATCTGATTCAGGAGGGTATGGTCGGCCTGTTAGCCGCGATCCGAGAGTATGACTCCTCCAAAGCGGCTGTATTTCGCACTTATGCGGAGGTCTGTATCAAGAACCGCCTGTTCTCTGTGATAAAAGCAGCAGCGAGAGATAAGCACACACCGCTGAACAACTCAGTCTCGTTCGAAACCCCTCTTTTTAGCGGCTCCCAGGGATCGACCGTGCGGTCTTCGTTGTTGGGAACGAGCCGTTCGACGCTGCCGTCCAGGTGGATGAGGTCGGTATAACCCACCTGACGCCAGCCTCGGCCGCCCTGGGAAACGGGGGCTGTGTGCCACCTGCGGATATCGGCGGCACTCACTTCGCGGCCGGGCGGCGTGGCCGTGCAGTGGATGACGAGTCTTTCGAGTTTTGCCATAATAAAAAAGTGTGAAAGGGGTTGGAATCGGGGCGATGACCGGATTCGGACGGGAGTGGATAAGGTTCCGCCCGAGGAGACGGGAGAAGGTAGCCCGTTTCGGATTGGGTCGGCGAAGCGCAGGACTTCGGGGCGGGGTGACGGTTTCCGCTTTTTTCGGAAAAGCGGGGAGAGGCCGATGGGTGTTTGCAAAGATAACGGGAGACGCCCCGGAATACAAATCGGAGGGACATCCTGCGGCTTTTCGGCGGCATGATGTCGGTTTATTCCGTTGCGATGCGGCGGATTTCCGGTTTTTCGGATTATCTTTGAAACGGTTCGACGGCTCGGGATATGAAATTTCCGAAATGCACGTTTGTTGTTCGATATGAAACGTAAAATAATTCGCACTATGATCGTTTTCCTTGCAGTCGCGGCTCTGTTGGTCGCGGCGATCGCTCTTTTTATGAATCGACCCGAATTCGGACGTGCTCCGCGCGGGGAGCGGCTGGAACGGATCTGGCGTTCGCCCAATTACCGCGACGGCGCTTTCCGCAACCGGCATGCGACGCCGCAGCTCACATCGGGAAAGGGCTGGTGGGCTACGATGTACGACTTCCTTTTCGAGCGTAAGGAGCGCAATCGTCCCGATCATGCGCTGCCTGCAGTGAAGACCGACCTGAAAGCGCTCGATCCGAAAGAGAACCTGCTGGTCTGGTTCGGCCACTCCTCCTACCTGATTCAGGCAGACGGGCTGCGTATTCTGGTCGATCCCGTTTTCGAAACGGCTTCGCCCTTGCCGTTTTTCAACAGACCTTTCGAGGGGACCGATCTCTATAAACCCGAGGATATGCCTGGGATCGACCTGCTGGTCATCACACACGACCATTGGGACCATCTCGACTACGGCACGGTAACGAAGCTGCGCGACCGCACGGGCCGTGTCGTCTGCCCGCTGGGTGTGGGCGAGTATTTCGAATATTGGGGTTTCGATCCGCAGCGGATCACGGAGCTCGATTGGGGCGAACAAGCTGCGCTCGGCGGCGGCTTTACGGTATATTGCCGTCCCGCGAGGCACTTTTCCGGACGTACGTTTCGGGCGAACCGGACGCTGTGGGCTTCGTTCGTCGTCGAAACTCCGTCGCAGCGGATTTTCCTCGGCGGCGACGGCGGGTACGATACCCATTTCGCCGACGTCGCACGCGAGTTTCCGAATCTGGATGTCGCCGTGCTCGAAGACGGCCAGTACAGCGAGGATTGGCGCTATATCCACATGCTTCCGGCCGATCTGAAGCGGGCCGTAGAGGACCTCGGCGCCCGGCGGGTTTTTCCGGTGCACAATTCCAAATACGCTCTGGCGCGGCATCCCTGGGACGAGCCGCTGAACAATGCGGCTGCACTCGCGGCGGAGAATCCCGAGGCGGGGATCGTGCTGCCGCGAATCGGCGAGCCGGTACGTTTGGACCGGTCCGACACGCTGCCGGGCAGGTGGTGGACAGCTCCCGAAAATTGAAAGAGAGCGAAGATCAGCCTTCGCTCTCTTTTTTTATCTTTCTCCGGTATTCCCGGCGCTATTTTTTGCCCTGATTGGCTACGGCTTCCATCAGCTTGCGGATCTGTTCGGGATCGCCCAGAAAGTAATCTTTCACCAGACGTAACTTGTCGTCGAATTCGAAGACGTATGGCACGGCCGTCGGGAGGTTGAGTTCCGAGATCGCCGCGTCGGAGATGCCTTTCAGGTGTTTGATGATACCCCGCAGGCTGTTGCCGTGCGCTACCACCAAGATTTCGTCGTGAACGGACAGTTCGGGGAAAATCACGCATTGCCAGTAGGGCAGCGCCCGTTCGATGGTTTGCTTGAGCGATTCGGTGCGGGGCAGCTCCTCGTCCGGGATCCCGGCGTAGCGGGGATCGAAGCGCGGATTGCGGGGATCGTCTTCGGCCAGCGGATCGGGTGCGACGTCGTAGCTGCGCCGCCAGATGTGCACCTGCTCTTCGCCGAAGCGGGCCGCCGTTTCGCTCTTGTTGAGCCCTTGCAGTACGCCGTAATGTTTCTCGTTGAGGCGCCAGTTTTTCTCGACGGGGATCCATTCCTGATCGAGCCGGTCGAGAACACAGTTCAGGGTCCGGACGGCCCTTTTCAGGTAGGAGGTGTAGGCTTTGCCGAAACGGAATCCTTCGGCTTTGAGCAATTCTCCGGCTTTGAGGGCCTCTTCGACGCCTTTGTCCGTGAGATCGACGTCCGTCCATCCCGTGAAGCGGTTTTCGCGGTTCCACGCGCTTTCGCCGTGCCGCAACAGTACGATTTTTTTCATGGTATGATCTGTTTTTATTTGTATTTCACTTCGTTGAGGCACTCTCCGTGGGAGAATGCCTGAATGTTTTCGAGGGTCGTGCGGGCGATGTTGTCCAGCGCCTCGCGGGTGAAGAATCCCTGGTGGGAGGTGAGGATCACGTTGTTGAAGGAGAGCAGGCGTGCCAGCATGTCGTCGTCCATGATCCGGTCGGAGGTGTCCTGATAGAAGTAATCCGCCTCTTCCTCATAGACATCCAGCCCCGCCGCTCCGATCTTTTTCTCCTTGAGTCCTTCGATCAGGTCGCTCGTGCGGATCAGCTGCCCGCGTCCCGTGTTGATGATGATGACCCCGTCTTTCATTTGACCGATGGCTTCGGCGTCGATCATGTGGAGGGTTCGGTCCGTGAGGGGACAGTGCAGCGAGATGATGTCCGAGCGGCGGTAGAGTTCGGTCAGCGGAACGTAGGTCATACCTGATTCCCGGGCGAACGCCTCGTCGGGGCAGGGGTCGTAGCCGAGGACCTCCATCCCGAAACCCCGCAGGATGCGGATGAGGGCACGGGCGATTTTTCCCGTGCCGACGATGCCGGCCGTTTTGCCGTGCATATCGAAGCCGAGGAGGCCGTGCAGGGCGAAATTTCCGTCCCGGGTACGCCAGTAAGCGCGGTGTACCTTCCGGTTGAGCGAGAGCATCAGTGCCACGGCGTGTTCGGCCACGGCATAGGGCGAATAGGCCGGTACCCGGACTACCGTGATGCCGTGCTCGGCGGCGGCTTTCAGATCGACGTTGTTGAAACCCGCGCAGCGCAGGGCGATCAACCGTACACCCATGCGGGCCAGCTCCCCGACGGTTGGGGCATCCGCCGAGTCATTGACGAAGATGCAGACCGCATCGGCGCCTTGTGCCAGGGGTACGTTGTCGATGTTCAGGTGGCTGCGGTGGTATTTGATCCGTATCCCGTAGTCGGCGTTGATCCGGTCGAACGATTCGCGGTCGTAGGGCTGTGTCCCGAAAAAAATGGTTTTCATGGCGTATATTTCATTTAATTATAACGTTTTTGTCGAGGCGGTATTATCCGTTCCGTTCACGGATTGTGCCAAGAGCGGGAGATTTGCCGCACAAACCGTATCGAAAGCAATATGTCCTTCGTTCGGTTCGGATTTCGAAGCACTCTGTCTCATGGCACTTTTTTTGTCCCGTTTGTTTCCTGAATAAACATGCAATGAGGAATCCGAGAGAACGCATACGCAACAGTAGGGGGTATAAATGGTGGATTTTGAGCCTCGTGATGCTCGGGACTTTCATGGCCGTGATGGACGTGACGGTCGTGAACGTCGGCCTGCCGACCATTATGTCGGTATTTCACATCCCCATTTCGACCGCCGAATGGGTCATTACGGCCTATATGATTACCATGACGCTCATGCTGCCTTCGGCGGGTTGGATCGCCGACCGCATCGGCAACAAACGGATGTATATTCTGGGGTTGGTGCTCTTCACCTTCGGATCGTGGCTCTGCGGCCGCGCCGGGAGCGATATGTTCCTGATTTCGGCCCGTGCCCTGCAAGGCTTCGGCAGCGGCATCATCCAATCGCTCGGCCTGGCGATCGTTACCCGGGAGTTTCCTCCGCAACAGCGGGGGCTGGCCCTGGGGTTGTGGTCGGTGGCGGCCGCCGCTTCGATCTCGTTCGGTCCTCTGATCGGCGGTTATCTGGTGGACGATTACAGTTGGCACCTGATCTTCGATGTCAATGTTCCTGTGGGACTGGCGGCCATTCTGTTTGCAATTTTTATCCAGAAGGAGTGGCGCGGTGCCCGTGCGGGCAGTTTCGACTGGCCGGGTTTTCTGTGCGTGGTCTGTTTCATGCCCCTTTTGATCTTCGCACTGGCCCGAGGCAATTCGCCTTCGAATCCCGAGGGGTGGAGTTCTCCGGAGGTGATCGGATGTTTTGCGGTTGCGGCTGCGGCACTCATTGTCTTTATCGTCCGGGAGCTGCGGTGCGAAAATCCGCTGTTGAATCTGAAACTGCTCGGCGAACGTAATTTCGGCGTTTCGATGGCTGTGCTGGCGATCTTCGGTATCGGCATGCTGGGCGGTACCTATTTGCTGCCGCTTTACATGCAGAAGGGGCTGGGCTATACGGCGATCATGGCCGGAAGCGTTTTTCTGCCCGTCGGCCTGATCCAGGGCGTGCTTTCGACCTGCTCGGGATTCCTGACCCGCTACGTCAAGCCGCTTTTCATCGCCGTGACCGGCATCCTGGTCATGACGTTGAGTTTCTATTTCGCCAGCCGGTTTACTCTTCATACTACGCATGCACAGATCATGTTGGTACTCTATCTGCGCGGCTTCGGCATGGGACTGACCTTTGCCCCGCTGAACGATTTCTCGCTCATGAATTTGAGCCAGTGCGATATGGCTTCGGCAGCCGGTATCTCCAACAGCATCAAGCAACTCTCGGGCAGCGTCAGCATCGCCCTGCTTACCGTTATTCTGACCGGCCGTACGGCGTTCCATTCGGCGCAGGGCGGGCTCTCTTCGGCGGAAAGCTACGTGGCCGGTATCTCCGACGATTTCCTTTTCGTCACATTCGTTTCGTTGGCCTCGGCACTGCCCTTCCTGTGGCTGCTGCGCCCGCGCCGCAAGGCGGCTTCGTTTAAGAGCGAAGGAACGGGCACCTGACGGGTTTGCTTTTATCGCCTTGAATCCCTATTTTTGTCCCGGGGAATCGTCTTTTCCCGGAGGATTTTGAAAAACGATCAGCAGACATACGTTCCCGATCCCGAGGTCGCTTCGCGGCTCCTGGAGTGGTACGGACGCGAGGGGCGCGACCTCCCCTGGCGTCGCACACGGGACCCTTACCGGATCTGGATTTCGGAAGTGATCCTGCAACAGACCCGCGTGGCGCAGGGTATGTCCTATTATCATCGTTTTCTCGAACTGTTCCCCGACGTCGCGGCCCTCGCTTCGGCTCCCGAAGATCTGGTTCTCAAGTGCTGGCAGGGGCTCGGCTACTACTCCCGGGCCCGGAACCTGCTGGCCGCAGCCCGGCGGATCGTGGAGACGCACGGCGGCGTTTTCCCGACGGCCTATGCCGACGTGCGGGCATTGCCCGGCGTGGGCGACTATACGGCTGCGGCGATCTGTTCGATCGCATACGAGGAACCCTGTGCCGCACTCGACGGCAATGTCTTTCGGGTGCTTTCCCGCCTTTACGATCTCGATACGCCCATCGATACGACTTCCGGAAGGAGGACGTTCGCTGCGCTGGCCGATTCGCTGATCGACCGGCAGCGGCCGGGACTTTACAACCAGGCCATTATGGATTTCGGGGCTCTTTGCTGTCTTCCGGCACAGCCCCGCTGTACGGAGTGCCCTTTGCGTGACCGCTGTCTGGCTTTTGCCGCCCGTACGGTCGATGTCCGTCCCGTCAAACAGGGGCGTACGGCTGTCGAACCCCGCTATTTCAACTACCTGCACGTCGAATGCGGCGATGAATTGGTGTTGCGCCGACGGGGTGCCGGCGACATTTGGCAGGGGTTGTACGAATTTCCGCTCATCGAAACTCCCGAACCGGTGGAATATACGGTGCTGGCCGCGATGCCGGAGTTTTGCGCTCTCTTCAAAGATGCCGGGACGGTATGCCTTGCCGGGACCGTCAAGATGCCCGTGCATCAGCTTTCGCACCGGGCGATCCACGCTGTTTTCTACCGGATCGTCGTGGAGCGCTGGACGCCCTCCTTGCGCGAAATGCTCGTCATTTCGCGCGAAACCCTCGGCGATTACGCCGTTTCCCGTCTTACGGAGCGTTATTTATCCCGCTGATTCTTCGTCTGTGCGTTTGCGGCACACGGTTTGCCGTTTGATTGACGTGAAACCTAACGAAGAAAACGAGATAAATTATGTTTACAGGTGTACAATTCACGCATTTCATCCAAGCAAATCCCGCGCTGGCCGTTTTTTTGACCATTGCGCTGGGATTTTTGTTGGGTAAGCTGCGCATCCGCAGCTTTTCGCTCGGAACGGTGACCAGCGTGCTGCTGGTGGGCGTGATCGTCGGGCAGCTTCGTATCGAGATTCCCGAACCGGCCAAAACCCTTTTCTTCCTGATGTTCCTCTTCGCCGTGGGATATGCGGTCGGCCCGCAGTTCTTCCGGGGGTTGAAGAAGGACGGATTGCCGCAGGTGGCCTTCGCCGTGGTGGTCTGTTTGCTGTGTTTGGGGTCGGTATGGCTCTTCTCCTGGCTGATGGGCTATACGCTTTCGCAGGCTGCGGGGCTGCTGGCCGGGTCGCAGACGATGTCGGCCGTGCTGGGCGTGGCGACCGATACGATCCGCGAACTGCCGGGCGGAGCGGAAACCGATCTCAGTTCAATGCCCGTTTGTTATGCGGTAACTTACATCTTCGGTACGGCGGGTTCCGCATGGGTGTTGAGTTCGATCGGACCCCGGCTGCTGGGCGGCGTGGCGAAGGTGAAGCAGTCTGCGCGCGATCTGGAGCAGAAGATGGGCGAAGACGTCAGCCTGAAAGCCGGCTTCGACCCGGCGGCCCGGGAGATCGTTTTCCGGGTTTTCAGCGCCGATAACGAATGGTTCGAGGGCGGGCGTACCGTCCACGAATTCGAAACCGTCATGCAGCGCGACGGAAAGCGTATTTTCGTCGAACGGCTCTGCCAGCAGGGGAAGGTCGTCGATGAGGTGACACCCCGGACAGTGATCCGTCCGGGCGATCAACTGGTCGTCAGCGGTCGCCGCGAATACGTCATCAGCGAAGAGAAGTGGATCGGTGCCGAAGTGTCCGATACGACACTGACGAATTTTGCCGTTCAGGTCCTTCCTGTCGTGGTCAATCGCAAGGGGGCTGCCGGGGAGAGGATCGGAAAGGTCTTGTCGGCTAAATTCATGCACGGGGTCAATATCCGGTCCATCGTGCGGGCGGGTGTGAAGATCCCCGTGCGGAGCGGAGCCAAACTCGATGCCGGCGACCGGATCGAATTGGTCGGGCTGCCGCAGGACGTGCGACGTGCCGCCGCACAGTTGGGTTTCAGCGATCCGGTGAAGACCGAGAGCAGCGTTCCGTTGCTGGGGCTGGGTATCTGTCTGGGCGGTCTGATCTTCGGATGGATGCTGGTGGCCAAGATAGGGGCGATTCCCCTGAGTCTGACCGTGAGCGGCGGCGTGCTGCTCGCAGGTCTTTTCTGCGGCTGGGCCCGTTCGCGGCGCCCGACTTTGGGAGGCATTCCCGAACAGACCGTGTGGTTCATGAACAATATGGGACTGAATACTTTCATTGCGATCGTCGGCATTTCGACCGGACCGTCGTTCGTCGCCGGTTTTCAGCAGGTGGGCTGGAGCCTTTTCCTGGTGGGGGCCGGTGCCACGACTCTTCCTCTGGTGCTGGGCGTGTTGATCGGCCGTTACCTGTTCCGTTTCAACGATGCCCTGACGCTCGGATGCGTCGCCGGAGCGCGAACGACTACGGCGGCTCTCGGTGCTGTCGAGGATACGATCGGCAGCAATGTCCCCTCGCTGGGATATACCATCACTTATGCCATCGGTAATACGCTGCTCATCATCTGGGGCGTGGTGCTCGTGTTGCTGTTGGCCTGACGGAGCCGGTCGATGATTCGGGCGGGTCTATGGTTTTCCATAGATCCGCTTTTTCGTGGTGTGAATCGCTAAAAGCGGATGAATCCGGCGGATTTTTGAAAAAAAATTGATTACTTAGCATTCTCTTTTAACGATTGCGACGATGAGTGCGAAACTGGCGAAGTACGACCGGTTGTACGAGCAGATCAAGGGCTATGTACAGACGACCGACGACATTTGGGCACGGCTGGCCACGATGGAGGCCGTGTTGCATCATAAGATGCAGACTTTTTTCTGGACAGGGGTGTATGCCCTTATCGACGACGAACTGATTGTCCGCTCGTACCAGGGGCCCGTTGCCTGTCAGAAGCTGCGGCATCATACGGGAGTTTGCTGGGCGGCGGTCAGCACGGGAGAAACCGTGATCGTGCCCGATGTGGAGCGGTTTCCGGGACATATCGCCTGTAATTCGAAATCCCGCAGCGAGATCGTCCTGCCGATTCGGGACCGGGAAGGGCGTGTGTTCGCCTGTCTGGATGTGGACAGCGACCGGTTGGATGCGTTCGACCGGGAGGATGAAGAGGGGCTGAAAAAGATTCTCTCCCTTCTTTTTGATTAGGCGGCGATCCTGCGTGGGCGGCGTATCGTATCTTCATCACCCGCGAAATCCGGTGCGTCTTTCAGCGATTGTCGTATAAAATAAATTCCGCTGACGCGGATGTCCGAGCAGATTCGGCGCTGCGTCGGCTCGATTATTTTTGTACCGGACAGGAGGCGGTTCGGCGATCTTTACGTACGAATCCGTACGATTATTCGCCTCTTTCTGATCCTTGCACAAAAAAATCCCGCTGTATTTTACAGCGGGATTTTTTTTGTATTTGGCATTTAGCGGATTACCGTTACGCGGTTCTCCTGCTCGGTCTTGAACGGAGACTTGGTGTCGCTGTAACCCTTGTACTGCAGGTTCTCGGCTTTTACGCCTTTCGAGATCAGGTAGTCGTAAACCTTCTTCGCACGCTGCTCGGCCAGGCGGGTATTCACGGCCTTCGAACCGGTTTGGGGATCGGCATGGCCTTCGATCACGTAAATCTTGTTTTTCGGCGCATTCTTGATTTGGGTAGCGATGATGTCCAGGCGGAGTTTCTCTTTCGGACTCAGCTCGGTCTGGCCGATGTTGAAGAAGGTGATGCCTTTGCCGGTCAGATAGATGTCATCGGTGTAGGCATTGCCGTCGAGCTGGTCGGCCGGGATAGGATTGGGACCCCACTTCGCCATTTCGGCAGCTTTCTTCGCGGCGGCAGCTTCGGCAGCGGCTTTTTTCGCAGCTTTGTTTGCTGCAGCCAGGTCATTGGCCAGTTCGGCGTTGTCGGCCTGTACAGCAGCCAGAGCCAGGTCGCGGTCGGCTATGACAGCCTGGTAAGCCATTACATCTTCGACGGTGTAGGGCGAAGCCTGTTTGAAGCCGCGGCGGTTGAAACGGTACGTAAGACCGATCGTGGCACTGTAGGCTGCGGCTACTTTCTGTGTTCCCGAATTCAGGATTGAGGGCATGTTGCTGCTGGGCAGCATCCAAGCCTTGAGTTCCAGTTCGATGTCCAGGGCCGGGCATACGCGGAACTTGTTCAGCAAACCGGCCGTGAAAGCGAACGAGTGGTCCGTCCCGTAGCCCCAGTCGCGCTGGAATTTGTCGGTGAAACCCGATACGTGGTAACCGAAGCCGGCGAAAGGCACTGCGTAATAGACGCGGTCGTCACGCTCGCCGCCGATCCAGTTCGACAGATTCACCATGAAGTCCATGTGCGTGAAGATGTACGGGTCTTTCATGTATTGGTTGCCGAATGCCGTGTCGTTCTGGTACTGGCCGCCCTGAATTTGCAGGC
>OHAA01002282.1_pt1 | contig 10531 bp, 7 predicted proteins | sample 1606051 | NCBI WGS metagenome assembly OHAA01 (sample SAMEA3541493, study PRJEB24748) | human gut metagenome | biome: human gut; feature: human-associated habitat; material: faeces | place: China | collected 2012
ATAAAACTGCGCCACAGCCTTGGCAGGCCATCGCGCAGCGATTTTGTTCAATCGGGATTTGAAGTGGGTGAGTATATATGTTAATTTTCATAGGTATACGAAGTTAGTAGTACTCAAAAATATAGAGAATCTATAAATACAGGAAGTTCATGGACAGAATATCTCTAGAAGTGAGAGAAAGTGTTTTTGTGTGGAAATGAAAATGCAAAATTTACTAAGGTTGCAAATGTAGTTTCAGAAACTGCTGGAAATAAATCACTTATTTCAATTTTAAGCATGATGAATGAAATTAGATTTTGGGGAAGATGTTTGAAGATGATTTGGGATAATATATGGTTCCTTACAAAGTAATAACAAAAATATTTGGAAAAAACAATTTATTAAAATAACTTAATTAGTCATATTCACCCCTCCTGAAAATAGTAAAAATGAAAAAGGAATGATGAGAAATGATAAAATATCCTATTTACGTGACATTAGATACTAATATTTTGGATGCAGCAAATTTTGATTTCAATGAAAAGAGTACGCTTCAACTTTTGGTAAATTATGTAAAAAAAGGAAAAGTGAAAGTTGTATTAAGTAATATAGTAGTTAAAGAAGCAGAAAAACATATCGCTAAAAGAGGCATTTCTGTATGCTCTCTAATGCGAAAGCTAAGAGCAGATGCTTTGAAGTCAGCAACTGATTATCAAATAAAACAATTGGGATTAGGGCATATTCTAGAATTAAGTACTGGTAAGGCTGAAATAGGGCAGAAGAGTATAGATTTGCTACATAAATATATAGCAGATTTAGATGCTGAGATTCTTGATACTAGTAAAATAGACTTGGATGCAATAATAGACGATTATTTTGAAATCAGAGCTCCATTTCAAACTGGTGAGAAAAAGAGAAAAGAGTTTCCAGATGCATTTATAGCAAATCAAATCAGAGAGAGATTTGGATATGAAGAAATGGTTGCGATAATAAGTGATGATAAGGGGTTTAAAGAAGCCTGTCAGCCATGGGGGAATCATCTGTTCTTTTCATCTTTAGGAGAGTTATACGGTGAAATGAATAAACAGGAAAAATTTTATGAGGCTACGAAAAATTTTGTGATAGAACAAAAATCTGATATTGAATCATCTTTAGCTCAATACATAAAAAATAATGTGGAGATAAATGTAATTGGGTTATCACATGACAGAAATGGAGTAACCGAGGGATATGATTATTCCGAAACTTGCTTGAATAGTCTGTCAGATGTAGCTATTGGAATTCATTCCGTTGATGAAATTGATGATAATAAATCCATTTTAACTTTAAAATGCGAAAGCTCATTCATTATGGATTGTTTTTACGAGGACTATGAAAATGCGCCATGGGATTCAGAAGAAAAAGAGTATGTATATGTAGACACTATTGGAATCAGAGAAGAGCATAAGGCGAATTTTGCTTGTAGAATTGAAATTAATAGAGCAGATAATACTTTTGAGATATTACCATTTAAAATAATTTTAGGTGAAGATTCAAGAAAAGAGAGATATGAAATAGAAACTGATTCCGAATATGATTATGAACAAGAGAGAGCGGATATGGATCGCGAATCGGTTGGACTGAATCCGTTGGGTGATTATGAAACATACCTTGAAGAAGATCTTGCTGAATCAAAAATGTCAGAGGATATTATCGAGCGTTTTAATTGCATTAATGAATTGTATAAGGAGTATGAAGAAATATCAAGTACATATGATTCACTACTGGAATTGTTCGTGGATAAAGAAAATATAAAAAGTATAATTCGTATTATTTCTTCAAAGTTGGAAGAAATAACAGATTTTCCAGGAATAATTGATGAAGATGATATTTCTGAAGAAGAAATATCTGAGATTGAGAACTGGATAGAGTTAAAATATGAAGATGCGTTAAGAAAAATGAACATAGCAAATCTTCCAGATAGTATAGGATATGGAGATGATATTGAAATATTAGGGATTGATGACCAAAAATTATTTTTGAATATAGATGAAATTAATATTAATCCAAGTGCAGGTGATAAAGAATACATTGATATTAGTTTATCTGATGAAAAAGAAATAATAGCAAGTGGAACAGTAGAACTCACAGTAGGATATATTGAGTATGATGAGGATGGTGGTGTAGCAGATAGCTTGGCAGATGATATCGACTATAGTTATCATTCAATAATTGAGCAGTTGAATAATTTTATATTTGAGCAAAATAATTATATGAAAACCGAAAAAACAATTCTTGAAATTTTTGAAGAAGTAATTGAGTAATAATACAGACATGGTAGAGGATATTACGCAATTAATGAAAGTATATGAAACGTGAAATTCCAGTTTGACGAACTGATAAAATCCCTTTAGAAACTAAAGGGCGCACTTCTATACTCTCCTATCGGGAGTATCGTGCGTCCTGCGGAGCTTCATTCTCCGTCAGCAGAAAAAACTGCCAGACCGAGAATGTTTCGTCACTTTGTTCCGTCAAGGGAGCTACACTCCCTTGCGACGCTTGTGCGTCTATCCTTTGTGTACTTGCCGTCCGCAAACAGCATAAAATGCTGTTCGCCGCCAGCAAGTTGGAAAGTGAGAAGGTGAATGTTATGAAAAAGAAAAGGTTCATCATTATAAGTGGTATACTGGTATGTTTAGCAATATTCATTAGTTTAGCAGTGTGGTCGAATTCACCTGAACAGAAGGCAGAACGATTTGTTAAAGTTAATGGATTAACTTTTTATGACCTTGTAAATAGTAACCAACAAATCCCTACAACATTAGATGGAATAAAGGTCGATGTTTGGAGTGGAGAGCATACCATGTACGAATTCCTTTTGGGAACGGGCATGGGAGATACTCAATATTGGGGAGTATATTACTCTCCTGATGATGTTCCACTGCCATATCAAAATACTGATGTATCTCTAATTGCCGATGATGACGGAAGTTGGACTTGGCAAACAGATGGAGACAATCACGGAACAACGAAGAAAATAATCGAAAAATGGTACTATTTTGAGGCAAGTTTTTAAATTGTAGTGGAGGTTTTGATGAGATATTTAGAAAAGGTAAGAATACCTGAACAACATTATTCTAAAACAAAAGAAGCACTTTATACAGTAAGTGTTTTGGCACTTGGGATATGTCTGGGTGCATTTTCAAAATTTTTGGATTTCCGTCAAGCTGAACTTCCGGGCGTTCTCATGTTGATAGATAGAGCTTTAGATGTTCACAATTTTCTTGGAGCTTTTGCCCCTTGGATTGTTCTTGCAGTGTTTATATCTATAAAAAGCAGTAGTCCTATACGAGCTGGAATAAATGTGTTTGTGCTTTTTGTAGGAATGGTTACAAGCTACTATTTATATTCTAACTTTGTAGCAGGTTTCTTTCCAAAAAGCTATGCCATGATATGGAGCTTGTTTACCTTGCTGTCTCCTGTTTTAGCATTTTTCTGTTGGTATGCAAAAGGAAAAGGTTGGATTGCATTTATTATTTCTGCTGGTATTTTGGGATTCATTATTAACGGTACACTTTCGTATGGAATGTGGTATGTTGACATCCGCTCATATTTACATTTACTAACTTTAATTTTGGGAATAATTATTTTGCACAAGTCCACCAAAGAAACTATTTGTATGTTTGTGATGGCAATTCCTATTGCTATGTTGTTGGATATACTCATTCCTTTTAGCCTTTAAGAGAGTTGCGTAGCTCCGGCAGCTCCGGAACGGCAGCAGCCAGAGCCGCCCCGGAGCTGGTTGAACCGATTTTGGAGTAAATAAAAGGGGTGATGAAATTTTGCTGGAAACAACGCAAATAAAGCAGCGTTTACCGTTTATTGATTTGATAAGAGGTATAACCATTATTGAAATGATTTCGTATCATTTCTTATGGGATTTAGTTTATCTGTATAATGCAGATATTCCATGGTATAATGCTCATGTGCGGTAAAGTAACACACAAGAATTTGATAGACAGTAACCCTTACTATTCCGAAAATTAAGTGAAAATGAATGGATTTCTTAAAGTAGATATGATAATATATAATTATAACCAAATCGACAAATTACTTTCGATGGGGATAGTTTACATTGTGGAGAGTGTTTTGAAGTTCTTGTATGCAATAGACTGAATGGTGGATAACCAGAATGGGTGAAAACTCGTATAGAGTATGGTGTAGATTGGTATTTAGTTAGTTTGATTGATTATTAGGTATTTGCTTGTTTGCCAAAAAACAACAGAAGGGATGTGATGTAAGGTGGAAGTATTGGCTTTTATTATTACAGTTATTGTAGGTTTTATCGTTGATGTTTTGTGTATCAAGTATAATATGCCTAACCTCGGAGCGATCGTAGCAGTAGCTATTATGGGGGCAATTATTCTGTGGTTCGTTCGGCATAAATGAGCAGATAAAAGGAATGTGTAGTGGGGATGCTACACATTCCTTTTGACTTGCTTTTAGTATTTTGTGATAGTACCAGCATTGTTCATGCGGATAGCTTTTTCTACCATTTTTTCAGTACCAGTCGAGAAACCAATTCCAAAGGAAGCCGGAAGGGAAAGCGAAGGAGAAATGACAACGGTAGTATGACCATAACCAAACACAAAAGCGGCTTCTTTGATACTGTCTGTACCAGTGCGATTAACTCGAATTTTCATTGTACCGGTTTTGGCGTAATTGTCCATGTCACCGGGTTTTTCTAAAGCCATAGGAATGTATGCGTAGGCATGATCATAGGGAGAGTCACACACGATACTAGCATTTTGAGAAAACTTGTAGGTTTCGCCTACTGTTGAATAATACTTTACATTACAGGACGAACCAGAGGAATTAAAGGCTACATTGATAGGCTGTCCAGCAGTATTTGTTCCTTGCCACCGCATGGCAATCATGTCAGTGATTGCAACGCCGCAAAGAGCAGGATGAGATGACCATGTCCACTGTACCTGTACAGTAAGAGAAGTTGTGCTTGCACTTACTTTTGAAAAAGAGGCGGTCATATCGGCAAAAATGCCACGAAGCTCAGGTGCGTTTTCAATTCGCTCACCATTATAGTCATGCAGTATAGCAATTTGCTGGATTGAATAGCCAAGATCTGTGAGTTCTTCGGTGGTGAGTTTAGAGAGTCGGGTGAGTTCGTCCTCAATCATGTTGGATTTTATAAGCTTAACTTGTTCAGAGGGAACGCCAGCTTCGGCAAGTTCGTCAGGGCTTGCCGTCCTGGTGTGCACATAAACATCATACTCGTTGATTGTTACGGAAGTTACAGAGGAATCAGAGTAGTCAGCAGCAAAAGCGGGAATTGACAGTGTGAAAAACATCATAACAGATAGAAAAACAGAGAGAATCTTTTTCATACAAAAACCTCCTTTTGATAAGTTAGTAATGGATTTTCAGTGAAATTCGATTTTCTGGTCCATTGGAATCCCCCCCTTTTCTTGTTGGTTAAAACAGAAAATTCGTCACTAATATTATAACTTATTTTGGGTAAATTGACAATAGGTAGTGAAGCATTGGAGAAATGTACATTCTCCCAACAAGATAAAAATGGCTTTCAGCCACAACTTCAAGTTTGTCGGTGCAACACTAATATCACACATAACTAAAATAACAACACAGCGTCAGAGCGTATGGGAAAACCTGTACGCTCTAATTTTTTATCAAAAAATGGAGGAAAACACATGGAAGAAACAAATGTAACAATGACAACAGAGGAAACGCAGGGAGAGCCTGCAGCAAAGGAAAATGAGACAAAGGCGGAGAAGTTTATCCGTATTGGCGAGTACCGCATGAATAAGGCGGTTGATGCTATTGGCAGACTGGAGAATCTTGCAAATCGAGGTTCCTACGAATATACACAGGAACAGGTAGACGCTATGTTTCAAGCATTAGAGGGGAGGGTTGCGGAAATTAAGGCAAGGTTTACGCCTAAGAAAACGACTGAGAGTAAGACTTTCAGCTTTGGTACAACAGAATAGGAATGTAACGGGAAATAAAGGAAAGGCAGTCATGTAGTGTATGTGGCTGCCTTTTTGTCGTATCTATGACAGGAAGGAGAACTGTGTGAGAAAATATGATTTTATATCGGCTCTGGCAAAAGAGACAGCAGCCGAGGTTGTCAAAAATCGTGAGGAATGGATGAAATACCTTACTACAGCGGCGAGATTATACAAGTATCCGTTCCGGGAACAGCTTTTAATCTATGCACAAAGACCGGACGCAACAGCGTGTGCTTCCATAGAGCTGTGGAATGAGCGTATGCACTGCTGGGTAAACAAAGGGGCAAAAGGTATCGCACTTTTGGACGAGGATGATGCACATGGAAAGCGTCTGAAATATGTATTTGATGTTTCAGATGTCCATGCGGCAAGGAGAATCGGACGGTATCCGGAACTCTGGGAATTACATGAGGAACATAAGGAAGATGTAATTAAGCGTCTGGAGCAGACTTATGGTGCTACCGATGATAAGAAGCTGTTTGAAGAAAGACTTATGGAGATAGCTGAGAGGATTGCGGCAGATTATTATGAGGAATTGCTGCCGGATTTGCAGTACATGATCGAGGGCAGTTTTTTAGAAGGACTGGACGAGCAGAATGTCGGTATCCGCTTGAGGGAGACATTATCGGACAGCATTTCCTTTACACTTTTATCTGCCTGTGGTGCAGATATGCAGGAGTATGGTTCGGAATTTGCTTTTGATTTTATCCATGAATTTAATTCCATGGACACCCTTGCAGTACTTGGAGATGCAGCCAATGAGCTTGCAAAACCGGTACTTTTAGAGATTGGAAGAACCATAAGGGCATATAACAGAAGCCACGAACAGGAACAAACAGAAAATTTAACGCAGAAAGGACTTGCAAATATTTCTGAAATAGACTACAATGCGTTAAAGCGTGAAAGCGAGAGCGGACATGAGGAATATATTGACAACAATCAAAACAGCGTAGAAAGGGGCAATAGCAATGAATCTGACATACGAGAAGAATGGGGATTATCTGATCCCGACATTACAGGCGGACAGTCAGCCGGAGGGAACCGTAACGAAGTACGGAATGATGAGGGAGACTTATCTGAAGGAGAACCACAGGGGCGTGTACTCAGCGTTTCTTCTGAAAGGGACATTGAAAGAACACCTGCTGACCATTCAGAAGCAGGCAGAGGAGAGAATGGAGAAACTGATAAGCCAGATGGCGGCAACAGAGGGAGTGACAGAACAGCTCAAGGAAACCGATCAGATGCTTTGGGTAGCGAAGATGAACAGCATTCGGAACCGAGCAGAGGAAGTGGTTCTGGGAGAACTGGTTTACAGTTTGTAACAGACACAGATGATCTTCTCCGGGGAGAAGCACCGGAACCCACCTTTACACAACTCAGCCTGTTTCCTTCTTTTGAGGAGCAGGTCGGAACAGTCGCAGCAGCGGAAGCAAGTATGAAATATACCATGCCCGCTGCTTTTTCTTTGCCACAGAATGAGCTTGAAACCATTCTTCGCAGTGGTGGAGGAAAACAGCACAGCAGAAAGCGTATCTTTGCAAAGTACACAGAGGGCAGAAATGCCGAGCAGATGGTGGATTTTCTGAAAAATGAGTACGGACAGACTGGAAAAGGTTTTGAAATCAATGGAAATCCAGTATCAGTGTGGTTCGATGAGCATGGTATGAGCGTCGGCTATGGAACACAGGCAAGGGAAACACCGATTGTCACGATGGATTGGGAAGGTGTGGAGAGCCATATCCGTTCCATGATCGAAAATGGCACTTATATGAGTGCGAGTGAAGCATTTCTTGTAGATACACAGGAGAGAAATCGTGTTGCCAATCAGATCTATTTCTTCCTGCGGGATGGAATGGATGAAATGCCGGAGGAGCTTGGCTTAAAAGCAGGAAATTATCCGGAAAGTGAAGCAAAACTCATGGAGCTTCTTTCCACCCATGAGGGCAGGGAACAGCTTAAAAATATCTTGGAAGATGCGGCAGAGCGACTTGCATCGGGTGAAGCCGAATTAAAATGGCGGCATGTGAAATCACTGGAATATCTGTTATCGGAGATAGCAGACCTTGACAGGGAGAGACTGGAATTTCCATTGCCGGATGCGGTGGAGGTAGCACAGGAAGATTTTATCACACAGGATGAAATCGACTATGCACTTGGCAGAGGAAGCGGCTATGAGCATGGAGCTTTCCGCATTTATGAGTATTTCATGGAAGGACATGACCAGAAAGAAACAGTTGCTTTTCTGAAAAATGAATATGGCATTGGTGGTGGTTCCGGCGGATTGCCGGGCAATGATGATTCCCATAATGAACATGATGGAAAAGGTATCCGGCTGGAAAAGGGAAGTTATGGAAATCCGTATGCAAAGGTGCTTTTGAACTGGAATATTGTGGAAAAAAGGCTTCGGGAGCTGATCAAAGAGGATAAATACTTATCTCCACAGGGGAAGGAAAACTATAAGGCTTACAAGGAAGAACAGGCAGAGAAAGCGAGACAACGGGAGCTTTCCCGTCTGGAGCATGGACAGCGGTTAGAGTGTAAGAAAGACATTGATGCACTGATTGCTGAGAAATTCAATGGTTTTGTTCTTCCGAGGAATACCGCAGATGAGATCATAGATAAATATGGCATTGACTGTGTGGAATTTGTTCTTGCAAATACGGTTACGCATTTTGATTATGACGGTCGTTTTTCGCAGAACAATAAGGACTGGGCAAAGGGCATTGTTGCGGAAAATGAGTGGCAGAACAATGATCTGATTCTAAGCTCACATCCGGCAGTGCTGGACGGATTTACTAATCAGGCGAGAAGATATATCAATGTGCTTCGGGAAAAAGAAAAGGAAGCACAGCAAAAGATCACGATTGATGGATATGAGTGTGTTCTGGTTGATGAGTGGGGCAGTGAAAAAGAGAAATATTTGCTTGGAAATGACATTGAGGACAGCAGTTTTTATTATGCACAGGTCAATGGGAAAACCTTTGAATACGACCATAAGCCGGAGCGTGGCGAGGTAGAAGATGATTATATCAATGCTTTGGCAGAGGAAGATATAGATCGACACGAAGCAGAAGTGTTTTCACACTTTGATGGGACGGATGGTACCGCTGAGCCGGATGAAACTGAGCCACAACAAGAATTTTCACAAGAGGAATCGCAGAAATTATCCTGGCATGTGGTACATGATGCAGATGATGAATATGGCAATCCGACACAATGGAGTGCCACCTTATCAGAGGGAGTATTCCTTTGGATTGATAAGGAAGCGGATGGATATGCGATTTATGATACGGCAGACACTACCCGTCCGGCATTGGAGACATTTTCGACTTTGCAGGAAGCAATGGACTGGGGCAATGAACTTGCAGAAAGTGGCAGGGAAGCAGAGGCGGAGTTTTCTGGTGAAAGGGAACAGGCTGAGCAGGAAGCCGATGAACTGGACAGCATAGATACGCAGTCTGCCCGTGAGCGTCTGGAGAATGGAGAAGCAGACCGACAGACAGAGGAAATGTTGTCGCAGGTGCTTACCGGAGATTGGGAGCCGCTTACACCTTCGTCAGAGGAAAAACAGCCTGCATCAGAAAGGCAATCAGCACAAGAAAGGTCGGTATCAGCACCAGATAAAAGTAACGCTGTCAATTTCCATATCAGCGATGACCGATTGGGTGAAGGCTCTCCAAAAGAAAAATTCCAGACAAATATTGCAGCAATCAAGCTGTTGGAGTAGATTGAGGGCGAAAACAGATATGCTACACCGGAAGAACAGCAGATTTTATCCCAGTATATCGGCTGGGGCGGTCTTGCCGATGCGTTTGACGAGAGCAAATCAAACTGGTCAGCAGAATATCACCAGTTAAAGGAACTGCTATCGATGGAGGAGTACCGCATGGCAAGGGAGAGTACCTTGAATGCCCATTATACAAGTCCGGTCATTATCCGCCAGATGTACGAAACATTGGAGAAAATGGGATTTTCCAAAGGAAATGTACTGGAGCCTTCCATGGGTATCGGCAACTTTTTCGGTATGATGCCGGATTCCATGAAAGAAAGCAGGCTTTACGGAGTAGAGATTGACAGTATCACCGGACGCATTGCAAAACAGCTTTATCCGCAGGCAGATGTGCAGATCAAAGGCTTTGAAAAGACCGATTATCCGAATGATTTCTTTGATGTGGCAATCGGAAATGTGCCTTTTGGTCAGTATAAAGTGGCAGATAAGCAGTATGATAAAAATAATTTCCTGATCCATGATTATTTCTTTGCAAAGACGTTGGATAAAGTGCGTCCCGGTGGTGTGGTTGCTTTTATTACAAGCAAGGGAACCATGGACAAGGCAAGTCCGGAAGTCAGAAGATACCTTGCACAAAGAGCAGACCTGCTTGGTGCAGTCAGACTTCCGAATACCGCATTTAAGGCAAATGCAGGAACCGAGGTCACTTCGGATATTTTATTTTTCCAGAAGCGTGACCGCATGCCGGATTCTTCGACCGTAATCCGTATATATTTTTTGCAGCACAGGAAGTTCTTTC
>OHAA01002283.1_pt1 | contig 10524 bp, 5 predicted proteins | sample 1606051 | NCBI WGS metagenome assembly OHAA01 (sample SAMEA3541493, study PRJEB24748) | human gut metagenome | biome: human gut; feature: human-associated habitat; material: faeces | place: China | collected 2012
CATGCACATTTCGACGAACGGCTGATACACAGCGGAGATAATTTCGACGTGACGGTCCTGAATCAGGAACGGCAGCGTCTGATAGACCTCTTCCGCGACAACGGATACTACTACGCAAGAAATGAATTCATCACTTTCCTTGCCGATACAATCATGCGCAAAGGGTACGTCAAGTTAAAGATTGTACCCCGACAAAGTATTCCCGAAGAAGCTCTCCGCACGTATCATATCGGACATACTTCTGTGTACCTGACGGGATATAACGGTGAACAGCCTGACGACTCACTGAAGCTGCGCAACTTTACCATCTATTACTCCGGAAAGAAGCCGGGCATCCGCTACGGAGTGCTGCGCAAGCGTTTTCTGTACCGTAAGGGAGAAGTCTATTCGCAGACCAGACAGAACTATACCCAAGAAGCTCTGGCACGACTGGGTGTGTTCAAGTTCAGCGAGTTTCAATATACTCCCCGTACAGGAGCAGAAAAAGATACACTCGACGTACGCGTGAATGCCATGTTCGACTTGCCCTACAACAGTGAGCTGGAGCTTAACGTCACTACCAAGAGTACCAAGCAGACCGGTCCCGGAGCCATATTCAACCTGTCGCGCAAAAACTTCCGCCGCATGGGAGCATCACTCAATCTGGAGCTGAAAGGTTCATACGAATGGCAGACCAGCTCAACCGTCGACGGCGACAAGTCTGTCATGAACTCTTACGAACTGGGAGCAGCCCTGTCACTGGAGTTCCCTCGCCTTGTACTTCCATGGGTACGCGACCGCATTGACCCGTTCCGCTTCCCATCGCAAACGAACTTCAAGATTTATGCCGAACAGGTAAACCGTGCCCGATACTTCAAGATGCTGTCTTTCGGAGGAACCGTTTCGTACAGTTTCCGTCCGTCCAGAAGCATGAAACATACCGTAACACCGCTCCATCTGGCCTTCAACCATTTGCAGCACCGTACGGCTACATTCGACTCGATTGCACAGGCTAACCCCATGCTGTTTCACAGTCTGGACGACCAGTTCATCCCTTCGGTCACCTATACCTTTACCTACGATGATTCATGGCGTCACCGCCGGATGCGAATATGGTGGGAAAACTCTTTCAGCTCGGCAGGTAATGTCACCTCACTTATTTATGCAGCCTTCGGCAAGAGTCTGAAAGAAAGAGAAAAGAAATTCCTCGGAACTCCATTTGCACAGTTCCTGAAGTTCTCGAGCGAGATACGACCGCTTTACTACATCAACGACAAGCAGCAGATTGCCGGACGACTGATGGCCGGAGTAATCTGGGCATACGGTAACAAGACCATTGCTCCCTATAACGAACAGTTCTACGTAGGAGGAGCCAACAGCATACGTGCTTTCACGGTACGTTCTATCGGTCCCGGACGCTTTCATCCGGCCGAAAACGCAGCCTATTCGTACGTAGACGAAACGGGAGATATCAAGCTGGAAGCCAACCTGGAGTATCGCTTCCGCATTTTCTCCAACCTTTTCGGAGGCAATCTGAACGGAGCATTGTTTCTCGATGCCGGAAACGTATGGCTGATGCGGAAAGACGAAGCACGTCCCGATGCGCAGTTTACATTCAACAAGTTCTTCGACAATATTGCACTGGGAACGGGTCTGGGTATCCGATACGACTTGTCTTTCCTTGTACTTCGCCTCGACTGGGGAGTAGCCCTGCACGTACCTTACGAAACAGGAATCTCCAAATACTACAACATACCGAACTTCAAGGACGGAATGGGTATCCACTTCGCAATCGGTTATCCGTTCTGATGCAAGCAGGAAAAACAGAATCATTCTTTACATAAAGAACAAAACAAGCTGAAGTTTTCCAGAAATAACGTGCTATTTTCCGGAAAACTTCAGCTTGTTTTATTCTGTTATTCGTACAACTATCAGATACCTGAAATTCAGGAATCTCAATTATTTGTTTTTCTGCTTTTCACGGTATTCGGTAGGAGTCATGCCAAAGCGTTGCTTGAAGCACTTGCTGAAGTAACGCGGATCGTTGATTCCCACCATATACGAAATCTGTGTCATGTTAAACTCTCCAGTCTCGATAAGCTGGGCAGCACGCTTCACACGCATTTCCTTGATAAATTCTATTGGAGCAAGTCCGGTCAATGATTTCAGCTTCTTGAAGAAGACGGAACGGCTCACAGCCATTTCATGCACCAGATCGTCTACAACAAGTTCTCCATTGTCGATATTCCGTTCCATAAAGTTTGTCAGCTGCTCCAGGAAACGACGGTCCTGCTGCGACATGACATCTACCTCTTCTTCCTCATTTTCCACTTTCGGAGGATTGATATCCATCAGGTGGTCGCAATAGAACTGACGCAACTTCTGACGGCGTGCCAGCAGATTATCAACACGTGCTTCGAGGTAAGTGGCACTGAACGGTTTGGTGATATAACTGTCAGCCCCCAGTTCCAGACTTTGCAACTTGGTGTCCATATCGGTCTTTGCAGTAAGCAATACGATTGGAATATGGCTGGTAGTCAGTTCCTCCCTCAGTTCCTTCACCAGAGTTATTCCGTCCTTCTCGGGCATCATAATATCGCTGATAATGATATCAGGCACATACTTAATGGCTTTCTCCAGTCCTTCCACTCCGTTGGCAGCTTCTATAATACGGAAACGCTGGCTGAAAATGCTCCGCAAGAAGAAGCGCAACTCCAGATTGTCTTCTATGAGCAGCATTGTCTTTGTTTCAGAAACCGATGCCTTGTCAGCCTCATCAGCAGCAGGAACAGCTTCCGGCTTATCCTCCGGTACAGCAACGGCAGGAGTTTCGACATCCACAGGCAAGGAATGCTTGGATGCTTCACCGATTATTTCCACGTTATCCGACAAAACAAATTCGGCATTCTCACCGTAATGGTCTTTTCCCTTCAGGAAGTCTACGCTAAAGCAACTTCCTTCTCCTTCCTTACTGTCTACATGTATGCTGGCATGGTGCATTTCCACCAGTTCTTTCACAAGCGAAAGTCCGATGCCAGAACTATTCGGATTGAACAGGTTCTTATCGAGCAGGGTTTCAAAACGTACAAACAGTGAAGCCTTCTTATTTTCAGAAATACCTATACCCTGATCCTGCACTCCTACGGTAACCGTATCTTCATTTTCATGGATAAATACGGTAATGGTTTTTCCGGGCTGCGTATACTTGAATGCATTCGACAGCAAATTGAAGACTATTTTCTCTACCTTGTCAGCGTCTACCCACAACTTGAGCTTAGGCTGTTCGGTTTCGAAAATAAAATCAATCTTGTTCGACTCGGCTATGGATTCAAAATTCTCCATAATCTTATGTACAAAAGCGACGATATCAATCTGTTCGATGCACAGTTTCATCTTGTGATTCTGTATCTTACGGAAATCCAGAATCTGATTGACAAGTCTCAGCATCCGATGTGTATTACGTTCTACCACCTGCAACTGTTCGCGTACGTCCTTACTTAAATCCGAACGTTTCAAGATATATTCCAGCGGTCCCTCTATCAAGGTTAGCGGTGTACGGAGTTCATGAGAGATATTGGTAAAGAAGCGGAGCTTCATGTCCGTTACCTGCTGTTCGACAGACACCTCATGTTTCAACCGGTAAATAACGAAAAGTGTATAGGCTCCAACCAGCAGAATCAGCATAAAGCCTAATGTGTAAATCACATAGGCATAAGGAGTCTCCCAAAACGAAGGCTTGACGGTTATCCGCAAGGCACGTTCGTTCTCCACCCAGATACCGGCTCCGTTGGTCGACTTCACACGAAAGACATAATTACCTTTCGGCAGGTTTGTATAAGTAGCTGTACGCTGTTTACCCACATAATTCCACTCCTTATCGAACCCGTCGAGCATATAGGCATACTTTACATTTTCCGGGAAACTCATATCCAGAGCGGCAAAAGAAAGCGTTACGGTGTTTTCCTTATGCGACAAATACAAATGCGACAAACTGTTCAAAGACTCAGGCAATACGGATTCCGGTCTGGGAACAACATCTTTATTGGCTATCTTCAAGCCCGACAATACAATGCCAGGCACATAGGAGTTTTTCCGTATCAGTTCGGGAGTAAAGCACAATAGTCCTCTGTTTGTTCCGAACAGCAGGCGTCCGTCTTCGGCACGTATTGCCGTACTTTCTTCAAACGAAAGCTCCTCTCCTATCTCCTGCTTCAGATAATTGTCGAAATGATGGTTGACAATATCCATCTTGCTCAGACCGCTTTCCGAACCAATCCATATATCTCCTTTCGTATCTTCGGCAAGTGAAGAAAGTACATCGGTAGGAAGTCCGTCTTTTACCGCATACGAAGTAAACAGAGCGTTACCTTTTTTATCAAGACTCTTAAGCTCATTCAGTCCTCCACCGAAAGTAGCAAAGAACAGACGTTCGTCGTGTGTAAGCAAGATATCGTATATATCGTTGCAGCTTAACACTTCACGCTTATTAGGCATGCACACGAACAAATGAAAATCAATCGTATCGGGACGTTCGAACTTTTCACTGAAAGCCAGCAGCCCATTGGAAGTAGCTACCCACAGCATACCTTTTTTGTCGAGCAACATACGACGTGCCTTATAGCAACGTTCCATTGGATACGATTTCAGATTATTGCGCGAGTTTATAAAACGGACACTTCCATCGCTCTCCTTTTCGATGTAATCGATACCTCCACCGAAAGTAACAACCCAGATACGACCGTAGCTGTCTTCACACAAGTCGTACACATTGTTATGGCTCAGGCTATAGATATCGTTGGCATCGTAAGTATAATGAAGCATCTTATATCCGCTTCCCTGCGGTATCAGCTGAACGATTCCGTTTCCTTTAGTAGCAATCCAGATATTTTTTTTCGAATCCTCTATTATCTTATAGGCAGATCCTCTGAAAGGAGTGCCAGTAAGTGATATGCGTCCGTCGACTGTAAGATAACCCTGCAACTGGAAGTCAAGAGAATACACAGAAACTTTACTATTACGTGTACCTATCCACAACTGCTTACGGGAATCCTGACAAAGCGAACGTACCTGATTGGCATTGGTATCGTACTTACAGTTCTGCGGCTTAATCAACTGGAATTCGTTTTTGAAGAATGTAACCTTATCCAGTCCTTTGGAGTGAGTGCCCAGCCATAAATTGCCCTGATGGTCGAGCATCATAGCATGAAGTTTGTTTGAGAAGCGCCATGCATCTGTTCCCACTTCATTATAGAAAGGCTTCAGCTCATTACTTTCTCTGTCGAACCAAGACAGTCCTCCTCCTACCGGATGTACCCACAGATTGCCTTGCTTATCCTCGCAGACAGCAAACTTTGGAGCATCACCCGGTTCTTTTTCAACCGGAACCTGTTCCACCTTGAACACCTCCGTCGACGGATTAAAATGACAGACCGTACCAATCTTGTTTACTTCGAACCAGACCTCATTATGACTGTCGACATATATTGACCGTATCGGATGCTGAGAAAAATCAAATTCATTTTTCAGACCGTAATACTTCAGTGATTCGAGCGCTGCATCTCCCACAACGAAGCCCGACCGGCGGGTAGCCATAATGACCTTTCCTCCGGACAATTCCCGTATGCTTATCACATCGTCCTGCAAGTCCAAGTCTTTCAACTCGAATGTTTCATCCTTCAGCGAGTATTTCCATACCCGTCCTTTATTAGAGGTAAAATATACGTGTCCGTTAACGAATGCAGCCGAAAAAAAAGACTGGTTAGGCCGTCCGGATTCAGGATGCGTATTTACAAAAAAAGGAGTCTGCTTTCCATTATTACCTTCGATGCAAAGCAATCCATCTTTTGTAAGCAGCCACTCTCTGTTTTTCTTATCTAAAAAAACAGTCTTGATAGCAGTACCTTTTTCTTTTGAAGCAGTAGACAAATAAACTTTCGAAGCAAGTGTTCCGGTTTTCCTGTCAGGCACGACTCTGATACCTCCGTTTTTATCAGTAAGCAGCCATACGGTCCCATTATCCAACGGCAAGATAGAAGTTATAACCAAGTCTTTTTCAGCCCCATTTGCTGCAACTTCGGTAAACGCTTCCATCCGCTTATCGAAACGGAATGCCTTCCCATCGTAAGTAATGCACCATACATCTCCATACTTGTCGACCTGCAAATGGTCTACACGATTGGAACTCCATCGCATATCGTTTTCCTTACGGGCCTTATAAACCTTAAAGTCGTAGCCATTGAAGCGATTGATTCCATCCCACGTTGCAAACCATATCATACCGTCGTGATCCTGTACCATATCCATTACCGAATTCTCAGACAGACCATTCTCCTGAGAATAATGAGTAAACGTACAGTTCATTTGTGCCTGAGCTAAAGCACTGACGAACAAAAGCAAAAGGATATAAAAAAATTTTCTCATACTAAATTTCTGCTATTCGGACAAAAATAGGAAAAATTAAATGATTCCGCAAACATGAAAATCGGAGGGAGTCTAAAATTGTTTAAAATATTTCCCTTACAGAGATTCACTAGCACCCCAACCGATACGAACAAAAAACGGAGTATCCGCCATTATGCGAATCTCCGTTTTCGAATATTATTTAAAACCGGCGATGGGGAGGACCACCAAATCCTCCATGACGTCCGCCAGGTCCGGGAGGCGCAAAGCCGGGACCTCCCTTACCAGCTCCCTTACCGCCGAACAGGTTCAGACGATAGATGAAGTGTACCATGCAATAGCTATAAATAGCATTATACTCAGTATCCTGACGCATAGCAGCCGTAATTACACGACTGATATTGCTCTGGTTTCTCAATATATCATAGAACTGAATACTTACGGTAGCAGCATTTCCCTTTAAAAAGTCCTGAGAAATCTGAGCGTTCCAGATCAGTTCATCGGTATTCATACTCGACTCGGCATATCCTCTGCGGGAGTTCTGCGACAAATCTGTAGAAATGGACATATTCCACGGCAAACGCACGTTGGTACTGGCTCCATAAGCAAACTGGTAAGTATCCAGATTGTTGCTTTCCTGATAACTGTTTCTCGAATGGGTATAATCGAGTGAGCCATTCAGAGAGAATTCCCACCAGTCATTACGGTACGTACCTCTTAAACGTTCACCCAGCGACAAGCGTTTGGTAATATTCTTGTCTGTATCAGAAACAAGATCCTTCTCGCTTATATAGCTCACCATATTCTGGTAATTTGCTCTGGTAAACGTATTGATGGTATATTTCTTGTTTCTCAAGGCAATGTTGGTTCCCACCATTCCGGTCAGGTTCCAGTTTCCGTTAATATTTTCAGGAGTAGTAACATATCCACCGGTTTCCGGATCATAGACTTTGCGATCGCTTATATTGTTCATGATATTCTGGTAACGGAAAAATGAAAACATTCCCCGTTGTTTTTCCGTATTAAAGAAATTATATTCGGCACGCAATTCATTTGTAAATGTCGGCTTCAGTCCCGGATTACCGTTCTGAATATTAAGCGGGTCTGTATTATCGGAGATAGGCAGCAAATCTACCATGTTCGGCTGAGAAGCCTGTCCGCGATAACGCAAGCGCAACTGACTGGTTTTTGAGAAATTATATCGGAAATCGAATGTCGGAGTAAAATTAAATACATTTCTGACAGTCGTTGTATCCAGATCACCTTTCTTATAAGAAAGATCCGACTTCTGAGGCTGGAAGCTGACTCCCGCATTCAAGCGCATCTTCTCACGTATCCAGCGGAAAGTAACATCCATCTGGTGATTATAATAATTATAGGCTGCACTCTTGCTCAAGTCGTTGTTGAGCACTCCCGGATTACTTTCATTCACTCCGTCACCAATCGTCCAGTTGTCACCCATATCGAATGTAGAATTATCTGTGGTAGAGTGTTTATACTGGAAATTGTAGCTGAACTGCAAAAATCCCCCGGTAAAAATCGGCTCACTGTACGTCAGACGCGCACTATAATCGTAGCTCTTTGTAGGAGTTGTAATATAGCGGTTCAATATTTCCATACGTTCTTCCGGAGTTTTCTGGAAATACTCTGTTTCCGATGTAGAAAACTGTTCACTGCTGCTATTGGTGTAATTATATTTTCCACGGAATGTAATATTCCGGCCAAGCTTGCCTAATCTCCGGTTCACGAGCACCGAACCTCCTACAGTCAGGTCATCACCTTTTTTCAGTGTATTCTTCAGCACCGTATTGATAATATCTTCTTCAGAAACCAGCGAAGTCAAGTCGTCCGTACCGAAAAGTTCATCAGTTGTATATCCAGGATCCTGACTGAATGTATAAGAGTTCTGTCCGTTGGTATTGTCGGTCTTACCATAGCTGAAACGAGGACGGAATACAAAAGTAGTCATAGTATCCGGTTTCCACTCGATAAAGGCATCTGCCACCAGCTTGGTAGTTTTATTGCGAGAATGGTCTAACGCGTTTTTAAAAGAACTGCTTTCCGATGATACAAAAGTTTCGGATGCCTGTTTACTGACGATATCAGCGTCCTTATAATTAAAGTTGACACTTCCTTCAGTCTTCAACTTTTCTGTTTCAGTAGCAAAGTTCAGACCAGCCATTTTCACAGCAGTCAGACCGTTTCCTCCCTTACGGAATCCTCCACCTCCACCGGGAAAAGCATTGTCATTTACGTTATTGACCGAACCGATGGCAGTCAGCTGATTCTTGTTGCGGAAATGATTGATCATCACCTTTCCGCTATAACGGTCTTTCGTACCGGCAGCCAGATCGGTATTACCAATCCATCCCTGATTCATTCCGGGCTTCACACTCAGGTCGAGCACGGTTTCCTCTTCTCCATCGTCCACACCAGTCATTCGTGCCATATCCGACTGTTTTTCATAGGCACGTATCTTATCGATGATATTAACCGGCAGGTTCTTCATGGCGATATTAGGATCATCGGCAAAAAACTCCTTGCCGTCGATCATAATTTTCTTTATTTCCTTTCCGTTGATCGTAATCTTACCGTCATCGTCAATTTCTGCTCCCGGCAATTTCTTAACCAGTTCTTCCAGTGCAGAACCCTCCGGAACACGATATGCAGAGCTATTGTATACCAATGTATCTTCAGCAGCAGTAACCTCTGGTGCCTGAGCTACAATGACAGCTCCTTCAAGCATAATTGCATCCGAGTGCAGGGAGATTGTTCCCAGATTAAGACGTGGTTTAGAACTCGTTAATGTAATAGGCTGAAAAGACGGCGAATATCCGACAAAGGAAACCTTCAACAGATATTTACCCGGACGAGCTGACAACGAAAAGCGTCCGTCCAAATCAGTCACATTACCAGCTACCATCGAACTATCTTTCAACGCAAGAATCTGTACCGTAGCCTGCATCACCGGGGAGTTATCATCTCCATCGACAACTGTACCCGAAACTAAACCTTTGCTACCTCTGCTTTGTCCAAAAGCGTATATCCCACAGGATAACAGTAGCAGCCCCATAACCCAGTTTTTCATTATTCCGATCTAATCAAATGTTTTAACGCTGGTTTGACATCAAAACATTTTAAAGGTTTAATATTGCAACCTTTTTTAAAACTTATTTTTTTCTGAACGTTTTTTCTATACGATGCTTCTGATACAAAAACTCCCAACAAATCACACAGATAATCAGATAAACTATTCCGACAGAATTGTCGGCCACCTGCAAATCCTGGTTTACTGCTCCCTTTATCAGCATCACGATGTAATACACTCCCCAGATATATAAGGCATATTTCATAGCTTTACTGCGCAGACATGCCGTTTCTTCGGCCTCATCCTTTACTTTAGAGAGAAAAATCATGAACAGCGACAGCCAGACAATCAACTTAATCCCCAATTTTACATAAATCAGATTCCCGTCGTGTACCTGACCAAACATATACATCAACAAAGGCACAAAAACAGATAAAATAAGTAATGCGTATCCTGCTATTCTACAGGCAACCGGTAATATTCCTTTCATAAATCAATTTATTGGTAAATTCAGCACAAAAATAATTAATTGTCAACGTACACACATGTACTTTTTACTTTTTTTCTATTTTTGCAGGAAAAACAATAGATTTATGAGTAAACAAGAAGTTGTAATCTGCCATAACCTGGAAGAAAACCTGCAAAAGGCAGTCACCAGCAAAACATACGATAAATTATTTATTCTGACCGACGAGCATACGCGCACGTATTGCCTTCCGATTATCGAAAAATATCCGTTTCTTGCACAGGCAGAACATATTTGCATCGGAGTGGAAGATATTCATAAGAATCTGGAAACTCTTGCCTACGTATGGAGCCAGCTTAGCAACAAGGGATTTAACCCGTATCGCTTCAATCGTGTAAAGGGACAACCTTTTGTCGTTGCGAGATTAGTTGAGGAATTCACTAAAATATTGGAGGCTTAAAAGATGACAACAGAAGAAACTAAATTTCAACCGAAAGATTATAAAAGCGACCAGTACGTACGTTGGTGCCCGGGTTGCCCCGTCGTTTCGCCGAATATGTACGTGGACTGCATCAGCAGGGGAATGCCGCTT
>OHAA01002298.1_pt1 | contig 10461 bp, 11 predicted proteins | sample 1606051 | NCBI WGS metagenome assembly OHAA01 (sample SAMEA3541493, study PRJEB24748) | human gut metagenome | biome: human gut; feature: human-associated habitat; material: faeces | place: China | collected 2012
TAACTACAAAAAAACAGAAGTAAACAGAGATTTCTAAATTTCATCTAATCCGATAGTTAGCGCCCAATTTTGACATATCACCTATGTATAGCCGCCAGAAGGCGGTTGCCCGTTAAATTAAGTTCAAAAAAGGAATTGATTTTTAAGCTTATTATTACCCAGTCCGATAGTCATGGGAAGAAGATTTTCATAGTCCCTACACCCATTAACAATCGCCTGGAAAAATATTTTAAAGTATTGCAACGCAGAAACACCCTACATCTTGCAAGTGGGTATGAAGGTATGGTAAGCTACCGATACTCTCGCCATTTTGTCACTGCCAAAGGACAAGGAATTCTTGCACTCACCAGACAAGGGGAGTATGAATCGTTCTGCAATAGAGTTGTCGATCGTATAACAACCATCTTTGGTTTAAGCAAAGAGTTGAGTCCAAAAGGTATTCAGGTAACTCAAAGCTTTTTCCACCAAGTCACCTCTCGGTGGATGTATATCCGACAGCATTGCATCCAGCTCGCTGCGCAATCATATGATAATCTCTTTCTTCAGGAACAGGATATAGATGTGCAAGCAATATGTCCTTCATCCCCCCCCTTTGCGTACAAATCATTTGCTAAACAGTAAACTGCATACTCATGTTTTTTGTAATTCTGATGTACAATATTTGAATAGCCAGTCCATTTCATTAAGATCATAACCATCCGATCATTATCAGCAGAGATCATTTTTTCCCTAATGGCAAAAAAATGCAATCCAGCATATTTTCCCATTCCTTTTCTGGCAATCCAGTAAATAGATTCTTATCTATTCCCGACTAAAAAGAGAATAACGAAGAAGTAATAACCTTTCGAAAGTAGTTATTTGCATGATTTATCTTATTCTATATAAGAATCTCTTTAGCCATGTTGGAGATACTGTCATAACCGCCATAGCCATTGCAAAGAGATTTGCGCTTATATCATAATTCATGGCGCTATTAATCTCCATACGTAATCGCATCATCTGTTTAGCTCGCTTCCATCCGTTTCTTCTACCATAAAAGTCTTTTGCAACTCGGAATTGCAATACTGTATCAGGTAAATTGGCGAATATACATCCATTCATGAAGCCATCAAACCATAACATTGTATCTTGGTTCTTACGATATTCAGGACGATATCCCTTAGCTTTATCAAAAAATCGCTTTCTAAAAAATGTAGCAGGATGAGCCAAAGGGTCACGATATCGAAAGAACTTTCGACATTCTACATGTGTTAAAGGATAAGTAATAGCCTTACCATTTCTATTACCATTCTCATCTATCTCTTCGATTTTTCCACCAACCACATCTACTTCAGGATGCTCCTGCAGAAAAACATATTGCTTCTCAAGTCTTGTGTTTACACATATATCATCTGCATCCATACGGACAAAATATTCACACCCATCGACCTCAGCTGATGATATTAAATCATTCAAAACGCATGCCAATCCACGATTCTCATGGAATCTGACGATCTTAAATTTAGAATTACCCTCGCAATCTTTTAAAACGGCATCAAGCTCACCTTCAACAGGTCCATCCACACCAATATAGATAACAAAATCTTTATATGTTTGCAGAAGGAGTGAACTTATAGTTGTATTAAAAAATTGGGGATTATCCTTTTTATATACTGGTAATAAAACTGCAATAGAATTCATTATTTACAAATTAACGATGTATAATCCTCTATGACCTTCAAACGTGCCATCAAAGCATATTTTCTTACCGTCTGGACTCCATCTTGGATGTAGATCACATCGGGTATCATTATCATACTTAAATGGCGAAAAAACTTTTCCTACCACCTTTATTTCTCGCCCTTCTATATCGCAATCTCTTGCTATTTTTAACTCCTGAACTCTTCGCTTATCCGGATAACTATCGAATACGACACTTCCGTCATGCAAAGGAGAATAACTTGGATGTCCATCATTGCTTATCTGAGGCCAAAGACGATGATATTCCGTAGTTTTATCTTTCATCAAATAATAGCCAGTACCTTCCTCATGCTTATTTTCAAAAGCAATAATCTCTTCGTTATTCTTCCAATAGCAGTGGCTCACCATATCATCATCAGAAAGAACATACATATCACTACCATCCACATTGCATGTAATAAGTCGTGTATACTTTCTTTGACCATTAAACCAACGATAGAGAACCATAAAACGCTTACCATTTGGAGAAAGCATTAGATGGTTCACCTTATGCACGCTTCCCTTTTCTTGCATTTCAGGTCGTGGCTGAAAATTTGCGAAGTCAGTATACTTCAGCAGTTCTGTTACTTCTCCTGTCTCTAAATCCATCTTCCATACAGCAGTATTATTAGGAAGAGCCACACATTTTGTCGATTCTGGTAATTCAGAATAACCATAGCCTAAGCGAAGATTATGAAGACGAGAAAAGTCAAGACTCAATGCTGTCTTACCATCAGCAGATACCGTGTAGCATGGCAATGGAAGTACTCGCTCATTAAATGTATTAACATCAAGGATCACCGAGCAATATTTACCATCACGCATATCATTATAAAGAATATGTGACTTAAAATCAGGGCCTAACCACTGAGCCATACATCCCTGCTGTACATTCCATGTATGTGTGTATGCAATTTCTGTAACCTTGTTATTATTCTCAGTATCTATCAGTAGGATTTGCGCTTTGCCTAAAGGATCTGGTACACTCCATGTATTCTCTGCTTTCATACATAGCAGGTAGCGCATTGTAATATCCCAAGGAGTCTTATCATAATATCCAAAAAAATATTCATTTTTTGGATCATCAGGTGAAACCTTTATGATATTTCCTTCAGATGTTATCTTCTTACTTGCTGCATAACAAGCTAATTGGTATGCTCGCTTTATGTATTTCTTTATATAAGGATACTTATTAAGCTGATAATTCATTTTCTGTTCTATACTTGCCATTACAACAAACTCATTATTTTATAAAATAGTTTCTTGCCAGACAGTAAATATAAGTATGCGATAATTACTCGAGCCTTACGAGGAAACCTTAACATATTTTTCATTTCATTGCGAACGTCATATTTCTCATGAACCAAATCATACATATCCTTATTTTTCTGACGAGCACACTTATAGACGAAATACTGAACACTAGAAGACATAATATAGTTAACAGAAGGATATATATTACGTTCCTGTAAATATTTACTAATCCTTCGATCTGCCTCAATAAATGTCAATGATTTCTCATTAAATTTATGAACAGCAGATTGCTCATTTTCACGATAATAATATCCTATATAATTACAGGTATGTACTTTGGTAATATTCGCAAGATATTTGATAAAGAACTCTGCATCCTCATTTCTTACACAACCTAAAGTAAATGACAGGTTATTATCTTTAATGATTTGAGTTTTGTACAGCATACATACAATTTGAGGACGCAGGATTTGTTCACCAATTATTTGCTTTATGTAAGCATTACTTTCTAAAAAATCTTCTTCAGAACCTTTACTACCTAAACAATTGAGATCGCGGGTATAACTAGTAACAGCCACATCATACCCCTGAACTAATTTATATAAAGTAGCAATATGATTTTCTGAAATAATATCATCAGAATCAACAAAACAAATATATTCTCCTTTAACAGCCTCCAAAGCTCTGTTTCTAGCAGAAGAGACACCTCCATTAGTTTGTTCTATCAACTCAAATCTACTATCTAGAACTGAATATTTTTTTACTATCTCTGAACTCCTATCAGTTGATCCATCATTTATACAAATCACTTCAATATCTTTGAAAGTTTGATTTGATATTGACTTCAAACAGTCATCAAGAAAATTTTCGGAATTAAATATTGGAATTATTATTGACACCATATAATTTACAATGATAATATTCTTTATACATAAAAAATAAAAATAACAAAGAAGCTGCAGTCATAAGCATACCTGCAGAAAGAAGATCCAAAAGATAGACAAAAAATAGACATTTTCCAAATTTTGATGTCCTCCTAAATAAAAAAAATAGTTTTTTAAAGAAAATACTTCCACCTAGAATACCCGTACAAAATATGATGTACTGAAACGAGTTAATCCAGTTTGGATCATAATCTGTGATAGACAAATATTCTGAACCAGGATTGTTTTTTACAAAAGAAAGAAGTGTTCCTAATCCCTGTCCAAACAATTGCATAAACCATGAACTTTCAGCTATAGGTATGTATCCTCTAAATAATCGTACATATGAAGAATATCCATATTCCGAAATTTCTGGTGTAAAACTTAAAGTAGTATATCTACCAAGAACTTTAGACACCATCTCGGTTTGAGATGCAAAAAATATAGTTGTAATCAGTACGGGTAAAAATAAAAGAAACACACCTCTCCTTTTTTGAGATTTCATCCTATTATACCCCCAATATAGCCAACAGGTTAACAATAAAATATAACCACCCGCAGATTGCGATAAGACAACAGAAACTGATATTAAAATAGATATAATGAAATTCTTTCTATTCATAGATTCCTTGAATAAATAGAAAGCCAATATCAAAATCATAAACTCCGCATAATGAGATGGCTCTTGAAAAAAAGAACTAAATCTAGTAATAGTAAGATGCGCATTATAAAACTTAGAAGGATCTGAACCATTTGCTAGCGGCAGACCAGGGATTATACCAATAATATGAATACCGACATATGATAAAGCTGTTTGAATATAAAAAAACAATAAACTATACTTGGCTAAAATAAAAAGGTATTTTTTTACTTTAATTTCATTACCATAGTCAATAGAAAAAGATAATAATATAAAAAACAATGTTAATGAAAGCAATTCTGATAAACTCTGAATAAAATCAACATTTGGCCTAATCCAATTAAATATTGTTATGATATAAGAATACAACAAATAATTTGCAAACCTTAAGTGAATTGTTTTTTTCTCCAGTAGTTCTCTTCCCAAGAAATAAACTAAAAGAAGTTGACCGATAGCCAATAAAGGAATAATGCCAGTTTCATAGATATTAAGAATAGGCAAAAATGCTATAACGAATGAAATTACATTTCTCTCTTTAACTAAATTCATAAGATTATCTTAGATCAAAATTCTTATACTTTTGAAGAAAAGCACTTGCAGATCTTATATCTGATATCTTCTTTTCAACATGTAAAGAACCTAACTTTTTCCCAGAAGATGGGAAATATGTAATTCTATGCCCTATAAAAGCAAGTATTTTTTTTACAAACAACAAAAGCAAATAATAATGCAACTTAAGAGATGAAGGCGCAAGCTCCTTACATTCACCATAATAAACAGAATGATAAAAAACAAATCTCGCCAATATTTTTTCATAATTGATTCTGAAATTCGAATAATTACGAAGGGCTTGAATTGCAGATTGAGGCCATATAGAATCGGCACACCAATATGCTGGGATTTTTTCATCCCAACTATCAAGGACATTAGCTGGCATTATTGGAACTTCAGTCAATTTTTTAAGTTTATTACTATCCAATAACCTTTCGCCACCTCCTACACTTTTACTTTGCCCAGAGTAAACGAGCGGACCATCCCAATAATAACATACAGGATCAAGTAGTGACAAAGCTACTGCGTTAGCCATATCAGGAGAAGGTCCTGGGAAGAATGTCCCATATCTATCCCATACCTTGTCCATAATCTTTCTGCTTATCATAGATTGATAAGCTCTTGGCATTTTATATAGACCATCAAATCCATTCGATACACATTTATTCAGTTCTTTCGTTGAGTCAATTTTTTCTATATTACCATTACCTTTGCGATATACAAGGGCTTCTGTAATATCAAATACTGAATTATCCGAATAATCAGGCCAATTATAAAATGTTTTTGAAGATAACATAACATCAATATTATGCTTACTCATATATTCTACAGTATTGAGTATATCTAGACAAAAGCCATCATCATCACCAATAAAACAAATATAATTACCTATAGAATTAAGTATCGCTTTATCACAATTTTCTACCATTGAAACGCTATCTTTATGATAAAAATACTTTATCCATTTATTATTATTATCTTTCAAAAAATCAATAATTTCTGTATTATCGGTTGAATTATCTTGAATAACTAATTCAACTAAATTCGTATCCAAATCACCTACTAGATCTATTAGATGATAAAGATACTTATATCTATTTTTTGTAGGAACTACAATACTTAATTTAGGATTCATCCTTTTATTTAATCAATTTATCAATACTCCACTGTATCATTTTCAAAATCCCAATATACGTTATATCGAGAAAGGCCAACGGGAACTCCACAATATAAATTATAGGAATCCATCTGAGAGTGGCCTGTCACAAGTGATTTTGCCCCTATAACGCATTTATCTGGTACCCTACTTTTCTTAAGAATAAAAGTGTTAGATCCAATCCAGACACCATCACCAATAACGATTGGCGCACAACCTCTTGACCTAGCAACTATGTTTTTGTCTTCGTCCAGATAAGATAGCACATGTAAATCTGTGTCCATCAAAACACAATCCCATCCAAATCTTACATTGGATCCAATCATAACATTTTTATAACAAACCAATTTTAAACTAGTATTTGCTCTAAAGTTACACCCTATTTTAAGTACCCCCTTACTACCTATAGACAATGCTGATGCATTTCCAATATCTATTCTACCACTAAAAATTATTGTTCCTCCAAAGTTTTCATATGTAAATCCCGAATTTGAGTAAAGGTTTATCCTGGGGAATCCTAAAGTTATCATTCCTGTTTTTATTGGGCCCCCCTCTATAACAATTCTACCCCTCATTTTATACAAATGAGGCTTATATAGAATAATAGGTAGTTTTACAGCTTGACTAAAAGGTAAATACTTTAAGTTAAAATACAACGTAGGTATCAAATATCTTACTACCTGAAGAATGAGATGTATTCTTGACCAATTCATAAATACTCTTTATTTATGTAATGGGGATAGAGATCTTTGTGGCTGTTTACCCATTCAGCCATTTCCTTTACCTGCTGCTCATAACTTGGCACAAGGAAAGAGAAATCTGTGCGCTTGTGACGAAGACTCTTGTCAAGCTGCAACTTGTCGTTTGGATTGACAACGATTTCACCATTACGGAAATACTTGTTGAACAAGCCAAGAAGATCAAACTTGTTGATGCTCTCGTTGTTTACAAGATTGTAAAGACCTGTAAGATTCTCCTTAATAGCAGCCTCCATGGCCTTGACCAGCGTCAATGTAGTGACACCTGTCCAGATGACACCAGTGTAACCATCAACAGGTCCATCATGCTTCATGAACCAATTGAAAAGACCAATGCCCTTTTCGTTTGGATCAGGTCCTACAATTGAATTACGGAAAGTAAGATTCTTATCGTCATTGATTTCACCAATGGCCTTGCTCCTGTCATAGAAAATCTTTCCATCTGGAAAACTGTCCTCATAATAAGGGCCTGTATTGCCAGCAAACACACAATCGGTACTCATGTGAATAAGACGAGCCTTCTTATCCTTCAAACAATCTGCAATGAAATGAGGCAGGTAACCATTAACCATAACAGCCGTTGACTTATTATCCTCGGCAAACTGATTGAGGATACCGATGGCATTGATGACAATATCAAAATCGTCACTCTCAAGAGCAGCCTTTACGTCAGCAGGGTTTGCAGCATCACCAAGGATGTTCTTGCAATAAGATATAGGTCTACGAGTAAAACCAGTCACATCATACCCATGTTCCCTGAAGTAGAGAGAGATGATGTGACCAGCCATACCGCTAGCACCAAAGACTAGTATTTTCATTTATTCTGATCTGATTTCTTTAGTGTGCGCTCTTGGTTGAAGTCCAAGATCCTCACGGATAAATGTAAGTTTAAGAAGAAGTTCCTTCATCTGCTCTATCGTCAATCTTCGAGTATTATGAGAATGATACTCATCCATTTTGTCTACATCAGGATTACCACCTTCTATCTTATCATAATTAAGATCGCGTGCATCACAAGGAATGCGATAATAGCCACCCATGTCAATTGCACGTGCCATCTCCTCACGGGTTACAAGTGTCTCATAAAGCTTCTCACCATGGCGAGTTCCAATAACCTTAACCTCCGTTTCTCCGTACTCGGGCTTAACCCGAGCATAAGTCTGCTTCAGTGCTTCAGCTAATACATCAAGAGTAGCAGCAGGGGCCTTCTGTACAAAAAGGTCACCATTATTACCATGTTCAAAAGCATAGATAACAAGATCCACAGCATCATTCAAGGTCATCATGAAGCGAGACATATTAGGATCAGTAATAGTAATTAGCTTACCAGCTTCTATCTGATCTACCCAAAGAGGAATAACAGAACCACGAGATGCCATCACATTTCCATATCGGGTGCAGCATATAGTTGTCTTTGCGTTTTCACCTAACTGACGTGCCTTTGCGATAGCTACTTTCTCCATCATTGCTTTAGAGATTCCCATAGCATTTATAGGATAAGCGGCCTTATCTGTAGAAAGGACTACAACATTACTTACACCATGAGCAATTGCAGATTCAAGTACATTGTTTGTACCATATACATTTGTCTCAACAGCTTGCATTGGAAAAAATTCGCAAGATGGTACTTGCTTTAAAGCAGCAGCAGAGAAGATATAATCAACACCACCTCTCATAGCTACATCAATACTTTGGCGATTACGAACATCACCAATATAGAATTTTACTTTATGTACTGATTCTGAATATTGTGCCTGCAGAATATGGCGCATATCATCCTGTTTCTTTTCATCACGAGAGAAAATTCGAATCTCCTTAATATCGGAATCAAGGAAGCGCTTAAGTACCATGTTACCAAAAGAACCAGTGCCACCTGTTATTAACAGGGTTTTACCTTTAAAAATGGACATATTACTAATGTTTAAATTATTATCTAAAATATCTATTTATCTTTTCTAATGCATAGGATAAACATACATCTATTAGCAAAGGGATATATCCAGGAAATCTTGAAAGGAATTTTACTTTCAAGATCCCTATTAATGATCTTGAAAAAAAATGATTATAATTATTCTCCAAATCTATATACCATTGAGTAAAAAATTGATAATCTACATCTTCTTTTGTCCAATTCCATTTATTTTTCTTTGTATTCATTAATTCCCAGAATTCAGAATTAAACTTTTCTGGAGTCAACATTGCTTTTTTAACCTGTAATCCTTCTGATTTTCGGAAATTCACATTATTAATTAATTTGTCAGCATATTGCAAAAGACTCTTTTGATCATAATATGTATGTACTGCATCTGAACAATGATTACACAAGCCTTCGATTTTTGAATTTGGCATTTTAATAGAACCATAGGCTAGAACAGGAAGACCGTGCTGACAAGCAAATTGCGTCATAAGCCCACCGGGAAAAGGATATGTGCCTAGGTAGATATCTACATTATCAAATACAGAATCGATATCTCGCCTATTACCAATTAAATAAACTCTATCAAAGTTATTCATTGACAATATCCTTCTTTTCATGTTACTTATATCGCCAGATCCCGCTATTAAAACAACTACATTTTCAGAAATATCAAGGATTTTATCCATTAATCTAAAAAATACATCATTCTCTCCGAACATCTTATAATACGCACCCCCTGTAAATATTTTAACTTTTGATTGTGGAACCTTTTCAAATCCCTGAAATTCAGAATACTTTGAAGAAATTGGATAATATGGCAAAGTGAGCTCTTGAGAGTGTTTAAAACCTCTCTTCTCTAGAGAAATACCATATCCGTAATTTCTAAACTCGATATTATAATCAATAAACGATGCTCCAGGCCAATAAGCATGGTCTGTTAGATTTATATTGTATTTCTCTACACCATTAATAGCATTCAATGCAATAAATGTGGTGATTTCATCTGGCATTGAATGAATCAAAATCTTAGAAGGTTTAAATCGATCTATAACCTTGACTATTTCTTTAGCTTTATCTATTTCTGACAAATCACCATTTCCCAATATCAAAAGAGTAGCCTTTTCATAAGCATCTATCTCCTTTATAGTATCAGGGCAAAGGTGGTCATCATCTATAATGATAAAAAGAACTTCAGCACCATTTGCAGCAAGAGCTCGGAAATATTGCTGTTGTAGGCCACGGTTATCAAAACATTTTTTTATTATTATTGCATATGTATTTGCTTTACCACAAACATCTATTGGAGATAAGATATTATTACTTATCTCCCTAATAAAATTTTCAATATCAGGATCTGTATATAGAAAATTAAAAGAGTATGCCCAAAAACCAGCAATATTAATATCCTTTAGAGCATCATTGTAATGGCCTTTTTTTATTTCTTTTTTGATATATTTTTTTTGAATGTTAAATATATCTACAGCATCATGATACGTCAACTTATACATTCCTACTAAAACTTATTAATCAGTTCTACAACT
>OHAA01002326.1_pt1 | contig 10387 bp, 9 predicted proteins | sample 1606051 | NCBI WGS metagenome assembly OHAA01 (sample SAMEA3541493, study PRJEB24748) | human gut metagenome | biome: human gut; feature: human-associated habitat; material: faeces | place: China | collected 2012
CACAAAGATAGTAAATTTCAATATATAACGGTCGAAACATAAAAACCCAGCACCACGGCGCCCTTTTCGGTAAACTGGGGATACAGCTCCCCAAAGCCGCTGGCCTGACGGCTGCACCCCGGCGTATTGTCCTTGGGATAAAAATACAGCACTACTTTTTGGCCCCGATACTCTTTCAGAGAATGCATTTGTCCGTCCTGGTCCGGCAGGGTAAAGTCCGGAGCCTGGGTTCCAACTTCCAGCATAGCTATCCCTCCTTGGGTTCTTAGGCGTTGTCCGCCATTTTATTGCGCATAATGCGCTTGTAGATTTCCACGCCTGGCTGATCGTAGGCGTCCACATCGGCCAGTTCCCCTTCGTAGGCAATGCTCAGCATCAGGAAGAAGAACAGCTGGCCCAGAAAATATTCGTTCATGTAAGGCAGATTGTAGCGGGCACTCAGCCGGTGGTCGCCGGCCAGGGCTTCCTCGTTGGCTTCCAGGGCAATCTGCAGGGCCCTGCCCACGTCCATTCCCTCGTACCGCTGGTAGCCGTCGATTTCCGGGAAGGAATTGTGGATGAACACCTTGTTTTTCATATCGTTGATGAACAGGAATTGGACCACCTTGTCCCGGCGGCCGTCCTGGTGGAGCTGGGTCTGGGCGTGCATATCCGTGGTACCAATGGCCACCACCGGCGTGCGGCCGTAGAACACCGGATTCCCCTTCCGGTCCAGACGCTTGCCCAGGGATTCTGCCAAAAGCTGCACATACCATTCCCCCAGGGCCTTCAGCCGCATGGCGTAGGGCATCATGATTTCAATATGGCAGCCGTGGAACTGGGCCGCAGCATATTTCAGCACCGCATTATAGAAGGCCGGGTTTTCCTGGGGCTTTTCGCTTTGGCACCATTGGTCCATATCCCGGGCCCCCTGAAGGAGTTCTTCCAGGTGCATGCCCAGTACCGCAGCCACAATCAGTCCCGGGGTGGACAGCACGCTGAAGCGGCCGCCAATGCCCACCGGCACGTCGAAAATCGGCCAGCCGTACTTCCGGGCCAGACGGTTGAGCGGCCCCTGTTCCAGGGTCTTGTCCGTGACCACCGCCACCCCCATGCGGAACAAGGTCCGCTGCTTTTCCAGGGTATCGTAGAAATACAGGAAAGCAGTGGTGGGCTCCAGGGTGGTGCCGGATTTGGAAATGGGCACCAGCAGCACCTGCAAAGGCCGGCGCTCGCCATTGCGTACCTGCTGGGCCTGAAGGAGCAGCTGGTTCATGACGGAATCCAGGTCCTCCGCGTCCAGGTTGTTGCCGCTGAAGAAAATCCGGGGCATCCGCAGCCCGTCTTCCCGGGCCCAGTATTCACTGGTAAAGCAGTCGTAGAGCACCTTGCCCCCCAGGTAGGAGCCCCCTACCCCACAGAAGACCACCGCATCGTACTTGCTGCGTACCTTCTGGCCAAAGTCCGTCAGCTCCTGGAGCAGCTCCTGGGTATTGGGGTAGCCTTTTTGGAGATAAGGCAGCCGGGTAAAATACACCGGTTCCGGGGTACCGTCCTTGGACAGATGGTGCACCGCCTGCCCGGTTTCCCGGATCAGCCGCAAGCCCTGGGCTGCCGCCGTGATTTTATTTTGTAATTGGTCCAGTTCTTTGTCCGTCACCTGCTCCGGTCCCAGCATATTGGTGAAATCCAGGCAAAAGCCGGAAGGCAGGGTGATGCTTTTTCGTAGTTCCATAATGGTTCGCTCCATCTCTCTAGAAAAATACTTTTCTATATTTATATATGATACCATGTTCTTTCTCTATGGGCAAAAATTTCCTCACGAATCCTGGAAAAATAAAAAAAATGGATACCCGTTTTGGCCAAAATATGGTATGCTTTTTTCAGATATTTAAACAGGAGGCAGCGATTATGACCAAGGGCGTTAACCAAAAGCTCAAACTTCTTCTTTTATATCAATATTTCACCCAGGAAACAGATGCCGACCATGGGGTAACCCTGGCTGACATTACTGCATTTTTGGCCAAACAGGAAATCCATGTGGACCGGAAGACCCTGTACCAGGATTTCGAAGAGCTCCGGGCCTTTGGTCTTGATATTGCAGCCAGCAAGGAAGGCATCCGCTACACCTACCGGCTGATCAACCCCCAATTTGAACTGCCCGAACTGAAAATGCTCATCGACTCAGTCCAATCGGCCAAGTTCATTTCCGATACCAAGTCCAAGGAACTCATTGCCAAGCTGGAACGGCTGGCCAGCAAGCCCATGGCCAGAAACCTGCGGCGCCAGGTGCTGATTACCGGGCGGACCAAAACCATCAACCGCAGCGTCTACTACACCATCGACCGGCTGCACCAGGCCATCAACAGCGGTGTCCAGGTTTCCTTCCATTATATGAAATGGAACATCCACAAAACCCTGGTGGCCCGTAACCACGGCCGCCGCTTCCTGGTCAGCCCCTGGGCCATGGTCTTAAACGACGACAACTACTACCTGGTAGCCTACGAACCCATTGACGACTGCATCAAACACTACCGGGTGGACAAGATCAAGGACCTGGTCCAGCTGGAAGAACCCCGGGAAGGCCAGGAAGAATTTGAGAAATTGGACCTGGCCCGCTACGCAAATATGCATTTTGGCATGTTCAACGGAGAAACCGTCAAAGTGGACCTGCGGGCCAAAAACGACCTGGTAGGCGTACTCATCGACCGGTTTGGCCAGGACGTAATGATTATCCCCGATGGACCGGATCACGTAACGACCACCGTAGAAGTGGCCGTCAGTCCCCAATTCCTGGGCTGGATTACAGCCCTGAAGGACGGCGTAGTCATCACCGGGCCGGAAAAAGTCCGGGACGAAATGCGGGAGCTGGGCCGGCTGCTGCTGCATCTGTATCGGGACTAAATAAGTAAAATTGAAATCTCCTGCTCAAGATCATACAGATTTTGGGCAGGAGATTTCAATTTTGTGAATTGCTCCACGGTCTAGCGCCGGTTCTTTCCCCTGATTTTTTGTTGTACTCAGGAAGAAGAATAAGAACAACTTTCAAATATAATAGACGAAAAGACTATAATTGCGTTTACTTCAAGTAGAATCCTTGGTATATATTGTACTTATCTTAAATTGCATGTATTCCATCTGGAATTTTTTTTGAACTAGTAAAAATTCCGTTACATTCATTTCTCATAGTACATAATTGACATTCAGCAATAAAACCTTGTTTCCACTGAGATATACTAAAAGTACTATATTTTCTTATTTCGTAAGGTAATAGGCATAAAGGAAGATTGTAAATTGATACAGGTATATCCCGATAATCCAATATTTTGGTTGCTTCAATTAATTCTTGCATATATGATTTTGGTTCGATCCATACATCCTCTATATTGTCGTATGCTCTTCCACACACTTCCATCCCCATTAATGCCACATGCACAGCCATTGGTAAATTCCACCCAATAAAATTTGCCAATTCAGTTAAATTAAACACATTTTTACTAGTGAGGACGATTCTAATTTCTATAGGAACTCTAAATGCAGATAAATTATATATTCCGTTTATAGTTTCTCTAAAAGCACCTGATACCCCTACGATTCTATCATGTACTTCTGGAATAGAAGAATACAATGGAATCGCATATACAGTATTAAAAGGAGCCCTATCTATAAAACTTTGGGTAAAAGACTTATTATTAAATTTTCTCCCATTGGTCAAAATAATTGGTTCTACATAGGTGTATCTTTTCAAGGTCTCCATAATTTCAAATATCTTAATTCCTACAGTAGGTTCCCCACCAGAAATACATATTTCTCTCAAGCTTTTTTTAGGAATGCATGATAAAATTTCAAGGACCTCATCGGAGTAATCAAGCGGGGTTTGAGGTTGTGGGCACATAATACATTGAGAATTACATGCTTCAGTTACAAACAGTACATTTTGTGTCGAACTAGCATTAAATACACGTTTCACTGTACCATCAGGGCATAATTTTAATATATCTCCATCATTAATATCCAACATTCCTTCTTCCGGTAAATTATAGATAATTGGATATGGTGTATTTACATGTTCAAGCATAGATATACTAGCAAACCTGTATACTTCATTTATTTTTTTTGTTTCTTTAATATACTTAGGCTTAATCCAATTCAATATATTAGACTTATGTGAATACGAAGCAATAATGGGATTAGTAATATTTTTAGCTATACCCTTTATTTGCCACATTGCCATTCCTCCATAGGTCTTCTAAATACCCAAGACCATAATACTGCAATTGTTTTGGGATCATTTTCTTTAATTAAATCCAAAATTACTTTTATCATTCCCTTATTTTTTTCACAAAATTGACTTATATACCGCTTGCCTAATAAATCCCCTGATTCAACAAAATTTCTAATTGGATCAGCACCACAGTATTGCTGATAGGCACATGTCCAACATCCTGGCATGCATTCAACGCAACTATTTAAAACCAACTCTTTTATCATGGAGGAATTAAAAATATCTAAATACGCATCTTCACATACATTTCCCATTTTAAAACTGGTGTCTCCCATTGTTGCTAACATTCTAGCTTCATCAGTGGGATATACATCACCATTATAATAATATATTGCTCCAGAAATACCTGCTCCTGCCGGAGATTGCAAATCAACAAATCCGGTAGAAAAAGGAGTCATAATGCGTTGAAACAGTAAAGCTGCATAGGATTCTATAAAAAATATCCCCTTTTTATTGAGTTCTATGATGTAATGAAGAGCCTGCCTATATTTTTCTAAAAACTTATTCGTAGAATATCCTAAATCATTTTTATTTTTTACTGCGTATCCATATGGATTAAGTGCCCTGATAAATATATTACCAAAGTCATGCTGTACATAATAATCAATTACTCTCTCCAAACAATCGATGTTATCTTTTGAAACGGTTAACAATGCATTTACAGCAGAATCCTTCATTATTTCTCTTGCTCTACTCAAATTACTTGTAAAACAATCATAAGCACTTTTTCCATTTCTTCCTTTTCTATGCAAGTCATATAATTCTTTAGGCCCATCGCATGATGTAGAAATACCGACATGATGTCGATTTAAAAACTCTAATTGAGCATCCGTTATTTCAAATAAATTAGTACAAATTACAAAAGTGAGACGTTTAGAAGGCAGCTTTTTAACTCTTTTTTCACCTTCTATTACAAAGAATTCCAATACAGGCCAATTTAATGAGGGCTCACCTCCTTGAAATTCTATTTTTATATCATCAGAAGGAGATTGTAAAATAATATCTAATGTCTTGTCAGCAATTTCAAGTGACATATCAGTGTTTTTGCAAGATATTCCTTGTGAACTTGCATGGCAATAATCACATAAGCAGTTACATCTCAAAGTAAGAACTACCATATGTAAGGAAGTAAAATAATTAAGGTAGCTTTTTCTACTTCTCAACTTTGTTGCTAATAACATTTCTATAGTTTCACTATCTTCACAATTTCCAAGGATGTGGTGTGTATATAATTTTTCTTTTGCACTTATTGTGAGTTTTTCATACTGCTGTGTTGCCAAACATGCAAAATCGTTATATGAGAGAAATACTGCTTCTCCTACAAGATTTACAACTATAAAATCCTCTCCATAATGATCAAAATAAAACGGGTATTCTTGTATATTCATTTATTTATAGTCCTCAACGGAAAAAAGGCTTTTTCGTATATCTGATTTCTAATAGATTGTGTCCTTCTTAAAATATCAATCCGCAGTTGTTCATCAATAAAATCAGCCATAATATTTTCAAGATCTCTTGGCAGCGGCTCCATACCTTCACCTTTATTTTTTACAACAAAAGATATTTCATCCTCTCCAATGGGATTGAATGTTATAAAAAATGTCTTATTATATTTATATGCTATACTAAAAATAGTTTCTCTTTCAAAAAGTTTCTTGCTTAATATAATCTGAAATCCGCCATTTATTTTCTTATAATTTTCCATGTTTTCACCTAAATAATAGGCAAGCTAAAACGAATTAGCTTGCCTATTTCAATTACCAAGTAATGAAAGATTAATATCCACAATTTAAAATAATATCAATAATAAGAGGAATAATGAGAAGAATGGGAGTAGTGGGAGGAATGCGAGTAGTGAGAGTAGTGGGAGGAATGTGAGTAGTGGGAGTAATGGGAATAATGGTAAGCCAAAAGCGAATTTTCTTCTACACTTTTATCATTTAATAACAATCTTTCATTTATTATCTGTTTTCCCATGCTTTGTGTTAAAATAATGCCGGATTCATCAGGAATATTCAGTTCAAACTTGTTAACATTTAAATCAGTCAAAGTAACAAAACCCAAAAAAATCCCCACAGAAATAAAAAACGCACTTACCTTCTTTTTAAAATTCAATATATTCCCCTCTTTTTATCATTTTTTGTATTGTATCATGGATGTAATTCCTTATCAAGAATGTAGTAGTGTTTCTATGCGTCAGTGTTTTCTCAGTAAATCCTTCATCCCAATACAAATGCTGTAATTCTATTCATCTGCAATAATTCAGCTGACAATCTAGGAACCCCGAATGGTCGCTGTTTTGCCCTAGTACTTGCAGGCGAATATTAGAAACATGACCTGGCCCGCTACACAAATATGCATTTTGGCATCTTCAACATAGAAACCGTGAAGGTTGAATATTCCGGGTCAAAATACAGCACCAATCCGGTGGTTGAAAATCATGAATCCAGAAATTCGGAAAATAGATTCCGGTCGAATGGAAATCACTTAATCAGGCCTATTACAGTGCTGCGCTGCTGTGCATAATTCAACTTGGAAGCACACCCCTCTTGCCGGATTCTTCCAGACTTGACATTTCCCGCCAAGGACAAGCGTTATGCTGGCATCCTTGACGGGAAATGTTAAGCCTGGGTCAATTCTGGTTAAGCGGCTGTGTAATTCTCAGAATTTTCGAAATAAATCTGAACCCTATCAAGGTTTCAATCTGCAATCAGAACCGCCTATCTTATTTTTAAATCATTTTCGAAACGCCGGAAAGTGATTTCCAATATTCCGGACTGGTGATTCCCAGTTGTCCGGACTCATGCTTCCCGAGAGCCGAAATATACAGGAATAGCCCAGCGTCAACACCAAAACATTCACTAATAACTTAGTTCCATCTTTGCAAAGGTAAGGAATCTTTTCTTTCCAATCCAGTTGGACCTGCTCTCCAGGAACTGTTTCATAACGAACCGTATTTGTCTAGCTCAACGTTCGCTTGTTTTGAGAAAAGTAATCCTGAAATTCAGGAATGGAAGAAATGTAGGCCCGGAAAGTTGACTGTGCCCCATTTAGCCCATGGTCATCCTTAATGTACTGCCACTAGACTCGTTTATAGTAGAATCTCTGTGAAGTATCCTTTGCTGCGAGCATATCTTTGATAATGGGCTTATATCTATCAAATTAGGAAGGGTGGTTTCCTTCTTTACTGGGTTCACTCTGTTCATACCAACGTTTAACAATTCGTCTATTCTTTTTTAATTCTCTTGCCAGTTCGCTAAAAATTGATTTAGTCTCAACCACGTCATCGATCATCTTCAGTTAGAGTAAGTCGTCAAGTGATTTGACATCAAAGCTTTTTCCGTAATCCAATACATATTGCATAATACCATCTCATGCAATAGTATCCTCGATTTCAATAGCATGTACATTGTTATAAAACCACTTTTTGACCTATTTATGTAGCATTTACACGCTTCCCCGTGCGAGGAGCGATAGGCCTATGAAACCTATAATATCGTGGCCGAGCTTATCTCAATCCACGCTCCCCATGCGGGGAGCGACAATACCAAAAAATCCCGGAGTCACTCAAAACCGGATTTCAATCCACGCTCCCCATGCGGGGAGCGACTGGGCAGGTATTGGAATATATTTTGGACTTGCAATTTCAATCCACGCTCCCCATGCGGGGAGCGACTGTCCTCACAGCAGGTCAACATAAACGTATGGATATTTCAATCCACGCTCCCCATGCGGGGAGCGACATGTGACTGCTAGTAGTTTTCTAGCCGTGAACCAATTTCAATCCACGCTCCCCATGCGGGGAGCGAGCTGTCAGGATACAGGCAATTACAATCAATATCATATTTCAATCCACGCTCCCCATGCGGGGAGCGAAGTACCACCACCACCAGTGCCTCCATCTCCCAAAATTTCAATCCACGCTCCCCATGCGGGGAGCGACTATTGCACGAGGCTTTGTAATCAATGCTTCTTGTATTTCAATCCACGCTCCCCATGCGGGGAGCGACCGATGGGTTAACCAAAATGACCCAAGGTATCCGATTTCAATCCACGCTCCCCATGCGGGGAGCGATAGCCGTGAACCTAGTAAAGGAGTAGTGAATAGAATTTCAATCCACGCTCCCCATGCGGGGAGCGAATGGCCATACCCGGAACATCTGACCTATCGAAGATTTCAATCCACGCTCCCCATGCGGGGAGCGATTGATATTTTTGAGTAGGTATGTTATGCTTGTAAAATTTCAATCCACGCTCCCCATGCGGGGAGCGACCCGGATATTGATTACCCGGATGATTATGATCCGATTTCAATCCACGCTCCCCATGCGGGGAGCGATAGTTTGATTCTGGCCGCTTTCAAGTTTTTGTCATTTCAATCCACGCTCCCCATGCGGGGAGCGACGGTGGCATATTGTTGTGAGGCTGGTTGCCACCATTTCAATCCACGCTCCCCATGCGGGGAGCGATTTCGTTGCTTTCATCGGCGGGCGGCTGATAGCGATTTCAATCCACGCTCCCCATGCGGGGAGCGACAGGTCCAGGATGACACAGCTGTCTTTCCCACCGATTTCAATCCACGCTCCCCATGCGGGGAGCGACTAATCCACCATTCCATGGCGGATTCCGGGCTAGATTTCAATCCACGCTCCCCATGCGGGGAGCGAGTGTATAGTTATTTGTCCCGCCATCGGTCACGAGATTTCAATCCACGCTCCCCATGCGGGGAGCGACGAAATTGGGCCGAAATTGGGCCGAAATTGGGCAATTTCAATCCACGCTCCCCATGCGGGGAGCGAAATATCTTGAATGCAGAGTGGTTGGTATTTTCGCCATTTCAATCCACGCTCCCCATGCGGGGAGCGACAGGGTATAGATAATTTAATCCTTGGTCCCTACAATTTCAATCCACGCTCCCCATGCGGGGAGCGACCGGAAAGATACGGCCAAGAAATTTAACTACACAATTTCAATCCACGCTCCCCATGCGGGGAGCGAATATGTAACCAAAAGAAATACAGTAAAACTTTTATTTCAATCCACGCTCCCCATGCGGGGAGCGACTCCTTTGCTTTTAGCCGTTATTGGACTAGCAAGATTTCAATCCACGCTCCCCATGCGGGGAGCGACAAAGAAGAACGTCATATTACCACGTGGAGCGGGATTTCAATCCACGCTCCCCATGCGGGGAGCGAGTCCTCAAACTTCGTCCAGGAATTGTGCCCTAGGATTTCAATCCACGCTCCCCATGCGGGGAGCGATAAAAAGCGCTGTCCCACGTGCCACCAGCTGTATATTTCAATCCACGCTCCCCATGCGGGGAGCGACCGCCCTAGCTGCTTTATTTGCCAGCGTTGACCGAATTTCAATCCACGCTCCCCATGCGGGGAGCGACACATTTTGTCGCCTGGTAAGCACCGACGGACGGATTTCAATCCACGCTCCCCATGCGGGCAGCGAGTGCTGGTCCATATTCTCGCCTGTAAAAGACGGAATTTCAATCCACGCTCCCCATGCGGGGAGCGACAATCAAAATGGCCTGTGCTATAATATACAGTGTATTTCAATCCACGCTCCCCATGCGGGGAGCGCTGTTCGTTCTAAACCCTGCTTCCGTGCTGGACTGTGTATTTCAATCCACGCTCCCCATGCGGGGAGCGAGAACCTGTCTGAGACGGACCGTAAAACCGTTGAGTGTATTTCAATCCACGCTCCCCATGCGGGGAGCGAGTATCCCCTAGAAAAGAAAGTGAGGACAAAAATTATTTCAATCCACGCTCCCCATGCGGGGAGCGACCGCCCACGAGCACCGGGAGACGCAGCGGACCGGATTTCAATCCACGCTCCCCATGCGGGGAGCGACGCACCGCATCAATGGCGTGGTTATTCTTGTCCGATTTCAATCCACGCTCCCCATGCGGGGAGCGATCGGACCACAGCCCACCGAAAACACTTGACTAGATTTCAATCCACGCTCCCCATGCGGGGAGCGATTTCATTCCTCCCGATATGGGCAAATAGTCACCTCAATTTCAATCCACGCTCCCCATGCGGGGAGCGACCCGCGCCATGATTACCCAGTTGCAGCTATACAATTTCAATCCACGCTCCCCATGCGGGGAG
>OHAA01002329.1_pt1 | contig 10384 bp, 8 predicted proteins | sample 1606051 | NCBI WGS metagenome assembly OHAA01 (sample SAMEA3541493, study PRJEB24748) | human gut metagenome | biome: human gut; feature: human-associated habitat; material: faeces | place: China | collected 2012
AATGATTTTTTCTTTTTGCCATGCAATGACAGTCAACGTATTTCACAAACCATTGTAGGTCTTTGCAGCGAACGTTTGCCCAATACATACGGCTATTCTCCGTTCAATGACATACAAGTACTTTGTCCAAGCCGTAAAGGAGAATTGGGAACTGCTTCTTTTAATAAAAAATTACAAGAAAAATTGAATCCACCCCATGAGGAAAAACGTGAGGTTGTCATAAATCAAATTATTTTACGCGAAGGCGATAAAGTGATGCAAAGCAAAAATAACTACAATTTACCTTGGAGCAAAGAAGATGGCACGTGCGGAGAAGGTGTTTATAACGGCGATGTAGGTATCTTACTGGAAATTGACAAAAGGGAAGGCACTTTAATTGTCCAGGTAGATGATAAATTTGTATTGTATACCATGGAAAGTGCATCAGAGTTAGAGCATGCTTATGCCATTACGGTACATAAAAGTCAAGGCAATGAATTCCCTGCGGTGATTATGCCTATGTTTCCGGGACCGCCTCAATTGTACTACCGTAATTTATTGTATACCGGCATTACTCGTGCGAAAAATATGGTAATACTGGTAGGTATGGAACGTACTGTTCATACGATGGTAGAGAATGACCGCAAAACAAGACGATATTCCGGCTTATATTATTTTATGATAGGAGAAACAGACCATGAGAAAGCAGAGTTTGAGAAGTAAACTGCTGGATATGTTGTTTCCTCCCAGATGCATATTTTGCAATGAAATTGTTCCAATAGGTTCCTGCATCTGTAAAAAGTGTGATGATAAAATCTTTCTCTTGGATGACATTCAAACAGCTAAAGTGGAAAATGAATCTTTTCATGGCATTTGTGTAGCACCATATTTATATGAAGATAAAATACAAGAACTGATTGTCAACTTTAAGTTTTATCATAAACCGCAATATGGTACTTTCTTTGGTAACAAATTGGCGGAAGCTGTTTGTGATAAAGGAATGGAATCTATGTGTGAAGTTGTGGTCAGTGTTCCCATTTCCAAAGAACGTTTGAAGGAAAGAGGATATAATCAATCTGAGTTGATTGCAAAGAAAACAGCCGAATGTCTGGGGATTCCATATGCAAATTGTATGATAAAAACAAAGCACAATTCAGAACAGCATCGTTTACATTTGAAAGACAGAAAAGAAAATGTGAAAGGTGTGTATGAACTGGAAGAAAATAAGCATATTACCAATAAGAAGGTTTTGCTTGTAGATGATATTGTAACAACCGGTTATACTTTGGCAGAATGTGCGGCAGTATTAATGAAACATGGTGCAAAAGAAGTGTTGTGCGGAGCTGTTGCGTGCAGACCAAATGTATATTCGGACACACGGGATCCCTTTGAAGAAGCATGCAGACATACAAGCGTATGAATATACTTTGACGGCATTTCATATCATTTTGTAAACCTTTCGTAAATGTTTGTATTTGGCGGTGATGCCGCATTGCAAAATACAAATTGATATACTATAATATGAATTGATATTTATGGCAGATGATGGGCGGTGAACACGTGGCAGGAAAAGATATAGCGATTGATTTGGGTACTTCGACAATTAAAATCTATATGGAAGGCAAAGGTATTGTGCTGAATGAGCCTGCAGTGGTAGCTGTAGATTTAATTAATGATGAAATTATAGCAATCGGCAATGAAGCTTATGCCATGTTAGGCAGAACTTCTGAACGCGTATCTGTCGTCCAACCATTATGCCACGGTGTGATTTCCGACTATGATTTGATTCAATATACCATTCAATCTTTTTTAAAAAAGATTACAGACAGCAAAGTATTTATGCCGCGCGTTGTGGTAAGTGTTCCGTGTGAAATGACGGAAGTACAGCGTCGTGCAGTTGTGGATTCTATTAGCGCTACAGGCGTAAGAAAAATCTGTTTGATTGAAGAACCCATTGCCGCCGCACTCGGTGCCGGCGTGAATATCGAACAGCCTCATGGGTGTTTGGTAGTGGATATTGGCGGTGGTACAACCGATATGGCAGTTATCTCATTAAGCGGTATTGCTATATCAAAAACCATTAACATTGCAGGTGATGTGTTTGATGAAGCCATTATCAAATATGTCCGCTTTAAGTATCACCTGTTAATCGGAAAACGGACAGCAGAAGACGTTAAAATTGCCATTGGTTGTGTATATCCAAGAACAGAACTTGTCAAGCATAGAATCAAAGGCCGTAATTTAATTACAGGTTTACCTCAATATGCAGATGTCACCAGCGACGAAATGTTGGAATGCTTATTGGAACCTGCAATGAAAATTACACAAGAAATTCAAAGGGTATTGCAGTCTACGCCGCCTGAATTGATGGGAGATATTTTATCAGACGGTATTATTGTGACAGGTGCATCTGCTCAGATTTATGGATTTGATAAATTAATTGCCCGCAAAACAGAAATTCCTGTGCGCATTGCAGATAATCCTGCTACTTGTGTTGTGGAAGGTGCGGGAAAAGCTATTCAATTTATTGATGACATGGATAAAAAAGAGTATGGCGTACTCAATCCATTGAGCGATGCATATTAATCAAATGATAGAATAGGGTATTGACAAACTTTTTCAATATGGTATACTGCAAACATAAAGAATCTTCTATGTGACTGACGGAAATGTGGGATACCACAGGGGAGCATAGAAAATATCAAAGCCGACCGTCTGGGCAATCCACTTGTGGATTGCCTTTTTTGTTATCTTCAAAGGTTATCCGCAGTGGATATCGATATGATGGAGGATAACATGGAAACACAAGTATTTGAGCAATGGAATGGATTTCATGGTGAAGCTTGGAAGAAGTGCATTGATGTACAGGATTTTATTCATCAAAATGTAGCAAGCTATGAAGGTGATGACTCTTTTCTGATGGGAGCAACCGAACGTACACAACGTTTGATGCAAAAGCTGAATCAGCTACTGAGTGTCGAGCAGAATTTTGGTGGTGTTTTGGATATTGATACACAGGAAGTTTCTTCTTTAACCGCATATCAACCCGGGTATTTAGACAAAGAGGAAGAGTTGATTGTTGGTTTACAAACCAATCGTCCGTTAAAACGGGGAGTGAATCCATTTGGCGGGATTAATATGGCACGAAAAGCTTGTCAAGCGTACGGCTACAAATTATCTGATAAGATTGAACAGGAGTTTCAGTACCGTACCACACATAATGATGGCGTGTTCCGTGTTTATACGGAAGAAATGAGAAAAGTACGCCATGCAGGTATTTTAACAGGATTGCCTGATGCATACGGCAGAGGAAGGATTATAGGAGACTACCGCAGGGTTGCTCTTTATGGATTGGATTTGCTGATTCAGGAAAAACAGCAGGATAAAAAGCAAATAGGAAAAGACGGATTTGATGTGGAAGAAATCCGTTTGTCAGAAGAATTATATCAGCAAATTCAGTTTTTAAAATATATGCAAGAAATGGCGCAAATGTATGGTTATGATATTTCAAAACCGGCTTCCAATGCCAGGGAAGCAATGCAATGGACTTATTTTGCATATCTTGCAGCTATCAAAGAACAAAACGGTGCTGCTATGTCCCTGGGCAGAGTCAGCAGTTTTTTTGATATTTATATTGAACGAGACATACAAAACGGTCTCTTAACAGAAAAGGAAGCGCAGGAACTGGTAGACCATTTTGTGATGAAATTGAGAATGGCAAGGCATCTTCGTACACCGGATTACAATGAATTATTTGGTGGAGACCCAATGTGGATTACAGAATCCCTAGGGGGTATGATGGAAAATGGAAAAACACTGGTTACCAAAAATACATACCGTTTTTTAAATACGTTATATAATCTGGGACCTGCTCCGGAACCAAATTTAACGGTTCTTTGGTCGAAACAATTACCTGAACCTTTTAAAGCGTTTTGCGCAAAGGTATCCATTGATACGGATTCTATTCAATATGAAAATGATGATTTAATGCGACCCATTTACGGTGATGACTATGGAATTGCTTGCTGTGTATCCGCAATGAAAATAGGAAAGCAAATGCAATTCTTTGGCGCACGCTGCAACCTTCCAAAATTGCTGCTGTTAGCCTTAAACGGAGGATTTGATACTTTTTCCAACTCACAAGCTGGTCCAAAAGGAACGGTTTATCCGGATGAAATATTGGATTATGATAAGGTAATGCAACGATTTCAAATGTATAAAGAATGGATTTGCAAGCTGTATATCAATACATTAAATGTAATTCACTACATGCACGATAAATATGCCTATGAAAAAACACAAATGGCTTTGCATGACACAGAGGTAGAACGATTTATGGCCTGTGGTGTAGCAGGATTGTCCGCGTTAGCAGATTCACTCAGTGCAATCAAATATGCAACGGTAAAACCAATCCGCAATGAAAACGGTTATATCGTGGATTTTGAAACCATAGGTAAATTTCCAAAGTACGGAAATGACGATGACAGAGTGGATACGATTGCCCGGGAGATTTTACATGATATGATAACCGAACTTCGTAAAACAAAGACATATCGCAATGCAATCCATACATTATCTGTGCTAACCATTACTTCAAATGTAATGTATGGTAAAAAAACAGGTGCTACGCCTGACGGAAGAAAAGCAAAAGAAGCATTTGCGCCTGGGGCAAATCCCATGCACAATAGAGAAGAAAACGGAGCTTTGGCTTCCTTAAACTCTGTTGCTAAACTATCTTATGATGATTGTAGGGACGGTATTTCTAATACGTTTTCCATTACACCTCAGGCGTTGGGCAGTGAAGAAAACAGTAGAGTGAATCATTTAGTGGTGATTTTAGACGGATATTTTTTACAGCAAGCGCAGCATATCAATGTCAACGTACTAAATCGTAAAACATTGGAAGAAGCATATGAAGACCCTTCTAAATATCCCAATTTGACTATCCGTGTATCAGGATATGCCGTTAATTTTCATAAGCTGTCCAAAGAACAGCAAAAAGAAGTCATCAAGCGCACATTCCATGAGGCAATGTAATATGACAAAAGGATATATTCATTCCTTTCAAAGTATGGGTACTTTGGATGGTCCGGGAATACGTTTTTTGGTTTTTATGCAAGGATGTCCGCTTCGCTGCGGATACTGTCATAATCCTGACACTTGGCATAGGCAGAACTATACCTATTATGAAACCCCTCAGCAAGTATTCAACCGAATATTAAAATACAAATATTATTTTGGAGACCATGGTGGTGTGACAGTCTCAGGAGGAGAAGCGCTATTACAGCCTGTATTTATAAAAGAACTTTTTTCTTTATGTAAAAAACACCAGATTCATACTTGTTTGGACACCAGTGGCTGTATCCTGAATGATGAGGTCTTGGATTTACTCAATGTAACAGATATGGTACTGCTTGATATCAAGTTTTCAGATAAAGAATTGTATCATTTGCATACAAAAGCAGATATGGATACGGTCATGCACTTTTTAGCCGTCTTAGAAAAACGAAATATTCGCACTTGGATTCGTCATGTACTTGTACCCGATTTAAATGATTCTACAGAACAGCTTCTCCGTTTAAAAGGAATGCTTCAGGGATATACTTGCATTGAAAAAGTAGAGTTTCTCCCATTTAGAAAGCTATGTGAAGAAAAATATCAAACACTCCAACTAGAATTTCCGTTTGCAAAATACAGGGAAGGAAACAGGGAAGATATTGAAAGAGCAAATCGTATTTTTACATGTTAATTTCCTTTCGTTTAATGAGAGCGCATACGGCAATGTACGAAATAGAACTTTTTAGTTATGACAAACATAAATTGATTTCTTTTCATTTGATATTTTTATAAGTAATATGGATATTGAAACATATTCTAATGTTTATAGAGAATAATCTCTTCTGTTCATTATTTTTTATTTATATTCATTTTATGGAAGAATGAAAGAGAAATGTACAAAATAAAATAATTCAGAATACGATGAAAAAGAGATTTCAATGCAGTGGGTTACTGTTTTGAAATCTCTTTTTATTGTTTATTATGCTCCTACTCTAAAACTGGAAAGAATTTTTATTACTTGCTGTGCTTCTGTTTCTGTAAATTGTCCGTTTGAAGAACTTGCAATCAAAGAAACGTAACCACTGTACCAAAATGAAAACTCACTTTCAAATGGTCCCCTTGTATTATCAGTGGTACCAATGCTTGATTCAGGAAGTATCGCGTAAGAAATAGCACCATCCACACTTTCAAAGTCTGTATCAGACTTCATATCTAAATGTCCTGTTACCTTTAATTTTGCTACCATAATTGTTCCCAAATCTGTATGGTTAGTTTATTGTACATGTCCAGGCATAAAGCTGGAATCCTTTGCTTTAGAAACTTCTACACGCAGCATATCTGTTGCAGAACCTCCGATCAAATTGCCTTCAGCTACACCGCCAATATATATAAAATTGAATGGTTACATCTCTTTCATTGGCCAGTAAGACTGTTTCATTCGTTTGCGTTACTTCTTCGTGAGATATAGTCCAATTATTCGGATAGTCAAATGTAAAACTTGGATAAGTAACCGCGTTTGTTTCTCAAAAATGTGTGGTATAGATTTGTGTTATATTGTCCGAATCGGTTTTCACATCTGTGTTTGAAACTATGCCTTTTACATGGACAGTACCTTGTGTATTTGCATTACTACTGATTAGTAATGATTCATTCGTATTATAAACTTTCTTTACCGGTAGAACAAGCGGTGCAGCTTACTGCTGTGATTCCAGCTAATATAAATAAGAGTAAGTTTGGTGTTTTCTTCATTTTACCTACCTCTTTTTTATTTTTGCCAATTTCCTTTTTAAATTTAGTATAGCACATGTAAAAATTGCTTTACTTCCATTTTAAGGCTTTCTTCAATATCATGAAGAAAAAAATAGTGAACAGGTAAAGTCAAAGGAGAGAGAAAAAGGGTTTTTGTATCAATAATAGAAAATAGAAGTAATCTGTTTTACATCAACACCAATCATATGTGTAATCTTCTTTGAAAAGCTGAGAAGAGAGGTGCTTAGAGTGAATTCGATAAAAATTGAAATTATTGATAACCTTTCACAAATATTTTATACAATACATTTGTGAAAGGTTATCTCTGACTCTTTTAAAATTATATTTGCTATAGTAAAATTTATTTTATGTACAAATGCATTGAATACACAGGGAGGAGCAAGATGGAAACTTTTCTTAATATCATACCAATTATCGTTCCCACTATTGTAGCGGTGGGAGTGATGGTATTTGTTTCCTATCGGAACAAAAATGCTGCTGATAATCATCAGGTCAGAATATCACCAGTCTTATGCATTATTTTTAATGTGGTACTTATCATTGGAGTTGCTTTTTTTATTTTTATTATGTTATATACCAATGAATATCCTGTTTTCATTTGGATTTTATTTGCCTGCATGCTTGCTGTAGATATCATACTGCTCATTGCATTTTATCACTTTAAAATCACTTATGATGAAACAGGTTTTTATTACCAAAATTCTTTCGGCAGGCGTAAAAGATATGAGTATACGGACGTGAGGAGTTTTAGTATAGGAAGAATCTATACTTTTTATCTGTAAGACGGAAAAAAGATAAAACTAGAATGGGGACATGAAAATAAAGAACGATTTTTGAAAGCAGTGACAGAGGGATATTATAAAGCGACAGGAAATATGTTGCAGCAAATATATACAAATAAATAAAAAGCAAGAAAGCTTTATAAAAGCTTTCTTGCTTTTTGTTTATGCAATATTATTTTGAAGCATTTACCATTTCTATCAACAGTTTTTCAGCTTCCACCGCATCTGCACGACCGCGTGAGTTTTTCATTACAAAGCCAAGCAAAGACTTTAACGCCTTTTCTTTACCGCCTAAGTAGTCGGCAACAGCATTTGGATTACTTGCAATGGCATCTGTACATAATTTTTTTAATGTATCGGCATCTACACCGCCCATGTCTTCCTCTTTGATAAAGTCGGTTGCCGGTCTGCCTTCATCCAGCATTTTTTCCAATGTGGATTTTAAAAGATTCATTTTAATTTTGCCGCTATCCAGCAGAAGAACAAGCTCTCTCAAGTATTCAGGGGATAGAACAATATCAAAAGCTTCTTTCTCGGTTTCGTTCTCCACACGTCTGAAAATTTGGCCAATAATGCAGTTTGCAACTACTTTGGGATTTGCAACGCCTTCACTGGCTTTTTCAAAATATTCTGCCACTTTGCGGAATTTGACCAATAATCCTGCATCTACTTCAGGAATACCAAGTTCATTGACATAACGGGCAAATTTTGCATCAGGTAATTCTGGAAGAAGAAATTTAAAGTGGTCAATTTTTTCTTGGCTCACTTCAATTGTAACCAAATCAGGCTCTCTGAAATAGCGATAGTCGTTGGCATCTTCTTTGCCGCGCATACTTTCCGTTCTGTTTTCTTCTACAATGTAGCGTAAGGTTTCCTGTGTAACCTCTTTGCCTTCGTCTAATAGTTCAGCTTGACGGCTTACTTCATACTCCATTGCTTTTGTCATATAAGTAAAGGAGTTCATATTTTTAATTTCGGTTCTGGTACCAAATTCGGTGGAACCGACAGGACGTAAAGAAATATTGACGTCACAACGCAAGGAACCTTCCTGCATTTTACAGTCGGAAACGCCGATATATCTCATAATCATTTGCAGTTTTTCTACGTATTCTCTTGCCTCATCAATGGAGCGAATATCAGGTTCAGATACAATTTCAATCAGCGGTACGCCGCCGCGGTTATAGTCTACATAGGGATTGCCGCGTTGATGTACCAATTTTCCTGCGTCTTCTTCAATATGAATACGGGTAATGCCGATTTTTCTGCCATTGGACAATTCGATATACCCATTTTTACAAAGTGGCATATCAAATTGAGAGATTTGGTACGCTTTTGGTAAATCTGGATAGCAGTAGTTTTTACGGTCCATTTTAGATATATGAGAAATTTCGCAGTTGGTTGCCAATCCTGCCATGATAGCATAATCTACTACTTTTTGATTTAACTTTGGCAAAGTGCCGGGTAAGCCGATACAAATAGGGCAGCAATGTGTATTTTGTTCTCCGCCAAAATCTGCGGTACAGCTGCAGAAAATTTTTGTATTGGTAGAAAGTTCTACGTGGGTTTCCAGTCCGGATACCAATTCGTATTTCATAGTGCAACCCCCATTTCCACAGCTTTAAATGTGCCGTTTTCTCTTGTGGCTGCTTCAAATTGATAAGCAGCATTTAAAATAGTCGATTCACAGAAATTATTTCCAATCAACTGTAAACCAATAGGCAGGCCTTTGCTGTCAAATCCGCATGGAACAGATACAGCAGGAAGACCGGCAATATTAACGGGAACAGTACAAATATCGGTTTGATATGTTTGTACTGCGTCTTTTTGTGTTTGTCCGCGTTCAAAAGATGTCATTGGTACGGTTGGTGCCAAAATAACATCACAAGTTTCAAATACACGCTTAAATGCATTTACAATCACACCGCGCAGATTTTGTGCTTTTTTATAATAAGCATCGTAGTATCCTGCGCTTAATACATAGGTACCAAGTAAAATTCTGTGCTTAACTTCTGCACCAAATCCTTCACTGCGTGTTTTGCAAATCATTTCATTGATATCCTCATAATGAGGTACTTTATATCCGTAACGAATGCCGTCATAACGTCCTAAGTTGGATGAGGCTTCGGCACATGCCAAAATGTAGTATACAGGCAATCCGTATTTGATTTCAGGGATAGAGCATTCTACTATTTCAGCGCCCAATTGGCGATATGTTTCAATGGATTTTTCCATAGCAGTGCGAACATCTTCGTTAATGCCTTCAAAATACTCTTTTACAATGCCAATTTTCATACCCTTAATTTCTTTGGTTAAAGAAGCTGAAGCAGATTCTTTTTTTCCTTGAGAAGTGGAATCCATAGGGTCATGCTGTGCAATGGCGTCAAATACCAAAGCTGCATCTTCAACAGAGGTAGTAATAGGGCCAATTTGGTCAAAGCTGGAAGCATATGCAATCAGTCCGTAGCGGGAAACGGTTCCGTAAGTTGGCTTTAAGCCAACAACGCCGCAAAAACTTGCAGGCTGGCGAATAGAACCGCCTGTGTCGGAACCCAAACCAAATACAGCAATATTTCCGCTGACGCAGGAAGCAGCGCCGCCGGAACTGCCGCCTGCAACGTGATTAGGATTATGAGGATTAAAAGAACCGCCAAAGCAGGAAGTTTCACTGGAAGAACCCATTGCAAATTCGTCCATATTGGTTTTACCCAGTAAAACTGCATTTTGATTTTGAAGTAAATCCCAGACAGTAGCATTGTAAATTGGAGTATAACCCTGCAATATTTTAGAACAGCAGG
>OHAA01002337.1_pt1 | contig 10345 bp, 9 predicted proteins | sample 1606051 | NCBI WGS metagenome assembly OHAA01 (sample SAMEA3541493, study PRJEB24748) | human gut metagenome | biome: human gut; feature: human-associated habitat; material: faeces | place: China | collected 2012
CCCTCTGTTCGCGCACGCCCGGGCGGGGAAGGCGCTGGAGCCGCTCACGGATGAGGAGCTGGCCCGGTTGCTGGACGACGCGGAAAGCCTGTGCCTTGATCTCTTGGAGAACGACTGATGCGTATCCGTTCCTTTCATATCGACGCGTTCGGGACGCTCCGGGATGTGACTGCCGAAGGCCTGCCCGAGGCCGGGGCCGTGTTCCTCGGCCATAATGAGGCGGGCAAATCCACGCTGCTGGATTTTTTCCGTTCCACGCTGGTCGGCTATCCCCGCACCCGTGACGCCCGCGAACGCGGGTATCTTGCGGGGCAGTCCGGGTTGCTCGGCGGCAGCCTGACGTTGTTTTCGGATGCGCGCGGCGGTGACATCCGGCTGATCCGCCGTCCCAATGTCGCCAAGGGCGAGCCTCTGCTCACGGACGCGCAAGGCCGCCCGCTGGATCCGGCGCTGTGGGAGCGTCTGCTCGGCGGCGTCACCCGCGAGGTGTATGCCAGCGTGTACGGGTTCAGCCTGTCGGAATTGCAGTCTTTCGCCTCCTTAACATCGGAAGGCGTGCGCAATGCCTTGTACGGTGCGAGTTTCGGCATGGCGGGGCTGAAGTCGCCGGGCGCGGCGCTCAAGAAGCTGACCGGAAGCATGGAGGACTTGTTCCGGGCGCGGGGCTCCAATCCTCGTTTGTCCGCCGCGCTGAAAGAATGGGAGGACGTGCGCCGGGATATGCGCCGTGCCGAAGAGGACGCCGCCCGTTACGACAGCCTCGCCGCCGAACGGGATGCGGCGCAAGGGCGGCTTGCGGCGTTGCGCGAGGAACGCGCCGAGCGGGAGCGGGAACGCCGGGTGCTGGAGCGCCGCCTTGGGGTCTGGGAGCGCTGGGAGGAATGGCGCCTCGCCGGGGTGCGCCTTGAGCGGCTGGAGCCCGTGCCCGCGACCTTCCCGCAGGATGGCCCCGCGCGGCTGGAGCGGGCGTTGGAACGCCGTTCGGATGCGGAGAGGGCGCTGGAGCAGGCCCGGCAGCGGTTGGAACAGGCCCGAGAAGACTTGGGTTCCCGTGTGGCGGATCGGGCTCTGCTGGATTGCGGCGAGCGGCTGCGTGAATTGGCCGGTCGGGCGGCTAGCTGCCGCAACGCGCTGGCGGCGATTCCCGGGCTGTGCGCCGATCGGGAGCGGACGCTTGCCGCCTTGCAGCGCGAACTGGCCGGGCTCGGGCCGGATTGGACGGCTGAGCGCGTCCAGAGGATCGGGCGGCCTTTGTCGTTGCGTGAGGCATTGGAACGTCAGGCCGAGCAGCGGCGCAGCGCCGTTTCGGATATGGAAAACGCGCAGGCCGCCGTACGCCGCATTGCGGAGGATACAAAGGCGCTTGAGTCTGAGCTTGAGGAGCAGATGAGGCTGGCGGCAGACGTCCCCGAGCCACCGATGGCTTTGTCCGAGGCGGAGCGGGAACGTCTGCGTGAGGCCATGGCGCGGGCTGAGGAGGCGCGGCGTCGGTTGCCCGAGGCGCAAACCTCGTCCGCCGAGGCGGAGCGGGAACTGGATCAGGCTTTGAGCCGATTGGCTTTGGAGCCGGGGACGAGCGGCCGGGCGCTCGAAGCGCTGTCCGCAGGGCAGGACGCGATTGCCGCGCTGGCTTCGGAGATTCTCCATAAGGAAGTTGAGCGGAAAGACCGCGAGCGTCGGGTTGCGGCGGCTGGTTCCGATGCGGAACGTGCGGGGGAAACGCTGGCGCGTTTGCGTGAGCGTCGGGCGGCATGTCCCGCCCGTTCCGCCGTGGACGCACAGTGGGCGGCATTGCGGCGTTTACGTTCCGCCTTGTCCCGGCTGGCTGTGGAACATGTGCGCTTTACCGATGCCGAATCCCGCTGTGCCGAGCATGGGGCCGCTTCCGGGACGGAATCCAGCCCGGCTCTTGTCGTGCTCGGTTTCGTACTGGCGGTGCTCGGGGTTGCCGGGGCCGTCCTTCGCGGCGTGTTGGAAGTAGCTTTCCTGCGGCTCGGGTCGGTCGCCTTGCCTCTTGAAGGCTGGCTGCTCGGCGCGTTCCTTCTGGTCGGCGGGGCGTTCGTATGGGCCGGGTTTCCACGCCGGAAAGAACGCCGCCCGGAATTTGCCGCCACGGCGGAGCGGCTCCAGCAGCGGCGGACTGCCTGTTTGCAGCGGGTGCAGGCCGTGCAGCGGGAGATCGGGGAATTGTGCCGGACGGTCGGCCTTTCCGATGCGGAAGAGGCAACCGTGGACGCTTTCGAGCGCGCGGTGGAGCTGGCGCGGGAACGGTGCGCCGCCGGGGAACGTCTGGCGGAGGAGATACAGCGCCAAGAGGCGTTTTGCGCCGAAGCCGAACGCCATGCGCAAACGGAGCGGGCCGCTTTGGAGCAGGCATCGGCGGACGAGCGGGCGGCAATGGCCCGGTGGCTGGCATGGTTCCAGACGCATGGCGTAGATGCGCCTTTGCCCGGCGAGGCGGCGGTTTTCTGCGCCCGCGTGGACAGCGCCCGGATGCGGCTTGCCTCGGCTCTAGCCAAGCGCCGGGAATTGGCGGCGCTGGAGGCGGATCGCGCCGCCTTGCCGGAGTGCGTGCGCTCTTTGCTTTCCGAGGCCTTTTACTCCGGGGATGATGATATACGGGCCGCCGAGGCGGCGCGGAACGCGCTGGATCTGTGTCGTGAGGCCGATCGGCTGCGCGACGAGCGGCGACGCTTGGAAGAGTCGGTTCAGGCCATGACCCTCCAGCTGACGCGCTTGGAACAGTCCCGTCTGGGAGCGGAAGACGCTCTTGAGGCGGCTCGTGCCCGGCAGGTTGCAGCGGATGCGGCATGGGAAGGTTTTCTGGGTGGGCTTGGTCTGGCAGCCGGATTGTCTCCGGCGACGGCCCGGGAAGCGCTGGAGCGGATGGATCGCGTACAGGCGCTGGAAGCGGAGCGCCTGCGGCTTGACGAGGAGCTGGAACGGCAGGAGCGCGAACGCGATGCCCTCCGTATGCCGCTTCGGGGGATCCTGCGGCAGCTTGGCCGTCTGCCGGATGCCAGCGCGAACAACGCAGCGGAAGAGCCGGATTGGCCCGGATGCCTGGAAGTGCTGTTGCGCGAATGGGAGTCCGCCCGTGCCGAAAACGCCGAGGTTGTGCGTCTCCGCGCCCGATCCGAAGAACAGGCCGTGGAAGTCCGGGAGGCTGAGGCCGTCCATCATGACGCCGTGCGGGAAGTGGAACGTCTCCTCAATATGGCGCAGGTGCCCGATGCCGAGGCGTTTTATCGGAGGCACGGGGCAAAGCTGGAACGGGAAGCGCTCGAGCGCCGCCGCGAAGATCTGGAGGATGCCCTGCGTCTGGCGGCTCGGGATCTGTATGGGGCGGATGCCGATATTCCGGCGTTTTTCGCCTCGTTCGGCGAGGCGGACAAAGAGGTCTTGGAAGCGGAGCTCGCAGGCCTCGCGGGCCGCCTGTCCATGCTTGCGGACGAAGAGGAGCGGCTTGCCGATTCCCTGCGTACGCAGGAAGTCCGTCTGGAGCAGGCCGAGGGCTCGGAAACGCTTTCCCGTCTGCGCCTTCGGGCTGCGTCGCTTTCCGGGACCATACGGGGCTTGGGTTTGGAATGGAGCCGGTACGCGCTGGCCCGGCATCTGCTGCTTGAAGCGCGCGGGCGGTTCGAAAAAGAACGACAGCCCGGCGTCATCCGTGCGGCCTCCGCGTTGTTTTCCGCCATTACGGGCGGCGCGTGGGTCGGCATTGCTGCCTCGCTGGAAGACAGTTCTTTGCGCGTCCTCCCTCCGCACGGCGAACCGGTCAGCCCCGAAGTGCTGAGCCGGGGCACGCAGGAACAGCTCTATCTGGCCCTGCGGCTCGCGCATATCCGCAACCACACGGCGCAGGCCGCCGCATTGCCGGTCATCATGGACGACGTGTTGGTCAACTTTGATCCCGATCGCGCTCTGCGTACGGCTCAAACCTTCGGCGATCTGGCTTCTTCGCAAGAAGGTTCGCCGGGGCATCAGCTTTTGTACTTCACTTGCCACCCGCATATGGCGGACATGCTCCGCAAGGCCGTCCCCGGCGTCGGGCTGTATGTCATGGAGAGGGGAACGATCCGGGAAGAGGAATGACGGGCAATGGGAGATTCGAAGTGGCGGTGGTTTTACGAGATCTGTCGGGTATTTTCTCTTTTTGTGGGCTGTTCCTTGAATCCCTTCGGCTCGTGGAGGAGATTGCCGGCGGGCATTCCGTACCTGGGCAATGTCCGGTTGGTAGGCAGAGATTGTGAGGCCCTGTGGTGGAAGCGGGGAACGATGGGTTCGAAGCGCAGCGTATGGTGTGGAGCCGCATTTAAAGAATGGCAAGAGGCACCGTGCTCCATCCGCAGTGATACGATCCTCCGGGAACCGGCCATCAGAAAAAAAGCCCCTGCCGGAACAGGGGCCTTTTCTATCACGGAACAAGGCTACGGACGGCTCAGGTCAAACAACAGCGGCCGGTCGGCCTCAAGAAAGGGCAGTGTTAGGGCCTCTTCGGGCGTCACCCAGCGGAAAGCCTGTCCGTCGTTGGCGACAGGCTCCCCGGAAAATTCGGTGATATGGAAGAAATGGAGCCGCACCGAGCGGAAATCGTAATCGTGCTCAACCGTGCGCCAGAGCCTCGGGTTGCGGACGGATAAGGACAATTCCTCAGCGAGTTCGCGGGCGAGGGCCGCTTCCAGCGACTCTCCGGGTTCGACCTTTCCGCCGGGAAATTCCCAAAAACCGGCCTGCGGATGGCCTTCCGGACGTTGCGCCGCGAGAAACGAGCCGCCGCGCCACAAGATACCGCCCACTACTTCAATCCGTGCCTTCTCTTCCATCTTTCCCCCTCAAAAAACAAAACAGGCGTTTCGCCGCCTGCCGTCCTTTTTGCCCATAGGCTTTTCTGCCAAAGCTCGCCGTCGGCTGAAAGCGAGCACGCTTATGCCGATGGACTTTATCTTTTCCCCTGCATCCAACGGGATTTCCGTCGTGCGGCCTTCCCGCCGGTCAAAAATCTCGGGAGGGAGAAGGGGCGCAAACCACGCTGGCAGGTTTGGGGAAGAGAGGGGCCGTTCTCCAGAAACGCTCTCTCCCTTCCCCAATCCATTCTAGTTCTTCGTGAGATATTCGGCGATCATCGCGTCGTAGCGCGAGGTCTTGGCGAACGTACGGGCGGCCATGCGCTGCCGGAAAGGCAGGGAAACGCTCATATCGTTGGCCTTGAGTTCCGCCGTGGCTTCCGCGTAGGTATCGGGATCGGACAGTACGAGGATGCTGTGGAAGTTCTTGGACGCCGCGCGGAGCATACAGGGGCCCCCGATATCGATTTCCTCAATGGCTTCGCGGGGCTTCAACCCCTTGGCCAGAGCGCTCTCGAAATCGTAAAGGTTCACGCAGATGAGATCAAATGCCTTGATTCCCTTTTCTTTCAGAACGGCGAGGTGCTCGGGGTTGTCCTTGTCGGCGAGGATGCCGCCGTGGATGTGGGGATGCAGCGTCTTCACCCGGCCGCCGAGGATTTCGGGGAAGCCGGTCACGTCGCTGACCGCGGTGACGGGCAGGCCCGCGTTTTCAAGGAATTTCAGCGTGCCGCCGGTGGAGACGAGCTCCACGCCGTTGGCGTGCAAAAAGGTTGCGAATTCCGCCAGTCCGTCCTTATGGGTGACGCTGAGCAGAGCCCGCCTGATGGGAAGGAAATCCATTCGATTCGCTCCTGATCCGGGTTGGGCGAGAAAGGGGAGAGGCCGGGAAGGCGTCTCCTCTTAGTGGTGCATGTGATCGCCTTTTTTGATACGATAAAAAGCCGTCGCCACAATGACGCAGAAATACACGAAAATAAGCGATACGCCCACAAATCCCTGCGGCGTGGAGTGCATGGCGTTGCTGACCAGCTCGTTGAACATGGCGGACTCCTTGGCTCTTCCGGCCCCGAACGCCGAAGGGATTTTTCCGGCGGACGTGGTCGAGACGTTAAAGTATTACATTGCCCGGCTTGCGACAAAAGTCAAGCGGGAGCTTCGGAGGAAGCATGGCCAAACCATTTGTAAATCCCTTTGTTTCCGGCCAGTTCCTCGAACTGCGCGTGGATGCGCTGGTGTCCGACGGGCGCGGCCTCGGGCGTCATGACGGCGTGGTCGTACTTGTCGAGGATGCCTTGCCGGGGCAGCTTGTGCGTGCGCGGGTCGACGCCGTGCGGAAGAGCCTTGCGGAAGCCGCACTTGTTGAAGTGCTCGAGCGTTCTCCGGACGAGCAGGAGCCGCCGTGCCCCCATGCCGGACGGTGCGGTGGGTGTTCGTGGCAATCGCTGGCCTATGGCCGCCAGCTCGCATGGAAAGAGCGCATCGTGCACGACGCGCTGGAGCGGGTGGGCAAGGTGGCGTGTCCGCCCATGCTGCCTATCCTGCCCTCCCCCTCCGAGTGGGGATACCGCAACAAGATGGAGTTCGCCTTTGGGGTGTCCGGAGACGGCGGCAAGGCGCTCGGGCTGCGGGAACGCGGTTCGCGCAACATCGTCGAGGTGACGGGATGCCTGTTGCAGACGCCGTTGACCATGCGGGTTCTTGAAGCTGTGCGGATGTTGTCCAATGGGGCGTTTCACGATCTGGACGGGCGGTTCCTCGTCGTCAGGGAGCCCAATGCGGGCGGTTGCTTTGTGGAATTGATAGTGGGGGCCGGTGGGAGCCTTGAGGCAGGGGAGCGGTTCGCGGAGGCGCTGCGGGCTGAAACTCCCGAAGTGACGGGTTTCGCGCTGTCGGAACGTCTGGCTCCCAGCGATGTGGCCTACGGCGAGCGGGCTCTGTACGCGGACGGTCGGCTTGAGGAGCGGATCGGAGATGTCCGGTTGCAGATGGGGCACAACGCCTTTTTTCAGGTGAATACGCCCGCCGCCGAGTTGCTGTATGCGGAGGCCGCCCGGTTTGCCGCGCTTGAGGAACTGCCGGATCCTGTCCTGTGGGACGTGTACGGCGGCGTGGGTTCCATCGGGCTGTACATGGGGCGCAATGCGCGGGTTGTGGGCATTGAGGAAATGCCCGGCGCGGTGCGTTATGCCCGCGGCAATGCGAAGGCGTTGGGCAGGAAGGCGTACAAGGTGGAGCAGGGCGACGCCAAGTCCGTGCTCGGGCGTCTGGTGAAGCTCGGCCCCAAGCCGGATGTGGTGGTGGTCGATCCGCCGCGTGCCGGGATTGATGCCAAGGTTGCGCAGCAGCTTGCCGAGGCGGCCCCGCTGCGGCTTATATACGTTTCGTGCAACCCCGCGACGCTGGCCCGCGACGTGGCCCGTCTGGCTCCGGCTTTCCGCCTGAAAGCCGCCAGGCCTGTGGACTTGTTCCCCCAGACGCCGCATGTGGAGACGGTGGCCCTGCTGGAACGCGCATGATTTCAGACTGCGAGGCGAACGATGAAAGTCATCGGCATCAACGGAAGCGCCCGCAAGGATGGGAATACTTCTCTTCTCATCAAGGCGGTTTTTGCGGAGCTGGAGGCGGAAGGCATTGAAACGGATCTCGTGCAGTTGCATGGCAAGGCTCTTGAGCCCTGCAAGGCCTGCTTCGGGTGCGGGGGGAAGCGTCAATGCGTTGTAAAAACAGATTATTTCAATGAATGTTTCGCCAAAATGGTGGAGGCGGACGGCATGGTGCTCGGCTCCCCTGTTTATTCCGCCGATGTTACGGCAGGGATGAAGGCTTTCCTTGAGCGCGCGGGCGTCGTCGTGGCGACGAATCCGGGTATGCTCCGGCACAAGGTTGGGGCCTCCGTAGCGGCGGTGCGGCGCGGGGGCGGCCTGGCCGCCGTGGACACGATGAACCATTTCCTTCTGAATAAAGAGGTCATCGTGGTCGGTTCGACCTATTGGAATATGGCCTACGGGAGGGATGCCGGAGATGTCCTGAACGATGCGGAAGGGATGGCCAATATGCGCAATCTTGGGCAGAACATGGCGTTTGTGCTGAAAAAAATCAGATAGGCACGGTGACGGGGAAGGAGCCGAGGGAGGGTGTCCTCCTCCGTGTTTTTCCTCCGTTTCCATCCTCTTTTCAGCATGGCGGGCGCAATCGCGGTTTCAGCTCTCGGCATTTTCTGCGTAATCATGCCGTGGCATGGGAATAGCGTGCGGGGAGCGTTCGGAAGGGAAAAACGGGTTGACGCACGATGCCCGATTCCCTATAGACTCATTCCTTTCCGTCACGGCATTGTGCCGGGCGCGGGAGCGAAAGGAGAAAGGGAACCATGCTTGCGTATCTTCAGGGCCTGTCGCTTGGGCTGGCATATGTCGCGCCCATCGGCGTGCAGAATCTTTTCGTCATCAATGCCGGCCTGTCCCAGCCGCGGGCGGCGGCCTACCGGACGGCGCTCATCGTCATTTTTTTTGATGTGACCCTTGCGCTTGCCGGTTTTTTCGGCATCGGCGCGCTGATCGAACATTCCGAGCTTATCCGAAAGGGCGTTTTGCTGGCTGGCAGCCTTGTAGTGATGTATATGGGGCTCCGGCTCATGCTGTCCCGCGAGGTCGCCGGTCCGGCGATCAACGTGAACATCCCGCTCATGAAGACCATCGGCATGGCCTGTGTCGTGACGTGGTTCAATCCGCAGGCGATCATCGACGTGTCGCTGCTGCTCGGGTCCTTCCGGGTGGCCTTGCCGCCCGAGGAGTCCGGCCTGTTCCTCTGGGGCGTGGTCTGCGCGTCCTGCCTCTGGTTCCTGTCCCTGACCACCATTTCCTCACTCTTCAAGAACCGGTTCACGCCGCGCCTGTTGCGCATCATCAACCTTGTCTGCGGCCTGGTCATCTTTTTCTATGGCGTGAAGCTCGGCTGGTCGTTCGTGGAGTTATGGCAGAGTACATTTTGAGTGTATTGGGGAAGGGAGAACCACGTTACTGCCTTCAACCCCAACGGCCTTGCGAGAATACTCTTTCTTGTGATGGCGGCCGCATTCTTGAGTGAAAAAACAAAGCCCTTTCCCGCACACCGGAAAAGGGCTTTGTTTTATGGGGAACGTAGCCGTTCCAAAACGGAAAAGCCTTTGTAAAGGGAAGGAAACGTTTTCCTCCCTTTACAGAATAGGGCTATTCTTCCTCGCTGTTTGGTACCTCGGCTTCGAGGGATTCGGCGCGCCGGATGATCTCTTCAAGCTGGATGTCGGCGCCGAGGACGCCGATGATCTCGTCGTTGGCGTCGGTGATCACCGTGGAGACGGTGATGATGAGCTGGCCCGTGACCTGAGACTGATGGACGTTCGTGATGTGCAGCTTTCCGGTGCGCATGGGCTGGAGGAACCACTCGCGGTTCGAGTAGTCGAACCCGATCGGGAACGCCTTGTAGCCCTTCTGATCGCCGGGATCGCTGATGGCGATGGCGGTGGAGTGCCCCTTCACGTCGGTGACGTAGGCATACTGGATGAACGAGTAGTCGTGCACGAAGTGCTGGAGCTGCGCGGTGAGCGCTTCCGAATCGGCGGTCGACTGGCAGTCGCGGGCCAGACGCTCCACGAGGTTGGAGGCCAGTTCCCCGGCGATGCGCTTCATCTGGTCGAACTCGCTGTCGAAGAGTTCCGGCATGAAACGGCGGACGAGGTTCTTGATTTCCTTGTTGGAGAAGGAGGTGTTGCGCCCTTCCTCGTAGGCGGCCATGATCCTGGTGTGGATCTGGCCGACGGCGGGATGTTTCTTGGAGACTTGCCGTTCCGGCGGCAGGTTGAACTGCTGGTTGATCCAGTAGGCCACGCCCGCGCGTCCCGCCTTGTCGTTGATGATGATCGGCACGGAGCGGTTGAGGATCTTGGTGGTGTCGAAGATGTTGTAGATCTCTTCGTTCTTCGCCAGCCCGTCGACGTGGATGCCCGCGCTGGTGGCGTTGAAGTCCTTGCCCGCGAAGGGATAGTTGTCCGGAATGCGGTAGTCGAGTTCCTTCTCGAAATACTGGGCGATTTCCGTGATGACGGTGGGATCGGCGGCCTCGTCGTTGCCGGTGAGGGAAATGTAGTCGATGACCAGCGCTTCGAGGGGCGCGTTGCCGGTGCGTTCGCCAAAGCCCATGAGCGTGCCGTTGACGCCGCCGCAACCGTACAGCCATGCGGTCACGCCGTTGACGAGCACCTTATGGAAGTCGTTGTGCCCGTGCCATTCGAGCCATGCGCCGGGGACGCCCGCTTCGTCGGTGAAGGCGCGGACGATGCGCTGCACGGAGCGGGGAAGCGCCGCGCCGGGGAAGGGCACGCCGTAGCCCATGGTGTCGCAGAGGCGGATCTTGATGGGCATGGACGCTTCGTGGGAGAGCTCCATGAGCTTGCGCGCGAAGGGCAGGCAGAAGCCGTAGATGTCGGCGCGGGTCACGTCTTCGACTCAGAGTATGAAACA
>OHAA01002356.1_pt1 | contig 10272 bp, 12 predicted proteins | sample 1606051 | NCBI WGS metagenome assembly OHAA01 (sample SAMEA3541493, study PRJEB24748) | human gut metagenome | biome: human gut; feature: human-associated habitat; material: faeces | place: China | collected 2012
AGATTATCTAGCAAATTAAATAAAGGAACAACAATTATTTTAATCATTCCTAAAGATAACTAAATAAAGCACCTTAGGCTTAAATTTGTGAGCTTAAGGTGCTTTTTCGTATTTTATTTATAAAAATTTAATCAGTATCTAGCTTGTCCGTTAATAAAAGAAATCATTGTTTTAGCTGGCAAAGTTACCATTGTACCATCTGGTTGTTGCCAAGAAATAGCTTTTTTCAATACTCCAGAAGTTACATATCCTTCCTTAGAAAAGCTTATATCTTTACCACCTGCAAATTCTACAAATCCAGCCATTTCATCGCCAGCTAAACCTGTTTTAAAACCATATGGTCTTAAAAGAGCGTCATCTCTCAAGCGACCATTTTTCACTGAACCATCAGGATAAAAACCTAATTCATATTGGTCTTCAAATGTAATCAATCCATATTTATCTTTATTCACACTTACAGTTACTTCTTCATCAATAGTACCAGATAATACAGTACCATCGGTCGCAAAAGTTACAGGCTTATTGCCTTTATAGCGTACATGAGCATAAGTTGGGAAAGGAATAGAAACACTTGTAAACGGATGGAAAATACGAGGATAGAAAATACTATTATTACTTTCCTCATAATAATCATTGATTACATTTCTCCAGCCAGTAGGACGAAGTGCAATATCACGATTTAATACACCTGTTATCACTTCATTATTTTCATTTAATTCTACTACTGTACCTTTTTTGAATTTCAAATCATCATTTGCCACGCTAAAACCTTGAGGAACTAATACTTTCGTCTTATCTAAAGTCATAGTTTTTGCCTCTGCCATAGACATAGATAAGCCACAACATAATAAACTTACTGCTAAAAATACTTTTAATTTTTTCATTTTATCACCTCTTATATTTAATATGACAAAAGCTCATCAAAATTGATGAGCTTTTATTTATCTTATTATTTTAGCACTAAAATTATTCTGGTTTTTTAATTACTTCAATGCCACCCATGTATGGACGAAGCACTTTTGGAATTACTACAGAACCATCTGCTTGCTGATAGTTTTCTAATACAGCAGCAACAGTACGTCCTACTGCAAGACCAGAACCGTTCAATGTGTGTACAAATTCAGGTTTTGCACCTGCACTGCGACGGAATTTGATATTTGCACGGCGAGCCTGATAATCGCAAACATTAGAGCAAGAAGAAATTTCACGATAAGTATTATAGCTTGGAAGCCATACTTCGATATCGTAAGTCATAGCAGCTGTGAAACCAATATCACCTGTGCAAAGTTTTACTACATGGTAAGGGATTTCTAAGAGCTGTAAAACTTCTTCTGCGTTATTAACCATTTTTTCTAATTCATCATAAGATGTTTCAGGTTTAACGAATTTAATCATTTCAACTTTGTTGAACTGATGTTGACGAATAAGACCACGAGTATCGCGACCAGCACTACCTGCTTCTGCTCTAAAGCAAGCAGTATAAACGCTGTAGTATTCTGGTAATTTATCGCCATCTAAGATTTCATCTCTATGGAAGTTAGTAGCTGGAACTTCACCTGTTGGTACGAGATAATAATCCAAGCCTTCAAGTTTGAACATATCTTCAGAGAACTTAGGCAACTGACCTGTACCAGTCATGCTATCTTTATTAGCGATAAATGGTGCAAGCATTTCTGTATAGCTTTGTTTATCTACATGTAAATCCATCATGAAGTTAATCAAAGCACGTTCAAGTCTTGCACCTAAACCTTTATAGAAAGTAAAACGTGTACCTGTAACTTTTGCAGCTCTTTCAGGATCTAAAATATCAAGGTCTGCACCGATATCCCAATGAGCTTTTGGTTCAAAATCGAATTCACGAGGAGTACCCCAACGGCGAACTTCTGGATTATCGCTATCATCTTTACCTACTGGTACAGATTCATGGCACATATTTGGAATGCGAAGTAAAATATCATGTAATTCATCTTGAACTTCACGGAGCTGTTTATCTAATTGGCTAATTTTTTCACCAACTTGACGCATTTCTAAAATCACAGCATCAGCATTTTCTTTATTCTTTTTCATTTCACTGATTTTTTTAGAAACAGCATTTTTCTGGCTTTTTAAATTTTCTGTTTCAGCAATGATTTCACGACGTTGTTTTTCAAGTTCCATGAAACGGTCAAGATTCATTGGATTATTTCTGTTTTTTAAATTCTGTAATACTAATTCAGGGTTATCTCTGACAAATTTTATATCGAGCATTATTTTAACCTACCTTTTTTTGTAACTAAATATGTAGTAATCTTAATTTTACAACATAATCCATTAAATTAAAAGTTTACCACATAATTATTTCATTTTCTATGGATATATATTTCAAAATCCATCAATATTTATTAGTTTTTAGCTTCTGTTCCCTTGATATCATCTAATAAACTTTGATTGCCGTTTATTGGTTTTACATTAGCATATCTAAACAATTGTAAAAATATATCATGTGCTATTGGTGCTGCTACTTGACCACCATAGTACTCGCCACCAGCTGGGTCATTGATGATTACAAGCACTGTGAATTGAGGGTCTTCCACTGGTCCAAAACCACAAAATGAAGCGATATAATGTCCTGGCAAATATCCGCCATTTACCATATCGATTTTTTGTGCTGTACCTGTTTTACCAGCAATATGATAACCTTCAATACTTGCTTTAGAACCACCACCTGTGGAAACTACTTGTTCTAATACAGATTTCAAAATCTTATCCACATCAGAATCAATACAACGGCGAACTTCTTCGCGTTCCATTTGCTGATATACTGTGCCATCAGCATTATAAATAGCCTTCACGATATGAGGTTTTAACAATACACCATCATTTGCTATAGCAGACATAGCAGTGATCATCTGAAGTGGTGTTACCGCGATACTTTGCCCAATAGAAGAAGTCGCTACGTCAGAAGCAACCATATCTTTTGGATTGAATAAAATCCCAGATTCTTCACCTGGAAGCTCAATACCTGTACGTTCGCCAAAACCAAATTTACGAGCATAATTCATCAAGCGCTCGCCACCTAATTCCAAACCTAATTGAGCAAAACCTGTATTGATAGAATTTTTTACGACATCAAGGAATGTAACTGTACCAAAGCTATCGCCACTCCAGTTTTGGATAGTTCTACCTGAAACTTCAATAGTTCCTGGGTCAACAAAAATATCTGTAGGTGATACTAATTTTTCCTGAAAACCAGCAGCCGCTACGATAGATTTAAACGTAGAGCCTGGTTCATAGATATCTGATACAGCTCTATTTTTCCAAACATTAGGATCGTATTTATGGAAATTATTTGGATCATATGCTGGTCGAGATGCCATAGCCAAGATATCGCCATTTTTCGGGTTCATTACTATAGCTGTTACTGATTCAGCACCATGATCCATCATCGCCTTATCCAAAGCTTTCTCAATGATAAATTGATACTGTGCATTGATAGTCAGCTGGATATTTTTACAATTAGCATCTACAGGTGAATTCTTCAAAAATACAGAGTCCATAATCGGTCTAGCCAAAGCATCTGTAAAAATAGAAGAAGTTTGTTCTTCACCTTTTATCATGCCATCAAACTGTTGCTCAATACCATCTAAACCTTTATCATCAGTACCCACAAAGCCGATTACATTGGCAGCTAACATATCATTTGGATAATATCTTTTACTTTCTTGAATAAAACCAAGACAAGCTACATATTCAGGCTTTTCCTTCATTAAATTTTTCAAAGCCTTCGTTTCTTCCGGTTCCATCTGTCTTTTTACCCAGACGAAACCACCACCTTGAGCGATATCATCTAAAATATCTTTCTCGGTAAGTCCAATCAAAGGAGCTACATCTCTTGCCGTCTGTTCTGGATCTTCTACATGATTAGGGTCAATATATAAAGAGCTAACCATTGTACTTATCGCTAGCTCTTTCATTTCCGCATCATAGATAGTACCACGAGGCACATGAAGCACAGATGACTCTTGAACTTGCGACTCCAAACGAGATAACATTTCATCTCCACGAACTATTTGCACCCAAGCATATCTAGCCATAACGCCAATAATAAAAACGAGCAATCCTATGAATAAATAAATTATATGCATTTGCACTTTATTTACTTTTTTTACTATCTTTTTATTTTGTCCACTATTTTTATCCATAATCTTCTTAGCCTAAAGACCTACGATAAAATACCTCACTTTCCTTAAACATAACTCTAATTATATCAAATTTTACTATAAAGATATATTTCTAACCTTGAATTATCTAAAAAATTATTTCATAGGCAAACAATCCATTTAATGATAAAATATTAATTGTATATAAGTATACATATTTACATTTACTAAAATCTATTGAGGTGAGTTTTATGAAAGTAATTAAAACAACTAATGCACCTGGTGCTGTAGGACCTTATTCCCAAGCTATCGAAATCGACAATCTTGTTTTCGCTTCTGGTCAAATCGCTTTAAACCCTGCTACTGGCGAAATGGCTGAAGGTATCGAAGCTCAAGCTCATCAAGCTTTAAAAAATGCTCAGGCAGTAATCAACGCTTCTGGCGCAAAATGGGAAAATGTAATCAAAACAACTGTATTCATCACAAATATTGATGATTTTGCTAAAGTAAATGAAATCTATGCCACTTACTTTACACAACCATATCCTGCTCGCTCCTGTGTAGAAGTAAGTAAATTACCAAAAGGTGCCTTGATTGAAATAGAAGTAATCGCTAAAAAATAAGCTTTAACTTAAAAATAGGAATGATACAAAAATATCATTCCTATTTTTTTATGCCAAATCATATTCTTTTATTAATTTAGCAAGTAACGCCCTACAAGCTTTATCTACATCTTCATACGTTTCATCAAAATTATCTGTATACCATGGGTCTTTTACATCACGATTTTCACCGACAAAAAACATCATCTTATATACTTTATGCTCTGTATCTTCACCGATAATATAGCTTAGATTGCGTAAATTATTATTATCCATCACGATAATATAATCATACATATCATAATCTTGTTTTGTTATCTGTACAGCTTTGCGCTTGCTAAATGGAATATTCATCTCACGAAGTTTTGCTTTTGTGCCATAGTGAGTATCACAGCCAATTTCCTCACGACTTGTAGCTGAAGAATTGATTATAAATTTATCAGCTAAATCCGCTTTTCGCACTAAATCTTTCATCACAAATTCAGCCATAGTTGAACGACAAATATTACCATGACATACAAACATAATTTTTATCAAAATATCTCATCTCCTTATAAATTTATATTATTTTACTCTTTATTAGCTAGTATATATCTTCTGTTTTTTCGTTCTCCTTTTTCTAATAATAAGCCTTTTTTTACCATCTCTTTTAAAAATCGTTTAGTAGTTGATTCTGCTAAAACTAAAATTTGCCGTGCTTCCATATTTGATATAGATCCATGTTCTTCTACATACTTAATAATCAAGTTTTCTCTATCAAATTTTTTTCTCTGTTTGCTTGTTATTATTGATTTTCCATCAGCTTTTATCGGCTTTTTATCGGTTTTTATCGGCTCTTTTATCGGCTTTTTATCGGCTTTTATCGGCTTTTTATCGGCTTTTCTATATAAATTAACACGAAAAGTATTTCCTATTTCCCTAAATTCTGGTTTAGGTAATTCATATTCTTTAGCTCTATTTATTATTCTTTGTATACCAGTTCCCCATTGTTCAATCAAATCCATCTTATTAAAATAAAATAATTGTATTATCTTTGCTTAGTGGCTCCATAACTTTTGCATATTCAGCTATAGCCGACAATTCAATATTATTATTGCTTATAAAAATCTGTATTGGCTTACTAGAAAAGATATTTTTTATCTCCGCCTGAAGTTCTTCAAATACTTTTTCCACCTGTATTCGTTCAGTTTCTAAATCCATTTTAGGTTTAAAAAATAAATATACTAATTTAGCTGGTATATCTTTATCTTTTGCGAAGCAATTCCCCAAAGATGACATAAAAACTGTTTAATATCAAATCTTATCTTTGTTCTTTCAATATCAAAATTACATAATTCTATTTTAAACTCATCTAAATCTGGACACTTTGCATAGGAAAAATCAAAATTATTTTCTTGTCCATAAAGCAAATTCCAATAGCTTTTCTTCAAATAAATTGAGTGCTGACTAAAAATCTCATGACATTTCACTTCAAAATAAATATTTGCCTTAGGAATATAAGCATCTAAATTAGCAGTTGCATTAACACCTTTAATTCGACAACTATGCTCAAAAATTATATCTTCACTATTGTTAAATTGCTTATATCCATCTCTTAAAGCCAAATAACAAAATCGTAAACATCATAAGACTTATCTTCTATTTCATAACCAAAACAATCATTGCCAATTACATCAACCAAATTCTTTTTTATGAAACAATCAAATTTATTTTTGCTAATCATTATAGACACTCCAGCAAACACAACATTTATTTTTATAATTAGTTTAGCAAAATTTAAACAAATATATTATTTAACTTTTTATAAATATATATATTAAAACTATTTTATCATTTTAAAAGAAAAAGCCCTAGTTTTTTACTAGAGCTAATTAATACTTTTATTACTATAGTATACAAAAAATATAAATTTATTGTATGAAAATTCAATCAGATATTTCTTTTAAAAGTTGTTTCTCATCAAATTTTATTTTTAATAAATAAAAATCTTTTATTAAAGCTTTCATTTTCACAATAACATCATCATCATTTATACAATTTTTAAAATATCGAGAATAAATTTCTTCTATTCCACCATAAAAATATGAATTAAATATTTCTATATTCTCTTTCATTTCATTTGCTTTTTCTTCTGCATAATATCCATTTTTAAAAGAAAAAACTCTTTTTATTTTCTCTTCTTTAGATAAATTTAAACTATTATCTAGTAAAAGAACCATTTTTAAAATATTTAAACAGTATTCACTATTATTACTGAACATATCTGTAAATATACTTTGAGTTTCCCTTACACTAACATCTTTTTCACTTTTTAAATCAAAACACGCACCATATAATGCACATTGTAAATATACATCATATAATCTTCCAAAAACTTTTTTCTCTTTTAGTTCTTTCATATATTGTGCATGTTTTCCTTTTATAACAGTTTGTTCTTTAAACCAACATATTCTTTCCATAATTATTCCTCTATAAATTATTTAATTCAATCAATGATGTCTTTATTTCTGAATATTTTTCTAGCTTATATTTTCTTCCAATTCTTTTTTCCAAATAAGCTTCTGCATATTTATAATCCTTCTGCATAACAAACATAATCACTTGTTCTGCAACATCTGGTAAAACTTTTGAAATCTTCGCCGTATGACCTTCATCTGCATTTGAAAAAGGTGCATCCATTACTAACGGATAAGGCTCTGATGATAAATCTATAAAATCATCTCCTGCCTTACTAACTATTTTTTCTTTTGCTAAAGATACTAATCCGCCAATAAATGCAAAATTTTTAACCCTATCTAGTCCCTCTGATTTTCCTGTATCATATTCATTATCTAATACCTTAGTTATTAAATTCACTTTATATTTATCATCAATCTTAACTATTCTTTCGCCAGAATAAATTTGATTAAAAATATCATTTACCTTTTTTTCTAATCTTTCTTTTATTTCTTTTGCTTTTTCTTTTTGATTTTCTTCAATCCATTCTAATAAAGCTTCAGCATAATTTATATATCTATATATTTTTCTATTATGATCAGTTTTACTTATTAATTTTGATTGTTGTTTTTCTAATATTTCTTTACTTTTTTCACATTTCCCTTTATTTTCTTTTAAAATATCTATCTTTTCTTGCAAATATCTTATTTTTGAACGACATTCATCCCTCTCAAATTCATATTTTCGCATATCATCTTTATCTCTTATTGTTTTACGTATTTCTTCTATCCTACATATCTTATCTTCAATATTTTTTTGTAACCTTAATCTATTTTCATACTTCTTTTCAAATTCTTCAATATTAGCATAAATATTTTTTTCTCTTATTTCTAATTCATATTTAAATTTTTTTATTTCATTATAAAGATTATCTCCTGAAATTTTTTGTATCTCTTTTAAAATATAATTATACTCTGATGAATCTTTTTTTATAGAATTACCACATATGCATATTCCTCTATCTAATATCTTTCTTAAGATATGTTCCGATAAACCAGATATTCTATCATCTTTTAAATTCAAAGTATTTATATAAGATAAGCTTTCTTTCATTAAAGGTTTTTCAAAGTATGCTTTTGTTAATCTATGAAAATAATTATATATTTCTGTTTTATTTTCTTCTAAATTCTTCTCATTATTTTTAATTTCATTTTCTAATCTTTTTTCATCTTCTTGCATTCTTTTTGTATCTGCATTAGCATGAATGATTTTATCTAATTCTTCCTTTCTATTCTCATATTTTTCTTTATTTTTTTTTGTTTCTTTTATCTGTTCATCAATATTTTGTAACTTTAATTCATTATCTTGAATTTTTTGTTCTATTTCAGCACTATCTTGTTCATTATCTGTATCTAATTCCTGCTGAAATTTACCTATAACAGAATCTCTTCTATTCTTCGTTCCTAAGTGTTCTATTGTTTTTGATAATGCCGATAAACCTAATAATCCTTTTACTGCTTCTGTAACATTTTCCTTATGGCTAATACTATTAACACGTTCTGTATCAAAAAAGAAATATGTAGATAAATCTTTTGGTAAAATATCATTTATCCATGTTTCCGGAGAATCATCTAATGACACTTGATTACCTGTTTCATTTTTATACCATACTTTTAAAGGAAACTCATTAACTAATACAGTTTTTCCATTAATCTTTTTATATTCTTGCTTTCTAATAATTCCATATTCAGTATTTTCATGTATAATAATAATTTCTACACTTACAATGTTTGTTGATCCATTAAGCATTTCTTCACTAAGCTCATAATTTAATAAAAATTTAGGATTATGATCAAAATTTACTGTTTTATAAAAACACCAACTAAATGCTTGTAATAATGTAGTTTTTCCGTATGTATTATCACCCAAAATAATAGTTACATTTTTTTGCGGATCATATGAAAAATTTATATTTATATCTCCTTTAAATTGTCTAAAATTTTTTAATTTAAGAGACTTTATTAACATATTATCACCTCATTCATTTACTATATCTATAATTGCTCGACGAATATATTCTATCATTTCATTTTTTGTTTTTTTTCTTGTTCTCAAATTTCTTTTTTCTTCAAACAAAACTTTTAATTTTAACTGATTTAATTTATTAATATCTACATCTTCCTTATTTTCAAATGACATTTTTATCTACCTCCTCTTCATTTAACCTAATATCATATGAAGCTAAAATATCATATATTAATTCATCATTAATGTATGGATTTTCTGAAAGATTATTAAAATCTTGCATACGAATAATTTCTCTTTTCACTAAGCCTTTCACATTATTAACAATATCATTAGAGTATATATTTACTTCTTCTAATGATATTGGTAAGGTAATAAAATCATATATTTTAGCAAATTTTTTTCCTTTAAATTTTCTAAGTACTCTTCCTCTTCTTTGTACATATTCTTTAGGATTCGTACTACTAGCTAATATAAATGCCGTTTCAATACTAGGAATATTTACGCCTTCATCTAAACATCTAATAGCTACTAAAGCCTGAATAAAATCCCCATCTTCAAAAGCTTTTTTTATATTTTCTCTATCTTTTATTGTTTCTTTAGATGTAAACTGACATACTTTCATATCTAATGTATTACCTAATATATTAGTTACTGCATCAATTTGACGCACCTCTTCTGCATCTATAGTATTCTCGTCATAATCAAAATCATTTATAGTTGTTGCTCCACAATACACTAATATATGATTATTATTTTTATAATCTAACATTATTTTCTTTAATTCTATTAATTTATTCTTAGCTCCTGCAATCAATCTAGCTCTCTTTATTAATAACATTTTTTCATAATCACTTAACTTAATATATTTTTTGTCTTTATTTCTATGTTGATTTATAGATGTTATTAATTTCTTTGTTAACTCAATATAACTAGATAATTCTGATTCATCTAAAGTAATTACTATAGGATAATAATAATATGGTGTAAGCATATTATTATTAATAGCTTCTTTTAAAGTGTACTCAATACATTTTTTTCCAAAATAAGCATATAATCTTTCTGTTCCT